>MDTG01022527.1_pt1 | contig 24092 bp, 27 predicted proteins | sample 811421 | NCBI WGS metagenome assembly MDTG01 (sample SAMN05326645, study PRJNA326480) | marine metagenome | isolation source: seawater | place: Pacific Ocean: South East | collected 2011
ATACTTTTCACCTTATGTGGGTTTAAATGCTTCTACATTTTTAGGTTTTCAATCAGATACAAACTTTGCTGATAATGGTTCAGGAATTTATGGTGTCGGAGGAGCTGAGACCTTTGTCAAATGTCTAGGCGTTACTCCTAACTTAGGTTTTTTTATGAATTCTGGATTTTTAAAAGGATACGGCTTTTCAATAGAAAATTTAATTTTAGAATGTGATAATGAGCATAACAGAAGTATGACTGAAGGTTATGATGCTGATTTTAATATCTTTCAATACAGAATTGATTATAGAATACCCTTTTAGGCTAAATTAAGATTAGTTAATAATATTAAATAATTTTTATTCAATAAAATTAAATTTTTAAATAATTTCACTGCGAACTTTTAATTTTACGAATTTTGAGGTTAGTCATAGCTCTATTTTTACAAAAAGTGTAATCATTATCCCCATACTTTTGTCCAGTCGCAGTATCAAACAATTTCCAGTTATATTTTACACAATCTGTAGGTTTTTTCCCTAATTTTAAAATTTTAAGTTCTACTGTTCGTGCTCTACCAGCATCTGTCACAGAGAAAGTTCTAGTTTCTTTTTTTTTCCAAACACCTAAAGGAAATTTACATCCATTTTTTATATATTTAGTCCCTGATCTTCTTTGATCATATACTCTTCCCATACACTGACCATCATTTGTTATGGTAAATAGCTGAGTTTTTTTTACTCTACCTTGTTTATTTTTTTGAGTTCTTTTATATACTTTAATTAGTTCTTTAGATCCTGGAGCTCTCCAGTCTATAGGGCCAACAATTTTCTTTCTTTTTTTTTCGCCAAAAACTTTATCTGCAGGGGTAAATTTAATTTCTCTATCATTTCTAATTTCTCCGCCAGTAAATAATTCTAAAGGAATAAACCTTTCATTAGCGTATGCAGAATTAATAAAAGCAAATGTTAAAATAAATAAAAATATATTTTTCATAAATTAAAATACTGTTTTAACATATTTTTTCCAGTTTTTTTGATATCTGACCGCATTTTGTTTTATAGCTTCAATTTCATCATCTGTAACCTGTCTTACTACTTTTCCAGGTGATCCCATTACTAACGAGTTATCTGGTATTTCCTTATTTTCTGTAATTAAAGCTCTAGCACCTATTAAACAATTTTTACCTATATTAGATCCATTAAGTAGAACTGCACCAATACCAATTAAACTATTGTCAGCTATGGAACATCCATGAAGCATTACCAAATGGCCAACTGTAACGTTTTTTCCTATTTTCAAAGGATATCCAGGATCTGTATGTAGAACACAACTGTCCTGTACATTTGACCCTTCGCCTACATGTATGTTCTCTATATCTCCCCTTAAAGTAGCATTAAACCACACACTTGTATTTTTTTCTAATGTTACGTCACCAATAATAACTGCGTTAGGTGCGACCCAATTTTCACCAGAGTTTTTTGGTTTTTTGTTTTCCAAATCGTAAAACATAATTTATAAATTATTTTATCATGTCCCTTACAAAAACACCAATATGTGATTTTGGTAAAAAAGCCGAAAATTTTAAACTTAAATCTACAAATAATGATTTTGTTACTTTGGAGGATATTAGAGGAGATAATGGAACGATAATAATGTTTATATGTAATCATTGTCCTTATGTAAAAGCTGTAATTACAGATATTGTAAACGACTGTGGTACTCTTGAGAATTTTGGAATTAAATCTTTAGCGATTTGCTCAAATGACGTGAAGAATTACCCAGAGGACTCTTTTGAAAACATGGTTAAATTTGCAGATTTAAATAGATTTAATTTTCCTTATTTACACGATGATACCCAAGAAATTGCTAAAAAATTTGATGCAGTTTGTACGCCTGACTTTTTTGGATATAACAAAAATTTGGAGCTTCAATATAGAGGTAGAATAAGAGAATTAAAAAATTTGAAACCAGTGAGAAACGGAGAAAGCGAATTATATTTAGCAATGAGACAGATATCACAAACTGGAGCTGGGCCCAATATACAAACACCAAGCATGGGGTGTAATATTAAGTGGAAATAGATTAATGAATCTAATTATAACAAGATCTTTTCCACCTTCTATCGGCGGTATGCAAAATCTTATGTGGGGGCTATCAAATGCACTATCAAAGTTAGATATGATAAAAGTCTATGCAGACTTTGAGGATAATCATAATGATTTTGATGACAATGTTTCTTTTTCTATTGAAAGAGTTGGAGGTGCTAAGATATTTCGAAAATATAGGAAAGCTTACCTAATTAACAGTTATTTAAAATCTAAAAATAATGTACGAAATATAATTGCAGATCACTGGAAAAGTTTAGAACATATCAAAACAAATAAACATAAAATTTGCTTGATCCATTCGAAAGAAATAAATTATAAAAATAATACAAGAATGAATCAAAGAGTTTTAAAAGTTTTAAATAATGTAAAAATTGTAGTTGCCAACTCAAATTTTACTAAAGAATTAGCTATTGAAAAAGGTGTTAACAAAGATTTAATAACTATAATTAACCCAGGCGTAAACATTCTAGATGATATTCAATCTAAAAATATAAAAAAAGCACAAGATTTGTTAATTAACAGAACACCTAGGTTAATTACAGTTTCTAGATTTGACAGACGTAAAAATCATGCAAAAGTAATTATGGCTGTTAGAAACTTGAAACAAATTTATCCACGTATAATTTATGTTTGTGTTGGATATGGAGAAGAAGAGGCAAGGTTAAGGAGACTCAGTCGCGAATTGATGGTTGAAGATCATGTAATATTTTTGAATAATATTTCCCAAGACTTTAAAAACGCATTACTATCTAAATCTGATATATTTTTGATGCCATCAATAATACATGAAAAATCTGTTGAAGGTTTTGGTATTTCATTTATTGAGGCTGCACAATATGGAGTTCCATCTATTGGGGGTAAAGACGGAGGCGCTTCAGACGCTATAATTCACGATAAAACTGGTTTAATATGTGATGGCAATAGTCTTGATGATATTTATACATCAATTATCAAATTAATTGAGGGAAATAAATATAAAGATTTTGGATTAGCTGCAAAAGAAAATTCAAAAAATTTTTATTGGAGTAAGATAATTGAAAATTATAAAAGAATCTTATAAATTTAAACTATGATAGAGAAATTTAATAATATTTATTATTTATTAATTTATGTTGTGCATTTTGCGGGTATAGGTATCTACGGTTATCAGACGGTTTTTCAGACAAAAAAATTTTGTACAAAATTTGAAATTGATGACTCAGGTTTTCCAATGGTTAGATTTGCTGGTGCCTTTATGATTGGGTGGGTTTTAATGGCAATATATATTATGTTCATAAGAAGAAATGGTGTTGTAGCTGCAGGATCATTTTTTAATTTAGTATTTTTAACTAATCTAGTTATTTTCTTAGTTAACTCTTATTCAATATTGATTGACAAAACAGGTATAAGAACTCCAGAAAAGTCAAGAGAAGGTATTATAGCTCCTCTAATTTTTTCAGCTTTAAGTGCTTCTTTGTGTTATGGTTTGGCAGATAAAATCTATTTATATTAATCTAAATATTCTTTCATTCTTTCTAAAACTCTTTCAGGAGATAGTTTATTGAGATCATTTACCTGAATTGCTTTAAAATGTTCTCTTTCTATACTTACTTTATAAGCTGTAGTGTGTTTTCCAAATAGTGCCAATCCTTTTACTCCTAAATGTGCTGACATGTGCGCGGGGCCAGTATCATTAGAAACTACAAAAGAACTACTTTTAATCAAAGATGTTAGTTGAGATATGGTTAGAGCAAGATTATTACTTAAAACTGTAGTAGCATTAAAATTTTTTGATTCTAATATTTCTTTAGGTCCAGGGGCTAAAACTAATTGATAACTGTCCCCGTAATTACTTCGAATAAGTTTTATTAATTCATTAAAATAAGGCCATTTTTTTAAAATTAAGTGTGGTGAACAAAAAGGAAATAACAAAATATATTTATTAAGCTCGTATTTTTTTTTTATTTCCAAAATATCTTCACATGCCCACTCAAAGTTGGGTTTCAAAGTATGTTTAGTTTTTAATCCTGTAGTCTTCAATTGATGATTGAATCTCTCTAGAACTGGAAGCTTATCAAATTCCTCTTTTGTTTTATTCTTAGGTAAAGTTGTTAAAGAACTAGACCAGATATGCTGGTCAGCTTTCGGAAATAGGATTTTTTTATAAAAGCTTGTTCTAGAAGAGTTTTGAAGATCGTAAACTTTAGAGACTTTTAAACTTTTAATTTTTCTCATTAAAAAATATAAATAGAAAATATTAAACCTTGATAAACGACGATCTAACAATACTTCTTTAATAAATGGACTTTTTTTAAATAGATTTATGAAAGGTTTTGTTGTTAATAAATAAATATTTTCATTTCTATGATTTTCAAATATATCTTGAATAACACCACTGGCTTGCGCTATATCTCCCAGTGAACCATGTTTTATAATTAGAATATTAGACATATTTTAAACACGTTATAACAGTATTAAAATTTATGAACAAAATTTTAGTTGAAGTATCTATTGGTGAATTGCTTGATAAATTATCCATATTAGAAATAAAAAAAAAATAAAATTAAAAGTCATGAGCATTTAAATCAAATAAATAAAGAATATGATATTTTAAAAACAGAATATGACAATAAAGTGTTTAAGGATGAATTATTAAATACGCTATATAAAGAATTAAAAGAAATTAATAGTAAGTTATGGGTAATAGAAGACGAAAAAAGATTATGCGAAAAAAATTCTAATTTTGATGATCAGTTTATTAAGTTGTCTAGAGATGTACATTTTTTAAATGATCAAAGAGCTAAAATTAAATTTCAAATAAATGAACACACAAATTCAAATATAAAAGAAATTAAGCAATATACCTCATATTGATAACAATGAAAAAATCTATTTTACAAATCAACCAACCTCCTTGGTCGGATGAAGATATAATCAAAGATTTAGAAAATTTTAAATCTATATATAATGATAGACCGATTAAAGATAACAAAGGTGGAATGTTATTTTCTCATATGTTTTATTTTTATTTCGTTTTAAAAAAAATAAAACCCGAGTTAGTCATAGAAAGTGGTGTTTTTAAAGGTCAGTCTACATGGTTAATAGAAAAAACTTTGCCGAATAGTAAAATTATATCTATTGATTTAAATTTAAGTAAAAGAGAATATATCTCAAAAAATGCTACTTATAGTAATATAGATTTTAAATTTCAAAAATTTTCAAAAATACCAAAAAATTCTTTAGTATTTTTTGACGACCATGTAAACCACTTGGACAGAATTGTTTACGCTAAATTTTTCAATATAAAACATGTAATATTTGAAGATAACTACTCGATAAATAATGGCGATTTTCAAACTATAAAACAATTTTATCTTAAAAATAAATTTAATCACAAACCAGGCCTTATGAGTTTAGTGAAAACATTTTTTAAGTTTGGTTTCCTCGTAACAAAAAAAATTTTAAATCTGAATTCAGAATATAAAAAAGAATTAAATTTGATAAACGATAGAATAAGAGATGGTCATGAAGAATTCGAATGGATGGAAAATATTTTTAATAATGTCAATTGTTATTACGAGTTTCCACCATTATTTAATGTAGAAGATTTAGACATCGATCAAATCAAAAAGCCACTTATAAATAAATTTAACGAAGAATTTAAAGATAATTATAATTTTTTCACATATATTTGTTTAAACTAAATTTGTAATTAAAAACTATATTTTTTTTCTAAAAATTTAATAATGTTATGAATTATAAATGTCATAAATAAATAGATAGTGCCCGCTACAACAAAAACCTCGATTGGTTTAAATGTTGTAGAAATTATGTATTTTGCAACGCCAGTAATATCCATCAAGGTAACTGTACTTGCCAATGAAGTTCCCTTAAGCATTAAAATTACTTCATTTCCATAAGCTGGTAAAGATTGTCTAATAGCCAAAGGAATCTGTATTTTAAAAAAAATAATTTTATTTTTAATACCAAGACTTTTGCCTGCTTCAATAACTTCTGGTTTTATTGTTTCAAAAGCTGACCTTAAAATTTCTGATGTGTATGCTCCGGTGTTTAAAGAAAAAGCTATAATAGCACACCAGTAGGGCTCTTTTAAAATGATCCAAAGAAAACTATTTCTTATATATTCTATTTGACCAAAACCATAGTAAATAATAAAAATTTGTACTAATAATGGTGTGCCTCTAAAAATATATGAGTAAGCATAAGAAAGTTTATTTAATATCTTATTTTTATTTATTCTTAAAATAGCAAAAAGTAATCCGATGATAAGTCCAATAATTAATGAAGCTGATAGCAATTTAATAGTAGTTAAAGTTGCAATTATTAATTTAGGAAAACTGTTAATAATTAAATCTAAGTCCATTAATAACCTTTGTTATATTTTAATTCCATTCTATTAATAAGTTTCATACTTAAATAAGTTAAAACCAAATATAAAACTGCAGCAAGAGTATAAAAGAATAAAGGATCTCTTGTTGACCCTGCTGCGATATAGGATTGTCTCATTATTTCTACTAAACCGGTTACAGATATTAACGAAGTGTCTTTTAATGTTATCTGCCAAACATTGCTAAGATTTGGTATTGCTAGTCTTAACATCTGGGGAAATATTATTTTATAAAACCTAGTAATTTTATTAAAACCTAAAACGTTTGATGCCTCAAATTGACCTTTGTCTATTGATTTAATTGCACCTCTAAATATTTCAGTAGAATAAGCTCCTGATATAATTCCTATGGAAAAAGCGCCCGTTAAAAAGGCATTGATTTCAATGTAATCATTGTATCCAAAAATAGAAGCAACATACATAACTGCTCCACTTCCACCAAAGAAAAAAAGGTAAATAACTAATAATTCAGGTACACCCCTAATAATTGTAGTGTAAGAATTTGCTAAAAAATTAAAAAATTTGATTTTTGATAATTTTAAAGGAGTGAAGATTAATGCAAAAATAAAACCAATAAACATTGCAGTAATAGAAACTGCTAAAGTCATTAAAGTAGCAACTATTAATTCGTCTCCCCATCCAGTATCACCAAAAGCTAGAAGTTCCATAGTGAAAAGGCGGTTGTTTTATTAACCGCCATTTCATATTAATAATTACATTGAAGCATCAAAACCGAAATGTTTAATTGCAAGTCTGCTAATTACTCCATCTTTTCTCGCTTGATCTATAGCACTATTAAACTTTTTCAAAAGTTCTGCATCTCTTTTACCAACTGAGGAGTCCTCTCCCATTTGTGAAGCTTGTCTTAAACCAACACCAACACCATTTCCAAAAGCACCTCCTGAAAATGTAGGTCCAACAAGAACAACAGGCTTGCCTGATTTTTCTGCATAGTCAGTAAACGCTACTGCAGCTGCTAAAGCTACATCACATCTGCCGGATGCTAGATCTAAATTCACTTCATCTTGGGTTTTGTAAGTTCGAACATTGACATCTCCAACATCTCCAGACTCTAAAAAATTTTGGTGAATTGTAGCAGTTTGAACACAAACTGTTTTACCTGCTAGTGCACCTGTTATTGTTTTAAGTGCTTTCTTTACTCCTGATCCTCCTAAAGTAAGATTAACACCTTCTGGTGTGTCCATAGATTCAATATCAGATCCTTTCATGACTGCAAGGGAAGCCACTTCATCTGCATAACCTTGAGAAAAAGTAATAACTTTTTTTCTTTCATCGGTAATTGACATCCCTGCCATTATTGCATCAAATTTCCTCATTTGAAGAGCAGGTATCATACCATCCCAGTCTTGTTCTACTATTTCACATTGCTGACCAATATATCTACAAAGTGCCCAAGCTAATTCAACTTCAAATCCAATTAATTTACCTGATGCGTCTTTTGAATTCCAAGGTGGATATGCTCCCTCGGTTCCTATTCTAATTTTATCGGCGCTAGCAGAAATTGTTAGAAATAAACTAATCAATAACCCTAAGCCAAATTTTTTAATTACATTCATTATTCCTCCAAAAAATATAAGTTTGATTATTCCACAAATTTTCAGATTTAAAAAGATAAATTAATTGTTTATAGATGAAGCAAAATTCCAAGAACAGTCAAAACTAGGTATATAAACTCTATCTAGAGTAGCATTGCCAAAATTTTTATTCAAAATATTTAACCAATTTCTAACTTGTTTCGGTTTTTTATCTTGGCTTCCAACTTGAGCAGTTAAAGTTCCATTAGATTTTAATATTCTTTTAAGAGATTTCATGTTTTTGGCTGCTAAATCTATGCAGTACTGATCATCATTTAAATCCACAAATATTTTGTCATAACGATTTTTCTCAATTAATTTTATGCTCTCAAATGCGTCTCCCCAATAACATTTTACTGAATTTTTTTTTGTAGCCCTATCACCTACTTTTGATAAATGTTTTTCACAAACCTTAACTACTTCTGGATCAAGTTCAAACCAATCAATAAATCCAAAGTTTTTCGATATACATTCCCTTGCTACACCTCCATCACCGCCACCAATAATTGCTACTTTGTCTCTATCTTTATTTAAGTTCAATCCTGATTTAACAAAAGTTGAGCTATAAATATGTTCATCTTTTTCAGCTACTTGTATTTCATTATCTATAAACAAAGCTTTACCAAACTGCTCTAGATTTAATATTTCTATATGTTGACCAACTTTAGATCTAAAATTTTCCAATACGTCTTTGACTATATAAAACTTTCTTAATCCAGGAGAGCTATAGATGTCATCATACTGACTAGAAGTACTTCTATCGAAACTGTATACTGAAACTCTTTTATATTTAATTTCTTTTTTTAATATATCTAATGCTATTTCCGGATTAATTTTTCCGCAGGTAAAAAAATCAAAACTTATAATTCCTTTTTCAGGGAAAGTATGAAAACTCATATGACTTTCAGCAAGTAAAGCTACAGTTGTAAAACCTTGGGGTTCAAACTTATGACTATTTATTCCTAATATTTCAACTTTTGCAAGTTTTGCGATTTTGTAGATAACTTTTTCATAAAACTTTTGTGAGTAATCTTTTTTTACTCCAATAAAATCTAAAGTAATATGCTCTCCAACTTTAACCATAAATTAATCCTTTTTATAGTGTTTGACCATTCCTGAGATTCTTTTCATCTCTTCAAATGAGAGAATCTTAGGATCACCTATTTTTAAAGCATTTATATATTGATGACAAATATTTTCTATTTCCTCTGCGAGCTCAAAGGCTTTTTCTAAATTATTTTCAAAAGCAACCTGTCCGTGATTTGACATCAAACATGCTTTTCTATTTTTCAGTGCTTTTATAATATTTTTTGAAAGCTTTTCAGTTCCAAAAGTTGCGTAATCCGCACATTTGATATCATTGCCTCCTGCAAGTGCAACCATGTAATGAAATGCCGGAATAGGCTTACCATGAGACGAAACTGCTGTTGCATGTGTTGAGTGGGCATGAACTATAGCATTAGCTTCATTTTTATTTAGGTAAATATCTTTATGAAATCTCCATTCCGAAGATGGTTTGTGCTTATCTTCTAAAAATTTTCCATCTAATGATACAAAAACTATATCTTCACTTTTTAACGACGAATATTTTACTCCTGAGGGAGTAATTAAAAATCCATTTTTATATCTAATTGATATATTTCCTGACCTTAATGCCGAAAGATTTTCGGTATTAAGCATTTTAGCATATTTAATAACCTGTTCAGCTTCTGTCATCACCATTATTATCTTTTAACTTTTTTGAAAAAACATAACCAAATATTAATCCAACTAAAATAATTATATATTGATAAAACTTAAGTATAATAAAAACAATTGGTAATTCTTTTTCAGTAGGATTTTTGTTAAAATAATTTGATGAACCATCCTCATATAAATCTAAAGGACCAAAAACTAGATAAAATCCGTAAACTACCAGGTAAATACATGGGATAGTTGATATATACAACATGGTCTTGTATTCTTTTATTAAAGTCAAAAAATTTGCAGAAGCAGCAACTATAACCAAACTTATTAATGAAAATATTAGTGGATTCATTTAAATAGTTTATTTAATCCTTCCACAGATGCATTACAAATACCTTTTTCAGTAATTAATCCTGTAATATATTTTGCCGGTGTTACGTCAAAAGCTAAATTTAAAGATTTACTATTTTTGGGATAAACTTGTACTTTTTTTATATTTCCCTCATTATCTAATCCTTCAATAGAAGATAATTCATCTGGGTCTCTCTCTTCGATAGGAATATCAATGTGTTTTTTTAAATTCCAATCAATAGTAGAGCTAGGTAAAGCAACATAAAATGGAACATCGTTATCTTTTGCTGCAAGCGCTTTAAGATATGTTCCGACCTTATTACAAACGTCTCCATTAGACAAAGTTCGATCAGTTCCCACCAAACATACATCCACCTCGCCTCTTTGCATTAATATTCCACCAGTGTTGTCAGCTATGATAGTATTGTTAATATTTTCCTCATTTAGTTCGAAAGAGGTAAGGTTGGCACCTTGATTTCTCGGTCTTGTTTCATCAACCCAAACATGTATTGGTATTCCTTTTTTATGTGCATGATAAATAGGTGATGTAGCTGTTCCCCAATTAATTGTTGCTAGCCACCCAGCATTACAATGCGTTAAAATATTAACAATATTTTTTTTTTTTTTATAAATATCCTCTATAATTTTTAAACCATTTAAACCTATTTTTTTACAAAAACCAACATCTTCTTTGCAAATCGCTTCAGCTTCTTTAATTGCCATATTTAGTATTTCATCGCTATTAATTTTTTTTAATTTTTTATACATTCTATCAACGGCCCACTTTAAGTTTATTGCAGTTGGTCTTGATTTAACTAAATTTTCACATGCTAATTTTAAAAAAGATTGATTATTATTTTCAATTAAAGCCAATACAATTCCGAAAGCCGCAGTTGCGCCTATAAGTGGAGCACCTCTTACTTCCATTACTTTTATTGCATTAACAGCATCATCTAAATTTTTTAATTCTTTAATGACAAATTTATGTGGTAGTTTTGTTTGATCAATAATTTTTACAACATCTTTCTCAAACCATATAGTTTTATAATCCTTACCTTTAATTTTCATTTATTCTATTAAGACTTTCCTTTGGCCAGACTTTTTTTCTATCATACATTTCGTTATAACAAATTTTTTTATTAATTATTTGAATCCAAGGATCTTTGCTTTTGATAAATATGTGCGCTTGAGGTTCTATTGGATTTTCTAATGTCTTAGTTCTTAAAGCAATTCTTCCTTTAGAAACGTTGTATCTACAAAAAATATATACTCCACAAATAATACAAAAATATGCATTATATCCTTTTCCACTTCCAGTGGGCAAATCTATCGATGCTACGTCCCCGCTAAGTTTAAAATCTTTTTCCATTATCATAGTATGAATTACAAATGATGATCCTGTGGATAATTTGCAATTGTTGCAGTGGCAAGCTTGTGTAAAAAGAGATTTTCCTTCAACTTTATATTTTACATTTCCACAAGCACAACCTCCTTTTAGTTCATAGTTATTTTTCATTTATTTTAAAACCCTTCCAGCAATAGTATTTAATTTATCTTTAGTTTTTTTTGTTCTTTTTTCAGGCGCTGTAATAATTGCTACATCTAAACAATTATTTGCTGGATCATTAGGATCAATATGTCTCTCGAAATTAATAATTAAATTTTTTATCATTTCTTTTGCTTTAGATGCATTATTTTTTAAAACCTCTATTACTTTTTTTACATCTACATTTTCGTGGTTAGGGTGCCAACAATCGAAATCAGTAACCATTGATATTGAGGCATATCTTATTTCAGCTTCCCTTGCCAGTTTAGCCTCAGGCATATTAGTCATGCCAATTACATCTGCTTGCCATGATCTATACAAATTTGACTCTGCTAATGATGAAAATTGAGGTCCTTCCATGACTAAATAAGTACCACCTCTTTGATAATCGATTTTAGCTTTTATTACTGCTTCTTCACATGCGTTCATTAATCCATTTGAAGTTGGATGGGCCATCGAAACGTGAGCAACAATTTCATCATCAAAAAAAGTTTTATTTCTTGCAAATGTTCTATCTATAAATTGATCAATAATTACAAATTTTCCAGGGGTTAAATCTTCTTTTAATGATCCAACTGCAGATATAGATACTAAATCAGTAATACCTTGTTTTTTTAATGCATCGATATTTGCCCTAAAATTAATCTTTGAGGGTGAAATAAAATGACCTTTACCATGTCGAGGTAAAAAATAAACTTCCCTATCATTGTAGTAAGTTTTGAGTATTTTATCAGATGGTTTTCCCCATGGAGTATTACAATCTATAAATTCTCTATGTTTAAACTCCTCTATATCATACAATCCACTTCCACCAATAATGCCTAATTTATTTGTCATACTATTTAAAATGAATTATTTATTTATATCTTAAAAAATTATGGATTTAAAAGATTATATTAGATCAGTACCAGACTATCCAAAAAAAGGAATACTTTTTAGGGATATTACTACTTTAATTAAAAATGAAAATGCATTTGTAAGAACAATTGATGAAATAGTAAAAAGATTAAGTAATTTTAAATTTGATAAAATAACGGCCATAGAATCTAGAGGATTTATATTTGCATCAGCAATATCTTATTTATTGAAAAAGCCATTTATACTTCTAAGAAAAAAAAATAAGTTACCAGCAGATAGATATTCAGTGGATTTTGAACTTGAATATGGAACAGCGACAATTGAAATGCACAAAGACTCTATTAAAAACAAAGAAAGTGTAGTTGTAATTGATGACTTAATTGCAACAGGAGGCACTGCTGAAGCAGCAGCTCAAATTATTGAAATGTCTGGAGGTCAAATTGCAGGTTTCTTATTTGTAATAAATTTGTTTGATCTTGGTGGATGTGACAAACTTAAAAAAAAAGGTTACAAAGTTGAGAACTTAATTGAGTTTCCAGGTCACTAGTTATCAATTCTATAAACTGATTTTTTTCCAAAAATAGAACTCAATAATCCTAGTGTTCTCATTTTATAAATATCTTTTTTATTTTTATTAAGAATAAGAAAAAAAAATGAATATTTTATTAGCGATGACAAAAGGTTTGTTATCACCTTTAGAATAGCTAAACCAAATCCATAATGCTTTTTATTAAAGTAAAATTTAGACCACATCCAATGCCAATTTCTTAAACATTCGAACTCATGACTATTTAAATTTGATGATGAAGCGCCTAGATGATCGATTTTCGAGTCTTTAATAACATAAATATTACCATTTTGCTTTTTAACACGCATACATAAATCATCGTTTTCTAAATACAAGAAAATGTTTTCATCAAAAATTGAGTTTTTATTAAATTTTTTTAAATTTAAAATCATTGAGAATCCATCAATAAAATTTACCGAAATTATATTTTTATTTAAATCATTATTATTTATCGTTTTGTAGTTAGGATAATTTTTATTTGAGTGCACAGGTGTAATCAAATCAAAATCGTTTATTTTTTTTACACTTTCGACAAGTTTATCAAATGTGTCATTTTGAAAAATTGTGTCTGGGTTTAAAATATACACAAATTGAGTATCAGCTTTTTTGATACCTATATTATTTGAAGTCCCCATACCTAAATTACCTCTAACAAGAACCTCAATGTTGTCATATTTAGCTTCTAAATCTTTCTTTAACTTATTATTTTGAGAATTTTCGATTACGATTTTTTTTGAATTTTTTGGAAGTGAATTTATACAATCAAAAATAATATTTTCGCTTTTATAGGCGACAATAATGAAAGTAATATTATTTAAATTTATTTCCATTAAGATAAATATGTATACTAAAACTTTCGATTAATGTAAAAAAAACAATGCAAAAAATTTTAGTTACCGGAGGACTTGGTTTTATAGGAAGTAATCTTATTAAAATGCTTTTAGGAAAAGGTTATAAAGTGCTTAATATTGATAAAATTAATTATGCATCAAATTTTTACAACACAAAAAATTTTAAAATAAATAAAAATTATAAATTTGTTAATTGTGATATTATTAATAAAACAAAATTGAGTTCGATTGTATTAAAATACAAACCTACAGGTATTTTTCACCTTGCTGCAGAGACGCATGTTGATAGATCAATTGATAATCCTGGAAAATTTGTAAATTCGAATATAGTTGGGACTTATAACCTTTTAGAATGTCTAAGATTTTATAAAATAAAAAATAAAAAATTTAGACTAATACATATATCTACCGATGAAGTTTACGGAGACGTTTTAAAAGGAAGATCTAAGGAAAATGATTCATATAATCCCAGTTCGCCATATGCAGCAAGTAAAGCTGCATCTGATCATTTAGTATTTTCATATTTTAGGACCTTTAACATGCCTGTAATAATAACTAATTGTTCTAACAATTATGGTCCTAGACAACATCCTGAAAAGTTAATTCCAAAATTAATATTTAATATTTTAGTTAATAAATCTTTACCTATATATGGCACGGGTAAGAATTCTAGAGAATGGATTTATGTAGAAGACCATTGTGATGCGCTTATTAAAATATATCAAAAAGGGAAAATTGGAGAATTTTATAATATTGGATCAAATATAAATATGAATAATATTCAAATTTGCAAAAGCCTTTTACTTGCGGCAAAAAGAAAAATTAAAATTGGAAAAAATGTTAAAGTCAAATTTGTTAAAGATAGACCAGGTCACGATTTGAGGTATGCAATAAATAGTAACAAAACTAGAAATGATATTAAGTGGAAACCAAAAATGACTTTCAAAGAAGGAATTGAGAAAACATTTCAATGGTATTTAAATAATAAAAAATATTATCTAATGTTAAATAGAAAAGATATAACAAAAAGACTAGGTTTATTTAATGATTAAAAAAGGGATAATATTATCTGGTGGAAAGGGAACAAGAATGAGCCCTTTAACAAAAGCTGTAAATAAACAACTTTTGCCAATATATGATAAGCCACTTATTTTTTATCCACTTTCTATTTTAATGTTAGCAAAAATAAAGGATATATTAATTATCGTAAATAAAGGTCAATTAAATCAATACAAAAAAATCCTTCCAGATGGAAGAAATTTAGGAATTAAAATTAATTATGCAGAACAAAATTCACCGAAAGGACTGCCTGATGCATTTATAGTTGGTGAAAAGTTTATTGGAAAAAATAACGTTAGCCTTATTCTAGGAGACAATTTTTTTTATGGTGAACATTTGTCCAAGAGTTTAAACGAATGTAGAAAATTAAATAATGGTGCTACCATTTTTTTACATAAAGTATCTAAACCAGAGAGATACGGTGTAGCTAAAGTTAAAAATGGTAAGGTTATTTCGATTATTGAAAAGCCAAAAATACATATGTCGGACTTAGCTGTTACAGGATTATATTTTTTTGATAACAGAGTGATAAAATATGCGAAAACACTTAAACCTTCTAAAAGAGGCGAAGTCGAAATATCAGATTTATTAAATATATATAGACGAAAGAATAAATTAAAAGCTAAATTTATAGGTAGAGGTGGTGCATGGTTAGACACCGGATCAATAGGAGATTTTTATAAAACAAGCGCATTTGTCTCAGCAATTGAGAATAGGCAAGGTTTTAAGATTGCCTGCATAGAAGAAATTGCATTGGCTAATAAATGGATAGGAAAGAAAGAAATTGTATCTGCAATGAGTTTTTATGGAAATTGTGAATATTCAAAATACTTAAAAAAGCTAATTTAATGAAAATATTAAAAACAAAATTTAAAGGATTGTTTGTAATAAAAAAAAAATATTTTAAAGACTATAGAGGATATTTTTTAGAGCTTTACAAAAAAAAATTTTTAAAAAAAAACTTTCCTTTTATGTGTATTTCCTATTCAAAAAAAAATGTGTTTAGAGGCTTACATTTACAAAGTAAAAGTAGCCAAGCAAAATATGTTTCGGTTTTAAAAGGTAAAATATTAGATATAGCAGTAGATTTAAGGAAAAATTCTAAAACTTTTGGAAAACACTATAAAATTATTTTAAGTGAAAAAAACTCAAAATCAATTTTTATACCAGAAGGATTTGCCCACGGTTTTTTAGGAATGGATAAAGAAAATTATATGCTTTATGCTTGCTCTAATTATAGGAATAAAAGAGCTGAGGTTGGATTGAAATGGGATGATAAAAATTTTAAAATTAAATTACCAATAAAAAAACCTATACTTTCAAATAAAGATAAAAATAACTTAAGTTTTTTAGATTTTCAAAGAAAATTTTTTTAAAGTGGTAGCGGGAAGTGGGATCGAACCACTGACCTCGGGCTTATGAGTCCCGCGCTCTAACCAACTGAGCTACCCCGCCGTTTGTGGTTATAGTTTTATACTACTTTAATTTTTATGAAGCAATATGCTTTATAAGGTAGTATAGAATGCCAGTAATAACTGTTGCTAAAACAAATCCCTCGACAAATATTAAAATTATTTTTTTTTTACTTTTATAATTTGTCCTAAGATATACGTGAGTAGTTGTGTATATTCCTACAATAGCAATACTTAACAAAATGTCAGTTGGATTCACTATTTACCGCCAACTATCATTCCGCTGACTAAAATTGTAGGTGCATTAGTTGAATAATTAAATTCTAAGTCATCAGCTAAAATTATATTTTTGAAAATTTCGTTAAAATTACCAGCAATAGTTATTTCGCTAACCGGATAAACAAATTCTCCGTTCTCAATAATCAATCCAGATGCGCCCACAGAGTAGTCTCCAGTTATTATATTTGCTCCTCTACCAATAGTTTCTGTCACGTAAAGTATTCTATTTTTAGATTTGATTAAATTCTCAAATGAGATTGAACCTTTTTCAAAATATAAATTTGTTGTCCCGCTTGACCTACCATTAGATTGTTTGTTAATTTTTTTTCCATTATATGTATCAATCAAATAATCTGACAAAATACCATTTTTTACTAATTTTAGTTCCTCGATTTTTACTCCTTCACTGTCAAAATATCTTGATCCATTTGCTCTCTTTATATTTCCTTTGTCAATTATATTTATTTTTTCGTTAAAAACTATTTCATTTATTTTATCTTTTAAAAATGTAGTTCCTTTTGCAATTGCATTTGATGAAATCGCACTTGCAAATGTAGACAGAAAATTTTTGGAAATTCTTTTATCAAATATAATATCTATTTTTTCACTTTTGATTTTGCGGGGATTAAGTTTTCTAATTGCAAGTTCAGCGGCTTTAGTTCCTATATGTTTTGGTTTTAACATTTCACTAAAAAAACGCTTACTGCTAAACTCATAATCTCTCTCCATTGACCCATTTTCTTTTGAAACTACTTCACAATATGCTGTAAATTGAGAGGTTTTGTAACCATCCATGAAACCATTAGTATTTCCTAAAATAAAATTAGATTTATTCTGACTAAAACCTGATCCATTAGTATTTACAATTTTATTGTTTGCAAATGCCTCTTCCTCTGCCTCCTTTATAAAATCAATTTTTTGCCTGTTTTCTAAATATGTATCATCGTATAGTTCTAGTTTTTTATCTCCTTTAAAATGGAGTTCCTTTTCTGGAAGTGAATTGAATCCATCTTCAGGTGTAATTTTTGTGTTTTCAACACATCTCATGACAAGTTTATTCAAATTATCCTCTTTTAAGTTAGATGAGGAAATAGAAGATTTTTTTTTACCAATATAAGTTGTTAATGTAACTGCTAAATTTTCAGATCTTTCTGATCCATCCAGTTTTCTATTTCTTATAGATATATTTTCTGAAACAGAATTATGTACTAAAATGCTTGAATTATCAGAACCATATTTTTGTGATTTATTTAAACAATAATCTGCTATATTTTTTAAATAATTCTGATCTTTAATCATTAAGATTATAGTTGCGTACCACCAACTGTCATTTTATCGATTAACAATGATGGTTGTCCAACTCCTACAGGAACACCTTGCCCGGCCTTTCCACATGTACCTATACCCGGATCTAGCATCATGTCGTTTCCAACCATTAAAACTTCCTTCAATGAAGATGGTCCATCTCCAATCAAAGTAGCGCCCTTTAGAGCCGACCCTACTTTACCATTCTCTATTTCATACGCCTCAGTACAATTAAATACAAATTTTCCAGATGTTATATCAACTTGTCCTCCTCCGAAACTAACAGCAAATATTCCTTTGTTTACAGATTTTATCATTTCCTCTTGAGTATTGTTTCCATTTAGCATTAATGTATTTCTCATCCTAGGCATAATAATATGTTTATAACTTTCTCTTCTACCATTGCCTGTAGATTTTGTTTTCATCAACCTTGCATTTAATCTGTCTTGCATAAAATTTTTAAGTACTCCGTTTTCAATTAGAACTGTTTTTTCAGTTGGAGTTCCTTCATCGTCAATATTTAAACTACCCCTCCTTTTATCTATTGTTCCATCATCGATAATTGTTACTCCCTCGCTCGCAACTTTTTGGCCGACTAAATTATGAAAGATTGAAGTTTTTTTTCTGTTGAAATCACCCTCTAGTCCGTGTCCAACTGCTTCGTGAATTAAAATTGCAGGCCATCCTGGTCCGAGTACCACCTTCATCTCACCTGCAGGAGATGGTTTACTATCTAAGTTAGTTGTTGCAATTCTAAAAGCCTCGTCACATATATTTTTCCAATTTCCATCTTTCAAAAAATGATCGTATGACTGTCTACCGCCAACACCAAATACTCCCGTTTCTTTATTTCCGTTTTTTTCAACCATTACAGATACATTTATTCTCACAAGTGGCCTAGTATCTTTTAAAAGTTCTCCACCATTTCTCAAAATTTCAACATATTTATTTTCTCCTATAAAGTTGGCAGTAACCTGTTTAACAGAGCTATCTTTAGATCTAGAATAATCATTAATTAAATTTAGTAATTCTATTTTAGAAGCTAGACTTTTTGTCTCAATAGGATCGACATCATCGTAAAATTTTTGATTAGTTTTTTTTATTTCAAAGTTATAATTTCCATATGATTTATTGTGTGTAGATTTAAGATTTTTACTTGAACTTATCAAAGATTGTTCTGATATTTCATTTGAATGAGAATAAGCAACGGCATCCCCGGTTACAGCTCTAAAACCATAACCAGCATCCGTAGTATAATTTGAGCTCTTAATTTTGTTGTCCTCTAGAACTATGGACTCACTATTAGTCTCCTCCATGTATAGTTCGCCATCATCACATTTATTAAGTGTTTCAGAAACAATTTTTTCAGCTTTGTTTAACTCTAAATCTCTATTTTTTAAGAATTCTGACATAATAATAACTTAATAGTGAAATTTTAGATATCAACTGGAATTTTGGCACATCAGGTCAGAACAATAGTTCTTATTTTAGTTGAAATAGAATTTCTAAATATTATTTTCATATATTAACCTAATTTAAAATAAAAATGGCAAATAATTTAAATATAAACAAAGGTAAAATTGAAGAGCTTATAGTTTTGTTTAAAAATGGTTCTTTTGAAGAGGTATTAGCTAAGGCAATTAAACTTAGAAAGGAATATAAAAAACATCCTTTTATTTACAATTTAATAGGAATGACTCAAATTAAATTAAACAAATTTCAGGAATCAATTACTAGTTTTAAAGAGGCTATATCGTTAGATAAGACTTACGTAGAGGCATATAACAATTTAGGTACAACACTTATAAATCTTGGAAATTTCAAAGGAGCTGTAAAAGAATTAAATCATGCAATAAACTTAAAACCAAGTTATGCAAATGCATACAACAACTTAGGAAGTGCATTAATTGATCTGGGTGATTATGAAAATGCGATAAATATATTTAATAAATTATTGAAAATAAATCCAAATTATCCAGGTTTAAAAGTTAATATAATAAAATTGTTAACATTTTATAATCCAAAATATTATAATTTAAACGAATATACTAAAGTAAATTCTAAACTTAAAAAGGTAAAATTTAATTACAAAAAAAATACGAAAATTAGTGATAATGAAATATTTAATTTTTACAAAGAATGTAATCATATCGTATCTAATACTTTTGAAAACTTAGAATTTAATTTATCACAAATTTGGAGAAGAAATACTCATGATCTAAACTGTTCAAGACACTTTGATGTTTTTAGAAATTTTAGTACTATTCCAGAATTTTGCTTTGAGTGTTTTAAAATTCAAATTGAACTTTATTCAGTAACAGATCTTTTTAAATTATACTTTATTTTTGATAACCTTAAGTTACCTAACAATAGAACAAGGAAATGCTTGATTGAGATGAGGAAAATAGGTAGTGGTAATTATAAAGGAATTATATACTGCAGAGGTTATGATGAAGCTCAATTTATAAAAAGCTTATTAGACCCAATAGTTTGTAAAAATATAAATAAATATACAAATGTAAAAATTAAAAGAGGCTGTACCGAGTTTTCTTTGAAACATCCAGAATTTAATAACTTATCAAATACACCTGAGAAATTTATGAAGTATAATAATGATTGGAAAAAAAGTGAAAATATTATTGATAGTAAAATGCCGACAAAGAATAGATTAAATCAAAGAACTCTAAATAATTCATTAAATGGCATCTCATTAAATGATTTTTTAATTATGAAAAATTGGCTCATATATGCAAAAAAGATTGGAGATAATGAATACAAAAATTTTGATCATAAAATTAAATCTACAAAATACATGGAAGCTGTAATTTCAGATCAAATAGAATTTAGAAAAGATGAATTTAATAAAATAAATCTATTTGACCCATCAACTAAAGGATATCACTAAACCTGTAGTTAATATTGCGGTTAGAACAAGACCAAAAAATAATGAACTTTCTAATTTTTCTTTTTTTTTATCCTGTCTAACTCTGTTTAGTAAAATATTGATGTCTACCTTATTAGTTTTATTAAATTTTTTATTTTTCGAGGTTTTTGATTGATCTAGAAAATTTTTATTTAGTGAACTACTTTTATTGATCATATTTTTTAAAATATTATTAAACCTCAACATTAATGAATAATCAATATATATTTTTAAGAATTATTTTAATCTAGGGTCTAGGGTGTGTGTCCTAGATTGATATAAATATGATAGAAAATTATAAATATTTGATTTTTAATGGACTGAATTGAAAATAAAAAATGACTTAACTGAATAAATTGAGTAGCTAAATTAATGATGCTTATAATCTTTATTATTTAAAGGTTTTTCTAGAACTTTTACATGATATTTTTTTTTTTCAATTTCTATAAAAATTTTCGAAGTTTTTAAGCTTTCAACAGTGTTTCCCGAATTAACGTATCCGTATGACAAATTTTTATTAAAGTTAAATGAAAAATTTCCAGAAGTAGTATGTCCTATTATTTTATCCTCTAAATAAATAGGCTCATCATGCAAATTCAATGGTTCACCTGGTTTACTTTTTTCAAAAACAAACATCATCAATCGTTTATCAAGAGGTTTCTCTTTTATTTTTAGTAGAGCTTGCTTACCTATAAAATCTATATTTTTTTTATAGTTGATAGTAAAATTTAAACCAGCCTGATACTGATTTTCCTCCGGTGATATATCATGTCCCCAATGGACAAACCCACTTTCCATTCTTAATATGTCTAAAGCATGTGCACCACTATTTGAAATATTAAATTTTTTACCTTTATCCATTATTGTTTTATAGATATTTTTAGCATCATTAAAATCGATATATAACTCAAATCCTAGTTCGCCAACGTAAGAAATCCTTTGAGCCCAGATCTTTTTTGATTCAATGTTTATTTCCTTACCTGTCGAAAATTTAAAATTTTCATTTGAAAAATTATTTTTACTTAAAGTCTCCATAAGATTTCTACTTTTGGGTCCAAAAATCCCTAAAACGCAATAATCCTCAGTAACATCTATTAATAAATTTTTTTTTAAATATTTATTTATATGAAATTTATCTCTTTCTCTTGTTTCAGCCGAACTAATAATTCTAAAATTATTTTTATCTAAACACACAACCGTTACGTCTCCCTCTATACCGGCATCGGGATTTAACATTTGAGTGTAAGTGCAAATTCCTTTTTCATTTTTAATATTGGCTGTAAATATTTTTTGTAATTCTTCATGAGCATTTTCGCCTTTTATCTCAAACTTTGAAAATGGTGTTAAATCATAAACTCCTACGTTTTGCCTACAATTTTTTGTTTCGTATTCTGCAGATGGATACCAATTTTGAAAATTATAGCTGTACACGTATTTTGGTTTAGATTTATTTAAAGAAAACCACATTGGTCTTTCGTAACCGCCAGATACACCGAAACATGCTCCTGATTTAATTAATTCTTTATGATAGGGCAATAATTTTATATTCCTTGATGTTTTGTGTTGTTTAAACGGCCAATGCATTCCATATAAGTCTCCAAGAGTTTCTGTTACTCTTTCTTTAATAAATTTAATTTCTGAATGAAACTTTTGAAATCTTTTAATGTCATAACAAAAAATGTCTTCATTGATATGTCCATTCATCATCCATTCAGCTGTTATTTTGCCTACTCCTCCAGCGCTCGCAATTCCAATACTATTTAAACCGCAACATACAAAAAAGTTTTTAACTTCAGGAACTTCACCTAATAAAGTGTTTGTATCTGGTGTAAATGATTCTGGACCTGCAAAAAACTTTCTAATTCCGGTTTTTTCCAAGATTGGAAATCTTTTCATACATTGATTTAAATAAGGCTCAAAGTGTTCAAAGTTTTCAGGAAATTCTCCGAATGAAAAATTTTCAGGAACTTTGTTAGATTTTTGAAAAGCAGGAATTGATTTTCCCTCGAAAATTCCTAAAAGTAATTTGCCAGCATCCTCTTTAAAGTAGGTTCTGCTATCAAAGTCTCTTACAACAGGAAAATCTTTAGGTAAGTTTTCAATTGGTTCAGTTATTACATAAAAATGTTCAGCCGGATATAATGGAATACTCACTCCAGCTTTTTCACCAATTTGTCTGGACCACATTCCTGTTGCTAAAACAATGTATTCACAATCTATTTTTTCACCATTAACTGAAATACCTTCTATATGGTTATTTTTAAGTAAAATATTATCAACAGGTGTATCTTCATAAATTTTAACGCCTTCAGATCTTGCAGCCTTCGCAAGAAGATGAGTGATTCCAGATGGGTCTCCTGATCCGTCGCCTGGCATTAATATTCCGCCCAATAAATCCTCATTTTTTACTAATGGAACCTTTTCTTTAACTTGGTCTTTATTTAAAATTTGTACATCAAAATTATACAATTGAGCTGTTGTAGCTTGTCTTTTCAGCTCTTGCCATCTACCCTCTTCCTGCGCAATTGATAATGCACCGTTAAGTCTTAAACCAGCAGAATGATCAATTTTTTTTTCTAATTCTTTATATAAATCTAAAGAATATTTTCTTATTTTTGTAATAGGTGCTGAAGGACCAATTTGGCTTACTAATCCAGCAGCATGCCAAGTTGTACCTGAAGTTATTTTATCTCTTTCTAGTAATATTACATCTTTCCAACCAAACTTTGCTAAATGGTAAGCACAAGAACACCCAACTACTCCACCACCAATAACTATAACTTTTGCTGAACTTGGAATTTTTTTCATTTTCAATTCACGGCCTCCATTGGAGAAAAAAATTTATGTCCAAAAGTATCTGCTACAGCTTTATAAGTTACATTGCCTTTACAAATGTTAAGTCCAGCCAAAAAATTAGGATCGTTTTTCAAAGCTTTTTGATAACCATCTTTAGCTAATTTATTTAAAAAAGGTAAAGTCACTTTATTTAATGCTAGTGTAGAAGTCCTTGGAACTCCACCCGGCATATTAGTTACACAATAATGAACAACATTATCAACTATGAATGTTGGATTTGCATGTGTTGTTGGTTTGCTAGTTTCAACGCAGCCTCCTTGATCAATTGCAACATCTACTATTACCGATCCTCTCCTCATTGATTTTATCATATCTTTTGTGACTAAT
>MDTG01369616.1_pt1 | contig 24091 bp, 22 predicted proteins | sample 811421 | NCBI WGS metagenome assembly MDTG01 (sample SAMN05326645, study PRJNA326480) | marine metagenome | isolation source: seawater | place: Pacific Ocean: South East | collected 2011
ATAAAAGTATCGATTGGAATTTTTCAAGATAAAGGCAAAATTTTAATCTCTCAATCAAAAAAAAAAGCAAATAAAATAGTCTGGGAATTCCCTGGCGGTAAGAGAGAAAAAAAAGAAACACCTGAACAGACATTATATCGTGAGTTAAAAGAAGAACTGAATGTTGTAGTTCAAAAAGCACGACTTATAAAAAAATTTATAACCAATGTCGATGGCTCAAATTATGAGCTATCGGTCTTCTCTATAGTTGAATGGCTGGGAGAATGCATTGGTTCAGAGAGTCAAGTTTTACAGTGGGTTCCGATATCAGAGCTCATTAATTATAATATGCATGTACCTAATAAAAAAATTTTTCCTTCTTTAATGTTGCCAAATAAAATCATGATCACTCCTTACCTTAATAAGGATTATGACCTATTTTTAAAAAATTTAGACCTATTGAAACTCTATGAAATAGATTTATTGCAATTACGATTAAGTCATGACGAAGCGATAAATAAACTAATAAGTAGAGAGATAAAGAAAAAATCGGGTAATAAAGTAAAGGTCATGATTAATGGGGGCATGAGTGAGTTTGATGAAAATTATTTTGATGGGGTTCATCTGCCCTTTAATTTAGCTAAAGGCCTAAATGCGAGACCCGTAAAAAAAAATTATTTATTTAGTGTAGCCTGTCACAATAAAAAAGAAATTGAGCACGCAGGTCTGATAGATGCTGACTTCGTTTATTTATCACCAATCAATCAAACTACTTCACATTTAAATTCAAATATTCTTGGTTGGTCTGAAGCGCGCAGAATCGCCGCAGTTAGTAGCAAACCAGTCTATGCTTTGGGGGGGTTATCTATCCTTGATACATCTAGAGCAATAGAGAATGGTTTTCAGGGAATAGCAGGAATATCGACTTTCTGGAATTTTATCCCCAATATTTAATTAGTTTTATCTTTAAGCTAGCTTGATATATTTTTCATGCAAATTTTGTATATCTCTGTTTAGTCTATTTAAACTACCATTATTTTGTATTATGTCATTCGCTAATTGACTGAGCTCAACCCTATTTGGTTGACTCTTAATTATCTTTTTAATTAGCTCTAAATCTAAATTATCTCTAAGAAGAGTGCGTTTAATTTGAATTGATTCCTTGCAATCAATAAATATTATTCGGTCAACGAGGGATAGTATTTCGGAGTCTTTTCTTAAGATTGGAACTGCTATCAAGCAGTATGCTGACTCTTTGGTATTTACCTCTTCTTTAAGTAAACGCTTGACTATCGGATGAATAATATCTTCTAAAATTTTTCTTTGCTTCTCATCAAAAAAAATTATTTTTTTTAATTTAGGTCTATCTAACTCACCTTCATTAGTTAAAATACTTGAGCCAAAATGATTGATTATAGATTTTAATCCTTCGCTACCTTTAGTAACAGCGTGGCGTGCCAAAATATCAGTATCTATAGTAGGAATTTTGAATTTATCAAAAAAAATATTTGAGACTGTCGTTTTTCCGCATCCTATACCACCTGTCAAAGCGATTTTCTTCATAATAAAAATTCCTTTATTATTACAAAGTGCCCTCCTAGAATTAGGAATGGACCAAATGCAATTGTTTGGTTATAAGCGTGCTTATTTAGAAAGATCATTAACCCACTTATTAAAAGCCCTAAAACTGAAGCTATAAAAAGGACATCCATTATGTTTGAGAGGCCTACCCATGCGCCCAAAGCTCCGGTTAGTTTAATGTCTCCACGTCCTAATCCCTCTTTGCCTGAGTAAAACTTGTATAGCCAAAATAAAATCCACAATGTAAAAAAACCAACAAACCCCCCGAAAATAGACTCATTTATTTCAATGTGACTTGAATTTAGAGTACAGAAAAAAATACCTAGGAATCCTACCGGAATGGTGAGGGCGTCTGGGAGCAGCTTAAATCGATAGTCTATAACAAACATAGCTATAGAGAATGAGAACAATAGATTAAAGAAAATCAATTTTAATAAGAGTTGGGTGTTGGCCATCTCCTGCTCGCCCATTAGTAAATAAGCAAGTCCTATACTTCCTAATGTTGATATAATCTCAACCGCTGGATAAGTAACCCGTATTGAAGATGAGCAGGATCGACATTTTCCTCTTAATACTAAATAGGAAATTATTGGAATATTATCAAAAAAAAGAATATTTTTTTTACATGCGGGGCAATGAGATCGAGGATAGAATATATTATATTTTTGTAAATTATTAATAGGGTTTATTAACCGGCGTAATTTTTTCTTTATGTTTAGAGGTTCGATGTTTCTTAACTGCCTGTTTGTCAGCCGAGATTTTAAATAGTCAGTATTTGCTAAGGTATATTCGTGTAAAATTATTTTCGGTATTCTGTAAATTAGTACGTTGATGAAGCTTCCAAAAATAAGGCCATATATAGCAGAACAAAATAGAAGTTCGAATTTCGTTAAAAACAACATCACTTTTTAAAATAAGGTCTACCGAAAATTAAACCACTTGTCCCATTTTAAATATTGGAAGATACATCGCAATTACCAAGCCTCCGATTATAACGCCAAGCACAGACATGATTAATGGTTCAAGCAAACTCGTTAAGGTGTCAACAGCATCATCCACCTCTTGTTCATACCACTCTGCTACTTTTATAAGCATTGTATCTATTGCCCCGGATTCTTCACCGATAGCTACCATTTGAACTACCATGTTAGGGAAAACACCAGTTTGTTGCATGGCTGTATTCATTTGAGAACCGGTGCTGACTTCGTCTCTTATATGGAAGGTGGCCTCTTTATAAATTACATTGCCTGAAGCTCCTGCCACTGATTCCATTGCCTCAACTAATGGGGTTCCCGCTGCGAACATGGTTGCAAGTGTTCTGGAAAATCTGGCTATGCATGATTTGTTAAGGATGTCTCCTATTATAGGAATTCTGAGTAGAAATCGGTCTACAGAGTCTGCAAACTTTTGGGACCTTTGCATAGCTTGAATTATTCCACCTACAGCCAGAACAACACCTCCAGCTATCAGGTACCATGATGATACAAAGAAATCCGATAGTTTAATAACAAATCTAGTTAGAAATGGTAGGTCGGCGCCAAAACCAGAGAAAAGAGATTCAAATTGGGGTATAACAAAAATCATTAAAATCATAGTAATTATAATGGCAACCACGACTACAGCGATTGGATAGCTCATTGCGCTTTTTATTTTTGCTTTCAATGCTTCAAATTTTTCGAGATATGTAGCTAATTTGTGAAGAATGTCCTCAAGTATCCCGGATTGTTCTCCTGCTTTGACTAGGTTAATATATAATTCGCTGAAGTGTTTTGGATGCTTTGCTAGACCCTCGGTTAAAGACGTTCCTGCCTCGATATCTGACTTGATTGCTAAGATCAAATCTTGCATCGCCTTGTTTTCATGTCCCCGTCCAACGATTTCAAAAGATTGGACTAACGGCACTCCTGCTGACATCATAGTGGCTAGTTGTCTGCTAAATACTGTAATATCTTTAGTCTCAATCTTTCCTTTACTGCCACCAAATAATGATTTACTCTTCTTTTTTACTCGAGTGGGATTAATTCCTTGATTTCGTAACTTGGTTTTAGCGACGGCTTCGCTGGAAGCGGATATCTCTCCAGATAATTTTTTTCCATTCCTATCAAGCCCCTCCCAGTTAAAAAAAGTATCTTCCTTTTTTTCCATCACTATTTACTCCACAGTGACTCTATTAATTTCAGCTAAACTTGTGATACCGTTTTTAACTTTAAATAACCCCGATTTTCGCAAATCCCAAACTCCGTCTTTATGTGCTTGGTCTGCAAGTTGAACTGCGTTAGCTCCCTCGATTATTAACCTTCGAATAGAATCTGAGATTGGCATTACTTGATAAATTCCGGCTCGCCCTTTATATCCACTTGGACAATCTGGATTACCTTCTTTAGCCTTATAAATTTTTAAATCTTCAGTTATCCAATCTTCCGGAAAACCTTCATCTATGAGCACCTCATTTGGCACTTCATGATTTGATCTGAATTCAGGATGTAATCTTCTACACAGTCTTTGTGCCGTTATCAAATTTATTGTGGTTGCCACGGCAAATGGCTGGATACCCATATCCTGTAGTCTAGTTAGTGTTTGCGGCCCATCGTTAGTGTGTAAAGTAGACATAACCATATGACCAGTTTGCGCTGCCTTAACAGCTATTGATCCCGTTTCAAAATCTCTGATTTCCCCGACAAGAATTATGTCTGGATCTTGTCTTAGGAATGCCCGTAGGGCTTTAGGGAAGGTCATCCCTGTTCTTTCGTCAACTTGAACTTGATTCACTCCTTGAAGGTTGATTTCAACGGGGTCTTCAGCGGTTGAAATATTCACCTCATTTTTGTTTAAGATATTAATTCCCGTGTATAGGGATACTGTTTTCCCGCTTCCTGTTGGACCAGTAACTAAAAACATACCATAAGGTTTTTGTATATTTTCAAGAAATAAGTCTTTTTGAAAATCTTCATATCCTAGTTGGTCAATGTTTAATTTGGCGGCATCAGAATCTAAGATTCTCAAACAGGCTTTTTCACCATACATGGTTGGGCATGTGCTCACTCTCAAATCTATAGATTTAGTTTTTGATAGTCTAAGTTTAATTCTGCCATCTTGTGGCACTCTTCTCTCGGATACGTCTAGTCTGGACATAACTTTGATTCTTGACGCAATTTTACCTGCTAGGGCAACAGGTGGCTTAGTAACTTCTTCTAACATCCCGTCAATTCTGAATCTTACCCTGTAGGATTTTTCATACGGTTCAAAATGAAGGTCAGAGGCCCCTTTCCTTATCGCGTCTAGTAAGCATTTAGTTACAAATTTTACCACCGGAGCGTCATCTATTTCTGACTCATCCTTTTGCTCTTCTTCGTGAGTGACATCTACATCATCAAAATCATCTAAGTCCTCACCATCAAGCTCGCCGAAAGTAGATTCATTGTCATTCATAGAAGCATCGATCATATTTGCAAGTTTGTCCCAAGCAACTAGTATTGGCTCAATCAACCCCTCTCCAAGGCTAAATTTAATTTCATCGAGACCATGTAGATTCGTAGGATCAGCGATAGCAATAAAAATAGTTTTTCCGTGTTTATAGATTGGCAAAGCAAAGTGTTTTTCTATAAGGCTTGGTTTGACGATACCTTTAAGTTCAGGATCGATAATTATTGATTCAAGATTCAATAAAGGAATTCCGAATTGATGAGAAATTACATGCGCAAGTTTTTCGGAAGTGACAAGTTTGTTTTCGATAAGATACCTGACATATGCTATATTATTTTTTTGGGAGTTTTCGAAGGCTGCCGTCGCAATCTCTTCGCTCAAAATTTCAGCATCTATTAGTTTGGTTGCGAGACCGCTAAATTGAGCCTTTTTGTTAGCAATAGCCATTATTTACCTTATTAACAAAACTTTTAACTCGATGGTAAGCGAACGATTTAAGAATATCCACAAGTTTTTCTGTTTTTTATTCAATCCAAATAATTGCTGACATCCTCTTTCTCGATTTTTCCCTTCTGAAAGAATAAAAGCTAGATGCTTCGTGAAAGACACACCTTTGAACAGTATCAATTATCGTAAGTTTTGATTCTAGCAACTGCAGCTCAGCAAGCATTTGTAAATCTAAAAAACATTTGTTTTCGTAGCTTTTGAAGCAAGATTTGTAACTCACGTTAACCTCGGAAAAGGTATGTATAAACTTATGGCCGACTTCGTAATTTGTTTGACTGATAGAAGGTCCAATCCACGCGCTTAGTTCTTTTTTTGAACCAGAAAACATACCCACAGCTTTTTTGATTATTCCGTTTTTTAATCCTTTCCATCCCGCATGAATCGCGCAAACTTCATTTTTTTTTCTGTTTTTAATCAGAATCGGCACGCAATCAGCAACATTGATCACACAAGGTAAAAACTTTCTACTAGTAAACATCCCATCTCCTTGTCTTCCAATAAACCAATCGTGGAATTTAAAGATTGAATTGCTGTGAAATTGTTTAAGCGGATATCCAGATTGCAACCTCTTGAGGATGAGATCTGGTTTTTCTGAGTTTTGATAAATAAATTCTTCTAATATTTCTTCTTTCTTTGGATCTCCATGTTTTGTAGTAAATACAGCTCTTATGTTATCCCCATTAATGGAAGGAATTAATACAGGATCTTTAGATTTAATTGTCATCTTTGTCGAGATTGTCTATTTCTAATTCTTTAAGTAGTTCTCTGAAGTCTTGAGGTGGTTCACATTGAAATTCACAGGCCTTTTTTGTATCGGGTTCCGTAAAACTAAGCTTGTATGCATGTAGAGCTTGTCTAGAAAAGTTGCCAAGTACTTTTTTAAATCTATCAGAGCTTTTTTTTCCAAAATATGGTTTCCATCCATATGTTTTGTCCCCAACTATTGGGTGTTTCTCTGCAGCCATGTGTACCCTAATTTGATGCGTCCTTCCGGTTTCAAGTGAAACATCGATATATGTGTGACTTCGAAATTTATTTTTTATTCTATAGTGTGTTATTGCCTGTTTGCCATCCTCTCTAACTGCTATTTTTTTTCTATGGAATTTATGTCGTCCTAAGGGTTTATCAATTTTTCCACCAGATATCATAATCCCGTTTACAATTGCTAAATAATCTCGCTTTATTTCTTTTAACGATAATTTTTTTACTAGTTTATGATACGAAGTCTGATTTCGGGCGACTAAAACCAATCCCGTGGTATCTTTGTCAATACGGTGAATAAGACCTGCCCTTGGAAGAAATTTGAGTTCGGGAAACTTTGAGATTAGTCCGTTTACAACTGTGTGATCCATATTACCAGGTGCGGGATGCATGACGAGACCCGCCCTTTTATTTAGCACCAAAAACTCCTTATTAATCTCGACAAAATCGAGGTTGATTTCTTGGGGCTCAATCCTATCTGATTTTACCTCAGATGTTATTGTTATGTTTACAATATCTCCTTCCTTTACCCGCTTATCTGGTTTGGTTTTTTTGCCATTTAATTCGACATTGTCAATCAAAATCATCTTTTTAATCAAACTTCTTGAATAATTGTTCAATTTTAATGAAATTGCGTTATCAATCCGTTCACCGCAAGACTCCGAGTCAATCAATATTTTATGTTTATCAATTATCATAAAAGTTATTTAATTCTGTCTGTTAACTTAAATTGCGGTACTCTATAATACATTATGTTGGCCTAATTTGGATGAGATGAAATTGAGATTATTCGTTTTTTATGTTCTAGTTACTTTTTTGAGTTTACTAATTAGCTCATGTGGTTATCTGCCCAGTCAAGCCGAGAGAGATAGAACCGAATTGAACTGGCCAGAGGAAAAGTTATACGCTACTGGTAAAAGTAGATTGGATGCCGGTTCCTGTACTGGGGCAATCGATTATTATTTAAAGCTTCAGCAAAGGTTTCCATTTGGAGACTACACGAGACAATCATTTGTTGAAGTTGCGTATTGTTACTATAAAACTAATGATCCAGATTTGGCAATGGAGACACTTGATAAATTCATAAAGCTGTATCCCTCTCATCCTAATATGCCTTATGCATATTATCTTAGAGGGCTTGTTAATTTTTATAGAGGTAGAGGAGTGACGGATAGGTTTCTACCCAGAGATCAAGCTCAAAGAGATCCAGGGGCAACCTTAGATTCCTTCAATGATTTTAGTACAGTCGTTCAACGATTCCCTGAAAGCGACTATTTTGAAGATGCTCGCTTAAGAATGATTTTCCTACGAAATATGCTAGCCCAACACGAATTAAATGTTGCGACCTATTATATGAGAAGAGGAGCTTATGTTGCGGCATCTAATAGAGCCAGAGAGATAGTAGAAAAATATCAAAAAGCGCCAGTAATGCCTGAAGCGTTAACTGTTATGGCAAAGTCTTATAAAGTAATGGGTATGAACGATTTGATGGAAGATACCCTCCAAGTGCTCGAATTAAACTATCCCAAGCATCCTGGGATAAAAGACATTAGAAACCTTCAGCTGAAATAGTAATTTTAATTTTGACTGACTTCACTATATTTTGAGGTAATTGGAAACCTTCTATCTCTCCCAAAAGCTCGCTTGGTTATTCTTACTCCCGGAGCTGCTTGTCTTCTTTTATATTCGTTCCTATCAACAAGCAATGCGACTTTTTCCACCGTAGATAAATCTGACTTAGAGTCTGCTATCTGGGAGGGTGTTAGATCTTTTTCAATATATTTCTCAAGAATTGGATCAAGTATGTCATAAGGAGGTAGTGAGTCCGTGTCTTTTTGGTCGGGTGCTAACTCAGCACTCGGTGCTCGAGTAATTACCCGCTTTGGTATGACTTCGGAATTTTTATTTCTGAATATGGAAAGGCTATAAACCATCGTTTTGGGAATATCTTTCAAAGGTGCAAAGCCTCCGGCCATGTCCCCATAAAGCGTCGCATAACCAACGGCCATTTCGCTTTTGTTACCAGTGGCAAGGACTATTGATTTACTTGAGTTAGATCTGGCCATTAAAATCAATCCTCTAATCCTAGATTGCATGTTTTCGATAGCTACACTCGCATTGAGATCAGGTATCAGTTTGTCGACGGTATTACTTAGAGTTTTAACTGCCTCATTTATTGGAATTATATGAAATTCACATCCCATGGTTTCAGCTTGTCGTTGTGCATCGGATATACTAATATCAGCGGTATATTTAGACGGCATGGATATCGCTGTGACTTTTTCGGGACCTAACGCGTCTACGGCAAGGGCAAGCGTAAGTGCTGAATCAATTCCTCCCGATAATCCTATAACGCAACCGTGGAAATTATTTTTTTCAATGTAATCTTTTATTCCTAGTTTGATAGCATCATATACTAGTCTAGTTTCATCTTTCTCTGTGACGATGTCTCCTACGGGAATTGGGGAATTTCCTTCGGTATTTATTTTAATTGTATAAATGTCCTCTGTGTAAGCTGGTGCTTGGGCCGTGAGCTCCCCGCGGGAATTAAGAGCAAAAGATCTCCCATCAAAGATAAGCTCATCTTGTCCTCCGCACAGATTGGTATAAATCACTGGCAAACCAGAAGCTGCGACTGATTTTCTTACAGCTTCAATTCGCTCGCTATGTTTGCCTCGATGAAACGGTGAGGCATTTATGTTGCAGATTATATTTGCACCGGCATCCGCACATTTCTTCGCTTGATCTGGAATCCAAATATCTTCGCACACGCTTAAACCTATATTTAAATCGCCTAATCTAAAAACTGTCGGCTTAGTTCCGGATGAGAAATATCTCTTTTCATCAAAAACAGCATAATTCGGTAGCTCTTGCTTTTGATAAGAAGTAACCCATTTAGTCTTTCCGATTACACCAGCGCTATTGAAGACCTTATCGCCAATTAGCTCAGGATAACCTAGGATAATAGTTTCCGATTTTAGGGAGGTAGTTATTCTTGTCAAACATTTGGAAACTCGCTCGTGAAATCCTGGCCTCAGAATGAGGTCTTCTGGCGGATAACCAGTAATTGCTAGTTCTGGAAAAACCGTTAGATCAGCGTCTTTTTCAGATTTAGCTTTTCGTGCTAACTGGATTATTTTTTCAGTATTGCCTTCGAGATCTCCGACGCAGAAGTTATATTGTGCTATGGCGATTGTAAAACCCATAGTTACATTACGACAATTATCATATTTTTGCTTATTAAATTTATACTAATGTTGATGTTGCTTCGCCCATCGCTGCTGGGGAACGGACAATTGTGACTCCGGCTTCCGCCAAAGCTTCAAATTTATTTTCTGCAGTGCCTTTACCTCCAGATATAATTGCACCTGCATGCCCCATTCTTTTTCCAGGAGGAGCAGTTACTCCTGCTATATATGCAATCACTGGCTTTGAAACGTTGTCGGCTATAAATGCAGCAGCTTCTTCCTCTGCACTCCCCCCAATTTCACCTACCATTATAATCGCTTCTGTCTGATCGTCTTCTTGGAATAAACCAAGGCAGTCGATAAAATTCATTCCTTGGATCGGATCGCCACCAATTCCAATGCAAGTACTCTGTCCCAGCCCCGCATTAGTAGTTTGGTGTACCGCCTCATAGGTGAGGGTTCCTGACCTAGAGACTATTCCTATTTTTCCTTTTTTGTGGATTTTTGCAGGCATTATCCCTATTTTGCATTCTCCTGGAGAGATAATGCCAGGGCAATTAGGGCCAATAAGTTTAATGTTTGGTCTAGTCTCTAACTCAAACTTAACCTTAAGCATATCAATAACTGGGATTCCCTCCGTAATACAAACGATTGTTTCAATATCACAAAATGCCGCTTCTAATATTGCATCTGCTGCGAAAGGTGGGGGAACAAAAATTACTGATGCATTGGCTCCCGTCTCATTAACTGCCTCCTCCACAGTATTAAAAACTGGTTTTTCGAGATGAGTTTGACCTCCTCTTCCAGGTGTGACTCCGCCTACTACTTTCGTTCCATATTCTATCGCTTGGCTGGCATGAAATGTACCCTGTGCCCCCGTGAACCCTTGCACAAGTACTTTTGTTTTTTTGTTAATAAGAACTGACATTATTTACTCCTTAGCCAGCTGAACCACTTTAACGGCAGCGTCCTCTAAATTTGTCGCTGTTGTTACGTCTAGTTTGCTATCTTTAATTAATTTTTTACCTTCTTCAACATTAGTTCCCTCTAGTCTGATCACTATCGGGACTTTTATATCCACTTCTTTGATAGCAGAAATGACACCTTCTGCAATTAGATCGCATCGGACTATACCTCCAAATATATTAACTAAGATCGCTTTTATTTTGTCATCCGATACAATAATTTTAAATGCCTCAGCAACTTTAGCTGCGGTCGTACCACCGCCAACATCTAAGAAATTAGCCGGTTCTCCTCCGTTTAATTTAATAATATCCATTGTTGCCATTGCAAGACCTGCCCCATTAACCATACATGCTATGTTACCGTCCAGTGTCACATAATTGAGGTCAAATTCTTTAGCTTTCCTCTCTTTTTCTTCTTCTTGTGAGGGATCCCGCCACTCGGCGATGGTTTGTCTAAATAGGCTATTATCGTCAACATTAATCTTCGCATCCAGAGCGCAAAGTGAATCATCCGCAATGATCGCAAGTGGATTGATTTCTATTAAGCTAATATCTTTATCTATAAAAAGTTGGTAGAGCCCGAACATTATTTTGGCTAGTTGTTTTCGTTGGTCAGGATTAAGTTTTAATCCGAATCCAATTTTCCTACAGTGAAATTGTTGAATGCCAGTTGCTGGTGAAATTTTAGCCGTAATTATTTTTTCTGGATTTTTTTCAGCTACTTCCTCTATATTCATGCCTCCTGAAGCGGATGCCATAAAGGTAATCTGTTTCGAAGCGCGATCAACGACCGCCCCCAGGTATAATTCTTCTTTAATTTCTGCAGCTGATGCAACGAGAACGCTATTGATTGGTTGACCATCCGGGCCAGATTGGTGTGTTATTAATTTTTTACCCAATAATTTTTTTGCTTCATTTGAAACTTCGCTTAAGGATTTTACGAATTTGACTCCACCTGCTTTACCCCTTCCACCCGCATGTACCTGAGCTTTTACGAGCCACGCATCCCCGCCTAGGCTAGCTGCTATTTTCCCTGCTTGGTCAGCAGTAGTGGCAACATCTCCTTTTTGAACTGAGATACCATACTGTTCAAAAAGTGATTTTGCTTGATACTCATGTAGATTCATTGGTTTGTTCCTTAATATTTGTGTTGATGGGACAAAATATCAGTTTATGATTGGTTTAGTATAAAAATTTATTGAGAGAAAGTATATCAATAATCATTGACGGTTTAAGCTTAATTTAATAACTAATCTTTAAATAGTAATTCTGTTATCAGTAGCTTTCTCAACTAAATAATTGACACGGTTTTAACTTGTGCTACTTTGTTATCACTATTTAAAATTTTCTTACTTTGTGGTTGTTCAACTTGTTACTTTTTGTTGATGAAATATTAAAAAATTGTGCATTCTTTTGCATATTTGTAAAAAGTGGTTGAAAAAGGTCATAACTCGCGATTATTCTATAACGATAAAGTATTTTGAAGACAGATAAATTACAGCATCTGACTAATCAAAGTACAGATAAATTATTTATGGAGAAAAAAAATGAGGAAAGAACAGGGGTTCACACTTATCGAATTAATGATTGTAGTCGCTATTATAGGTATTCTAGCTTCGGTAGCACTTCCAGCCTACCAAAATTACGCTACCAGGGCTTCTGTCACTGAAGCAATGAGTCTAGCGGCCGGTGCCAAGACTTCGTCAGCTGAAATATTTAGCTCAGAAGGTGCCTTTCCACTGGATAACTCAGGTGCAGGTTTGGAGACAAATACTGCTATCACAGGCACAAATGTGACAAGCGTTACAGTTACTAGGACGGGAGCTGGCACAGTTACTACTCCTGGAACATCAAATGAATTGGGTACAATTGTCATTGCATTTAATGCAAATAACGCCACGCTCAATGGTAATACAGTCACATTAACTGCAAACAGCAGCGGTGGCTCAATAACTTGGGTGTGTACAAGCACGCTACCGAACGCGTCAGTTCCTGCTTCCTGTCGTCCATAGGAATAGGCTCCTTTAAACAGAGACGAATCAAAGCTCCGTTAAATTTTTTGAAGATTTAACGGGGCTTTTTTTGAGTTAATGCTAGTAACTATTGCTTTTTAAAACTGACTGCTAAAATATTTTTAATAAAGCTTTTACAATTTTAGGATTCCCGGCAACTATACTTCCAGAATCTTTGTAGTCCTCCGTGCCATCTTTATCGGTCACGATACCCCCAGACTCAATGACTATAAGAGAACCTGCAGCTACATCCCAAGGACTCAAACCAAATTCCCAAAACCCATCTAATCTTCCACACGCAGTATAAGCAAGATCTAAGGCAGCCGAACCGCTTCTTCTTATATCAGCTCCTTGTTTGAGACAATCGTCGATTGTTTTAAGTTGATGTGAAAATTCGGGTGTACTCCGAACCGCAAATCCTGTTGCTAGCAACCCTTTTGTCAAAGATTTTTGATTTCTAACCCTGATTTTTGTGTCATTAAGCTTTGCTCCGTTCCCTCTACTACACGTAAATAACTCATCTTTAAAAGGGTCATAGATAACCGCTTCCTCTGCACGATTATTTTTCAAAAGTGCAATTGAGACACAAAAATGTGGATATCCTCTTAGAAAATTTAGTGTTCCGTCTATTGGATCAATTATCCATTCATATTCTGAATTACCCTGTTTGCCAGATTCCTCTGCTAGAATTGCGTGATCTGGGTAAGCTGATAGAATTGTTTCTATGATAATTTCTTCACATTCTTTGTCGACATTAGATACAAAGTCTAATTTTCCCTTTGTTTCGATAACGGCTCGATCTAATCTCTTTGAGGATCTAATAATATTTTCGCCTGCTTTAAGTGCGGCTTTAATCGCGATGTTAAGTTTTGGATGCACTTTTAAGACCGTATAAAATGGTTAATAAAAAATTAATATGTGAGGTAATTTTAATATGGAAGACCTTTTAAAGATAGTTCTTTCGCGCCCCTCCCATCCTGGAAATATAGGATCCTCAGCTAGAGCAATTAAGGTCATGGGATTCAGTAATTTAGCTTTGGTTAAACCTAAATTATTTCCTCATAGTGAAGCTGAAGCATTAGCTTCTGGAGCTACTGATATTTTAGAGTCTGCGTCGGTTTTTTTAGAACTATCTGACGCAGTAAGGGGAGAAACAATGGTATATGGCCTTACCGCTAGACCAAGGCATTTTGCGCTGCCTGTTTTGACGCCCCGGCAAGCGGCGGAGGAGATGGTCAAAAATCCCCAAAAAACGGCGTTAGTTTTTGGGAGTGAAAACGGAGGACTATTAAATGAGGAAATAAACTTTTGTCATAAATTGATTACTATTGGGACTGGCGAAAATTATAGTTCTTTAAACTTAGCTCATGCGGTTACTATCTGTCTTTATGAGCTTCGCATAATTTTATCAGGCAAATATAAAAAAGATAAGCATGTTGAGACTACTAATATACCTATCGGGGAAATAATTAATTTAACAAGTCATTTTTTGGATGTAATGGAGCAGGTAGATTTTGTAGATAAAAATAAAATTAAGTACACGAAATTGCGTTTGTTTAACCTTTTTAAGCGGAATATTAAAGACTTAAGTGAGGTTAAGATGCTCCGAGGATTTTTGAGTGCGATTCAAAAAAAAAATCTATAGATTTTTAAAAAGACCTGAGTACTCTATTTTATTGTTACTCTCTATTGTGCCAATTTCTACACTCGGCTGTTTTAAACTTGCAAGCTCATTTTGTATGTCAGCCAATTTATTTGGATTAACGATTAGCAACATTCCTATGCCGCAATTAAAAGTTTGTAACATTTCATGTAATTCAACTGGACCTTTCTCCATTATCCATTGAAAAATTTTAGGAAGCTCAATTTGGTTTAATTGTATGGTTGCCCCAAGGCCCTGAGGCAATATTCGTGGAAGATTATGCGTGACACCTCCACCGGTGACGTGGACTATTCCGTTTATCTCAAACTTTTTCAATAAGGCTAAGACCGGTTGGACGTAAATATTTGTAGGGCAAAGTAATTCGTCATAGCTAGGTATTTTTAAACCCATCTTAGCCTGTTTGTCGATAATTTTTCTTACGAGTGAAAAGCCGTTTGAATGTAAGCCTGAGGAAGGTAATGCTAAAATTGAGTCTTTTTCTGAAATTCTTTCGCCGGTTATTAATCGATTTTTCTCCACAACCCCTACAGAAAATCCAGCCAAATCGTATTTTCCTGAAGAATACATACCTGGCATTTCGGCAGTTTCCCCTCCAAGCAGGGCCATATTTGCCACTTTGCAACCTTTTATAATTCCCTGAATAATTGAATTACTTATTTTGCTCTCTAGCTTGCCGGTAGCATAGTAATCCAGAAAAAATAAAGGTTCTGCTCCTTGAACGATAAGGTCATTGACACACATTGCCACTAGATCTATACCAATCGTTGAGTGGTGGTTAGCTTCTATAGCTAAAAGTAATTTGGTGCCAACCCCGTCGGTAGAACTTACCAGAATTGGACTTTTAAGGCCTAGTTTACCTATGTCGAAAAGTCCTCCAAATCCACCTAATCCTCCCATCGAACCAACTCTATATGTTGTTTTTGCGTGCGTTGCTATATCCTCTACAAACGCTTCTCCTGCTTTAATGTCGACTCCGGATTCATTATAAGAAAGGGGTTTATGATCGTTTTCCATAGATATTTTTATTAAAAAGAAATTCGGTGATTATTTTTCGGTTATTTGGTAGTTTAACCCCATGAAAAGAATTCGCAAAGCCAGAATGGCATTTTTATTAATATTATTGATATTTTTTCCGTTCGCTGTATCTGCTCAAATGGTTGAGGGACTATATCAGACTAAAGTCTTTTTGAATGATCGCTCAACTGCGGAGTTGAATAGAGGTTTTTCGGAAGCCTTAGTAAAAGTACTTATAAAGCTTACAGGTCAATCCGAGATTAGCTCGAATCTGCCTTGGGTGAAGACACTAATCGATGGTGCAGAAAGTTTTATAGAAAGGTATTCCTTTGAGCCAGTCTCAGAACCCAAAGTCGGTTTAAATTTACTAGCCGCATTTGATAAAAAAATATTAGTTCAAGAACTCCGGACACTCGAGATTAGGCAATGGGGCTCCGTAAGGCCAACCATATCATTTGTAATAGCAAAAAACCGTGAAGATCCGATTAATTTAATTGATTCTGGAATGACTTATTATGAGATAATTAATCAGAAAGCAATTGAAAGGGGCTTACCAGTTGCTTTTTTGGGATCCTTTAATACACAATCGAATACCGTATACTCAAACGAATTATATGTTGGCAATAAAAATAAATACCCGGGAAGTGTTGAGTTTTTCTTAAATACTTTGACTAATAATGTGATTGAAGTTGATGCGACTCTATGGTTTCTTAATGAAAAACAAGAATTTAATTTTGTTGAAAATGATCCGGGAAATGCAGCTCGTAGATTAGTCGACTTAGTAGTAGATCATGTAGCTAAAACCATTCTTTCGAATGTTAGGGAAACTAAAACGCAAGACGTGGTATTAGAGTTCTTTAATATAAAAACCCGGAAAGAATTTGAAAAGCTTCTAGCATATTTATCTGAGCTTGAACAAATAGAAAAAGTTTTTGTAAAGAGTATAAAAGCGACGTCACTCAAATTAGAAATATTTGTCAAAGGTGGATTGAATGGCTTTGAGCAATGTGTGTTGTATAGCAAAGTTCTTCAAAAAACATCAAATAGAAATCCATTGCAATATAACTTTTTGGATAAAGGAAAATAAAAAAAATGTTTTCAAAACCTTCCGATAGGACATTTTTGTTAATTGGCTTATTATTATTGCTAGGAATACTGTATTTGTTACGACCGGTCCTGTTGCCATTTTTGATAAGTTTTGTCATGGCCTACTTAGCAGATCCTGTTACGGACAAGCTAGAGCGATTAGTTAGATATCGAACTTTAGCTGTAACTTTTGTTTTTATCGGGCTATTTGTTTTTGCCGCCGTAGCTATAGCTTTTCTTATTCCTGTTCTAACTGAGCAGATTAATAGCGCGATATCGAGATTGCCAAATTTAGCTATCTGGTTCGATGAAAAAATCAGCCCGCATCTTGATTCAGTTGGTTTTAATTCTCATGAATTATTTAGTCTCGATGTTTTAAATAGCTCTTTATTGGATAATTGGCCTGGCATAGCATCCTCTTTCCGTGTATTTTTACTGAAGATAGCTAATTCCAGTTTTCAGTTCATAGGTGCCTTTTTTTATTTACTTCTGATTCCTGTAGTAACATTCTATCTATTACGCGACTGGGACAGGATGATGAATAACGTAAGCTACCTTATCCCTTCAAGATTTAAGCCGACATTTTTCGCACTTGTTAAAAAAATTGATATTGTTCTGTCTGAATTTTTTAGGGGGCAGCTTGCAGTCATGGTTTGTTTGATTTTGATATATTCATTAGGCTTGCTTATTGTTGGCTTGGAGCTTTGGTTTCTTGCAGCTAGTCTTGCAGGATTATTTAGTTTTATTCCATACGTAGGAATCATTGTAGGAATTTTATTTTCATTGGTCGGTGCAATTATACAGATGGCTGAGCCATCTGTATATCTGGGGATAGTTTTGGTTTTTTTAATCGGACAAATACTTGAAAGTATTTTTTTATCTCCTTTGTTAGTTGGTGATCGTGTTGGATTGCATCCGGTGCTAATAATTTTTGCGATAATGGCTGGTGGAGAATTGTTCGGCTTCTTTGGAGTTTTAGCTGCAGTTCCCCTTGCGGCAATCGGGGTTGTGCTGATAAGACACTTTTTAGAAAATTCAAAATTTGTAAATGAAAACTAACACAAAAATCCGATTTAGGAGTGACTTCTATTAAGCAGTTAGTATTACCTTTTTTTCAATCAACGCAATTAAATTTCGAGAATTTTTATATTGGGGAGAATAATCTTGAATTAGTGGAGAGCTTGCAGGAGTGGTTGGGTTCTGATTTTCCAAAAGTGTTTTATTTATGGGGCGATAGCGGCACCGGGAAGACCCACCTTTTAAACGCATCATTGAATAGTTGTCTGGGTCCTGCTATTTATCTGCCGTTGAAAGAGTTTGAGGAGATTGAGCCGCGGGTTTTTGATAACTTGGAGAAGATTGATACGGTAGCCGTAGACGATATAGATGCCATTGCAGGTGATAACAAACTAGAGGCTAAACTCTTTGATCTATTAAATAAAGTCATTTTATCTGAGGGAAAGTTGATAGTTACGGGGCGGCAACATCCGAATAAACAGTGTTTCAAGCTGAATGATTTAGTTTCTCGCCTGTGTTCTGGCCTTTTATACAAAGTGAGTCTTCTTGCTGATGAAGAAAGAAAAAAAGCGCTAACCTTATTGTCGGTAAAGAGAGGGATGAGTATAGAACCAAAATATATAGACTACATAATGAGACATTATCAAAGAGATATGAAAAATCTTATGTTGATAATCGATAAATTAGATAAGGTTTCATTATCAGAAGGAAAGCCTGTTTCACTTAATTTGATCAAGCAGGTTACTACAGATTTAAAAACTTATTAGCTTATCTCAACTTAGTTACATTAGTTGATAGACGAAATCCGAGATACTTTGCGATTCCAATTTCTTCTTTGCTGATAGGTTTTTCACTTTGAGAACCCGAAACATGGCCCCCTCCGTAAGGAGATCCACCCCCAGATGACTGAAATAACTCTGGACAACTATAAGGCACTCCAACTAGCGTCATACCATGATGTAATAGGGGTAATGCCATGCTAAGCAATGTGGATTCTTGACCGCCATGTAAGGAAGATGTTGAAGTAAATACAGCTGCTGGTTTGTCTATCAAGGCTCCCGATAACCATAAGTCTGATGTAGTTTCTAAAAAAGATTTTAGAGCGGCCGCCATAGTGCCAAAACGGGTGGGTGAGCCAAGTGCGAGACCGCTACATTCTTCCAATTCTGTTTTTGAGATAATGGGGACATCTTGGTATGCTTGATTTTTATTCAGAGGTATCACCGTTCGTAAAAGAGGCTCGTTATTTCCTTCCTCAAGAATTCCACTTCTTACGTGTCTGGCTAGTTCAGCGGTTTTACCATTGGAAGAATAATACAGCACAATTATTTTTTTCATTACCTCATTACCTCGGATTGAAATTTTTTGATGAAAGATTGAATGTCATTTATATCCCAAAGAACAATTTCATTATTCTTTCTCAACTTAATTTCCATTTTATTATTCTCTATATTTTTTTCACTTAACACTATTCGTATCGGTATGCCTATTAAATCTAGATCTGAGAATAATACACCCGGTCTTTTGTTTTGATCGCAAAGAATTACCTCTATATCCATTTCAGATAACTGTCGATAAACCTTCTCCGCATGTTCGTTTACTAGTTGTGATTTTTTTGGATTTATTGGAACTACAGCACATAAAAAAGGGGCTAGTGGAGGAGGCCAAATAATTCCGTTTTCATCATGGTTTTGTTCTATAGCTGCGGCAACTATTCTAGAGACGCCTATACCATAACAGCCCATAATCATTGGTATTGAGTCTCCATTTGAGTCAGTCACAAATGCTTTCATAGAATTACTGTATTTAGTTCCGAGTTTAAAAATATGCCCTACCTCTATTCCTTTCTTAATTTTAAGAGCACCATTTCCATCTGGGCTAGGATCGCCATCCACAGCGTTTCTAATATCGGCAATTTTTTTAATTTGTTTTCTGTCCCAATTTGCATTTTGTAAATGAAAACCCTCCGAATTAGCACCACAGATAAAATCAATACAATTAAACGCATCGTTATCAACGTACACAGGACATTTTTCTGTCATCGGTCCAATCGATCCTATTGGGCATCCCATGATTCTAAGTACGTCTTTTTCGGACGCCATTGTAAGTTCTTTTTCGACAGCTAGTAATTTTTTTAGTTTCACAAAATTTATTTCATGGTCTCCTCTAACACAAATACAAAAATAATTGTCTCCATCTGTTATTAAAATGGTTTTTATACAATTCTGAATGGTCGTATTGAAAAATTTAGCCACTTCTTTAATAGACTTTGCGTTTGGAGTCTCAATTATTTTGCGCGACTCTTCGGATTTATCAACTTCACGCAATTTTTGATTTAAACTCACCATTTCTAGATTTGCGGCATAAGAGCCGCTATCGTTTGAAGCTATAAAATCCTCACCTGAATCGGCCAAGACATGAAATTCATGGGATCCAGATCCCCCTATGTTTCCAGTGTCTGCGATTACCGCCCTAAACTCGAGGTGTAATTTTTTGAAAATATTTGAGTATGCATTAAACATTTCTGAATAGGCGCCGTCTAATGATTCATGGCTTGTATGAAAGGAATAAGCGTCCTTCATAAGAAATTCTCGCGCCCTCATGATGCCAAATCTAGGTCTTATTTCATCCCTAAACTTTGTTTGGATTTGAAAAAAATTTACCGGCAACTGTTTGTAACTTGTAATTTCACTCCTAACTAAAGACGTAATTACTTCCTCATGAGTTGGACCTAGGCAAAATGCTCTTGTGTGTCTGTCTTCAATTCTAAGTAGCTCTGGTCCGTATTCTTCCCATCTTTTTGACTCGATCCATAATTCAGAAGGAATTACACTTGGCATAAGCACTTCTTGAGCTCCACATGCTTCCATTTCTTTTCTAACTATGTTCTCGACTTTTCTTAAAATTTTTAATCCTAGTGGTAACCAACTATAGATTCCCGAGGCATTTTTTTTTATCAATCCAGCCTTTATCATGAGCTTATGGCTGATGATTTCCGCATCGTTAGGCGATTCTCTGAGTGTGTTAATAAAAAATCTAGAAGTTCTCATAATACAGTTTGAAAAAGTTTAAGCATGTGCCGAACTAGGTTAAAAATTGCTTTTTAAACTTAGCCTATATTGATTTAACAATTATACCGATCAATTTTTAAACGTTGTGCCAGTAAGGTTATCACATTGTTCGAGAGTATTCCTACGGCCCAGTATGCGCTGCTAAAATAACCTCGTTAACGCACTGTATCGTAGGGGTTTTCTAATATACACTATACTATAAGAGTTTAAATCGATTTTATAACGATTTAACTACTCTTTTATACTAATAATTATTTGAAAAAGGATTTTATAGTGGCTGAAATACTTCGTGGAGCAGAAATTTTTGTTCGTTCTTTGATTGATGAAGGGGTGGAGTTTGTGTTTGGTTATCCGGGTGGGGCCGTTCTACATATTTATGATGCGTTGGGTCAACAAGATAAGGTAAAACATATTTTGGTTCGGCATGAGCAGGGAGCAACCCATGCTGCTGACGGATACGCTAGGGCTACTGGTCGTGCAGGTGTGGTGCTGGTAACTTCGGGGCCTGGAGCTACAAATACGGTTACGGGTATCGCAACCGCCCATATGGATTCTATCCCAATGGTTGTTTTTACGGGTCAAGTGTCGACCGCTTTGATTGGGAATGATGCTTTTCAAGAAGTCGATTGCATAGGAATAACAAGGCCTTGCGTGAAGCATAACTTTTTGGTTGAGAGAGTTGAAGACTTGGCGACCACCATAAAAAAAGCTTTTTTCATAGCTACAAGTGGGCGTCCTGGCCCCGTCGTAGTTGATATACCAAAAGATATCACTGCGGCTAGCACAGAATATATTTACCCCGCTGAGATATCAATTCGGTCTTATAAGCCTATGACCAAAGGTCATACAGGGCAAATTAAGAAAGCAGCTGACCTTATAAAACAAGCCAAGCGACCAATGGTTTACACTGGTGGCGGTGTAATTCTGGGTAATGCCTCGTCAGAATTGACTGAATTGGTTAGGTTCTTGGGTTACCCAATCACAAATACGTTGATGGGTTTGGGTGCCTATCCTTCCAGCGATAAGCAATTTGTTGGAATGTTGGGCATGCATGGGACTTATGAAGCAAATATGGCGATGCACGAGTGCGATGTGTTGATTGCGATAGGAGCGAGATTTGATGATAGAGTGACCGGGGAGTTAGATAAATTTTGCCCCGACGCAAAAATTGTCCACATAGACATAGACCCATCTTCAATTTCTAAAAATGTCAAGGTTGATGTACCAATAGTAGGATGTGTTTCCTCAATTCTTAAAGAGTTGTTCGCTCAGATTAAGCAGTCTGACTTTAAGAAAATGGAAATAGGTTCAGATCCTTGGTGGGGACAGATTAGTGAATGGCGTAAAATCGATTGTTTAAAATATCGGAAAGGAACTGATGTTATTAAACCGCAGGCCGTTATAGAAGCTTTGCATCAGGTCACAGATGGAGATGCATTTGTTACCTCGGACGTGGGTCAGCATCAAATGTGGGCTGCTCAGTTCTATGGATTTGATAAACCGAGAAGGTGGATTAACTCAGGAGGGCTTGGCACGATGGGGTTTGGATTGCCCGCTGCGATGGGCGTCCAGTTAGCTTTTCCCGATGAAAAAGTGGCCTGTGTTACTGGAGAGGCAAGCTTTGTTATGTGCGTCCAAGAACTATCGACGTGTTTGCAGTATGGATTACCCATTAAAATCATTAATTTGAATAATCGGTATATGGGGATGGTTAGACAATGGCAAGAGTTCTTCTATGACAGAAGGTATTCTCATTCATATATGGATGCGCTTCCAGACTTTGTCAAATTAGCAGAGAGCTTTGGTCATATAGGGATAAGAGTAGAAAAGTCAGGCGACGTTAAAGGTGCCTTAGAAGAAGCATTTCTACGTCAGGATAGGTTGGTATTACTTGATTTTGTCACTGATCAGACCGAAAACGTTTATCCAATGATAGCCGCAGGTAAGGGGCAGCACGAAATGCATCTATCACCTCAAGATCGTGAGTTAGCATGAGGCGAAGACACACCATTGCTATTCTTTTAGAGAACGAAGCTGGAGCGCTATCTAGAGTAGCGGGACTTTTCTCGGCCAGAGCTTATAATATAGAGTCACTGACAGTGGCTCCTACGGAAGTTTCAACTGTATCCAGAATGACAGTAGTTACTTCTGGATCCCCAGAAATAGTTGAACAAATCATTAAACAACTAAATAAACTTGTGGACGTGATAAAACTAGTCGATTTATTTGGCAGACCTCATATAGAACGAGAACTTATGTTAATCAAACTTCATGCGTCGGAGCAAGAACAAAGAGAAGAGTTTAAGCGTCTATCAGAGATTTTCTCTGGCACAATTGTTGATATCACAAATGAGAGTTACACAATCGAACTTACAGGCCCGAGAGAAACCCTCGATGACTTCGTTAAAGCAGTGGGTGAGACTAGTATTATGGAAGTTGCTAGATCCGGTTCCATAGGGTTACTAAAAGGTAATAAGACACTTAATATATAATAGATATAGGATTAATTATAGAAAAGGAGTAAAACTTAAAATGCCTCTCAATATTTACTACGACAAAGATGCTGATCTTTCTTTAATCAAATCTAAGAAAGTCGCAATAATTGGTTATGGCTCGCAGGGACACGCTCATGCCAATAACCTTAAAGATTCAGGAATTGATGTTGTGGTCGGACTGCGAAAAGATTCTTCATCATGGGATAAGGCGGCTAATGCTGGGTTGAAGGTGGTTGAAATTGACACGGCAATTAAGTCGGCTGATTTGGCTATGGTGCTTGCGCCAGACGAGATCCAAGGAGAGCTTTACAATAGCAGCATCTCAAATAATCTGAAAAACGGGGCAACTTTAGCTTTTGCTCATGGCTTTAATATTCATTTCGGTCAGATTGTTCCAAGAAAAGATGTTGACGTTATTATGATCGCCCCCAAAGGTCCGGGCCATCTTGTTCGTAGCACTTATTTAGAAGGAGGAGGTGTGCCTAGCTTGATAGCTATTCACCAAAACCCCACGGGTCAGGCGAAGGAAGTAGCACTCGCATATGCGTCTGCAAATGGAGGTGGTCGAGCGGGAATTATTGAAACAACGTTTAGAGAAGAGACTGAAACTGACTTATTTGGTGAGCAATCTGTTTTATGCGGTGGTGTTACTGCCCTGATCCAGGCGGGATTCGAAACCTTAGTTGAAGCGGGTTATGCTCCTGAAATGGCATATTTTGAGTGTCTTCATGAAGTAAAGTTAATCGTCGATTTGATTTATGAAGGAGGTATAGCAGAAATGCGTTACTCTATTTCCAATACAGCTGAATATGGTGATTTAACTCGAGGGCCAAGAATAATTGATGCTAAAACAAAACTACAAATGAAAAAAATATTATCAGAGATTCAAAACGGAGAATTTGCAAGAGAGTGGATGCTCGAAAATAAAAGCGGCAGTTCTGTTTTAAATGCGAAAAGAAAAATTGAAAAATCCAAAGAAATTGAGGAAGTAGGAGCCCGTTTAAGATCAATGATGCCTTGGATAACTTCTGATAAATTAGTAGATACTTCAAAAAATTAATAAATAATGAAGCTAGCACACAGTAATCAAAATAAAGAAAATAGTGGGC
>MDTG01002843.1_pt1 | contig 24090 bp, 11 predicted proteins | sample 811421 | NCBI WGS metagenome assembly MDTG01 (sample SAMN05326645, study PRJNA326480) | marine metagenome | isolation source: seawater | place: Pacific Ocean: South East | collected 2011
CTCCAGTAATAGTAGTATCACCATTTAATGAAGCAGTTCCTGATACAGATAAATTATTTTCAATTGTAGTCTCTCCAGTAATAGTAGTATCACCATTTAATGAAGCAGTTCCTGATACAGATAAATTATTTTCAATTGTAGTCTCACCAGTAATAGTAGTATCACTATTTAATGAAGCAGTACCTGATACAGATAAATTATTTTCAATTGCAGTCTCTCCCTTGAGAGTAATATTTTTATTAACGCTATTTATATGAACTCCCTCTCCTGAGATAATTTTAGTATGCCCGTCTGAAACGAGTTCAATATTAGCACTGCATTGGTCGATTAAAGAATAATTATTTGTTATTGAAAATCCACTAATGGTTAATCCATAAATCCCAGGATCAATATTTGTATCTGAATGAAATTTATTATATTCCACAGTACCATTATTTACATTATCTGAAGATGCATTAAATGTAGTTTCTATAACAAAAGTTATCTCTAATGCGTGGTCTTTTATATTTGGAGGAATTATTTCGGGAGAAAATGCTAATTGTACAATATGGCCAGTTGCGATTATACTGTTGTCACTGGCATCTGTTTGTTCGACAAGATAATTAGCCGTATCTTTAAACCATTCGTGTAACTGTTTATTTAGAGATGATGTGTCCACTGTTTGCTGATTATCATATGTAATAGATGTAAGTTTTGTAGAACTATCGGTATTTATTGTAAAAGGTATATCTTTTAAAACAACAGTTTTATTTGAGCCCTTAAATCCAAATAGAATATCTGTATTAGAAGAATTATTTGAGTTAAATGTATCTTTAAGTCTAACTCGATTACTTTCTATTTGAAAATCAGATCTTTCATAATGTATATTTTTTCCAAAGTCACCATCAAATAAATCAGCTGCATTTAAACCAGTGCCTATATCTCCACCTGTTATAGATTCACCATTAACAAACAATCTACCATGAATATTAATATCTTGTTCAGAATTAGATGAGCCTATGGTTACAGGCATGCCTTCTATTTTAAAATTAGCAGGTTGATTTGATTCATTTGTAGAAATATCTTTTGGTTTAAATAATATATTATAGAATTGAGACCTTAAGTAACTATTTGTAAAAGAATTTTTCCATGTGTTACCAAAAACATCTGTAGTTTTATCAAAAGATAACTGAAGATAGTCATCGTCCTTTATACTATATGAAAAATTAACATCATTGTAACCATTCTGTATAAAAAAGTCAAAATTACTTCTTGTAGATGAGATTGAATATAAATTTACATAATCTTTATCAAATATGTTGTCTAAGCCAATAGGATCTTCTATAGAAGCTCCTCTTATGGTACCGCCTACAAAACTACTGCTTGATATTGATCCTCCACTGATTCTGGCACCAGCTAAAGATCCAACACTACTTCCCCCTAATTTATTTTTTAAAGATAGTTGTTTATTATTGTCATTTATTGCACCAAAAACTATTTTTTTAACAGTATTTGTATCTATAACATCTTCTTTTTTACCTTCTGTAGATTCTATATAATCTGCTATAATACCTCCATTTATTTTAATATTTCCATTATAAATACCTTGATTAAAAAATATATCTAAAGTATCAGCCATATCTCCAAGACCACTACTTTTAGACCCACCAGAAGATGTTGTAGCATTTTTATCTATTTCTGAAGCAAGTTTGTCTAATGTTTTATATTTTTCTTTTAGATTTAGCTTCATCTTATCGGTAATTGCTCTTAGATTACCATAATCTATATTAGAACTTTTGTTGTTCATTTATTTTAATATTTAATATGTGTTTAAGTTTATATTTCAATATTTCCATATCTTGGATTAATATACTCAAATTTGTCAATAATTTCTGTAATTTCTATTGCAAATGAATGTTCTGATCCATTAAAATCAAATAAATAGCCATCATTTGTAATAAAAGTTATTTCTAACTCAGATAAATTATTAAATAAATTATTATAATAAATTTTAGTACCTGCCACAAAAGAACTAAATAATGTACCGGTACTGTCACCCGGAAGTAGTAATTTAGCAAAAGCCCCATCTATATTATTATTTTGAACTGATTTAATATGGTTTAAATTTGGTATAACTAAGTATATATAGTTGTCAGGATTAAGGTTATAAGGATTTTTAATAACTTTTCTAACCATTTTACCATCTTTACCAAATATAGATAGATGACTTTCATAATTGTCTATTTCATCGGAAGTAAATATATCATCTAATATATTTAAGTTAGTTTCGTAGTCTAAGTAATTTTGCCTGGAACATTGGTTTAATATGTTATAATTGGTAGATAAATTGCTCTTATTCATAATATTATTTATAGAAGATGTTAATTGTAGATAAATAAAGAACTTATTATTTATTTTGGTAACTTTTTTAATAGAAAATGCATTTGATTTATTAACAATAGTATTGATAGTATCTTGGCTTGCTCTTTCTTCTATAAACCCACCATATCCTAAGTATAATCCTTTTATTACTATATAGGGATAATTATATAATATGTCAGAATCATCCTCCCATTTTAATTGATTTGATTCATTAATATCAAAATTAGTAGAATTATTAATAGAGTCTAAATTACTTTTAAATTCACCAGGTATTGGTAATATATATGGTGCCGAGTTTTGATCTATCATAAAATCTGGTTTGATTTCAGGTACAACTTCATAGTAATCATCGTCAAAAGGACTTACTACTCTCGAGTCATCTGTATTAATATTAGATTCTGTATCTGGTAAATGTACAAAGGGTATTTTTATGCCTTTCATTCCGCCTATAAATACTGTGTTAGAGTAATTTTTGTGAAAGAAGGGAGTACCTCCTTCTACAAAACAATTTTTAATTTCTTTTCTATTTGATTTAATGAATGGAAAAATATGTGATTTAGTATAATTAAAATCAAAATGTTCTCCTAACTTATAAGAGCCTCCTCGGTAAAAAACTCTTGTATACCATTCGTTATTAATAGTAAATGGTTGTGTAGATAATAATGTTTGAGATATTCTTGGTACTGTACTGCTTTGTTGAGTAATATGATTATTAAGTATAATTATACGAGTAGATTCTGTATCATTTAATATATTATTTGGATGTTCATCTATAGTAATTGTTGCATTATTATTTTGTTTAAATACACTTACAATTTTTCGAATGCACATTAAATTATTTCCCCAATCAAAAATAATGTAACTGTCTTTTTTAATAGAATCTATTCGAGGATTAATTATATCACTGGTTTCAATATTAAATATTTTAGGAGAACTTGTATAACTAACTATTATAGTAGGGTATGATATACAGGCTCTCATAAACGAATCAGTTATATTATTTTTATGTTCGCTTCTTAATTTAGAATATAATTCTATAGTTAAGTCGGTATTAGAATTTGTATGCGCTTCCTTTATGATTCCTAATTCACAGTTGTTAGTATTATCTATTGGTTGTATTTGATTTTCAAGTTTAATATTTGTATCTATAATAAATAAGCAGTCTTTCAATGTGCTGGGATCTATAACATTTAAATTTATATTATTAGTAATAGTTATTGTTTTATTATTGTTAATATTTTTGACGAATACTTTATTATATAATTCAATATCATCATTTTCAACTCGATTATAATCAATTGATTTATTTCCCACGATATTAATCGATTTTGGTTTATATTTACCAAGGATCATATTTTTAGTAAGTCTTTCCAGCCCAGATTCATATTCATTTTCTAAAATACATGTCTGGCTTAAATACTCGTTCAATTGATTATCAAATAATCTATGATGATCAAAATATAATTCTGGTAAAATAGATCCGTTTAAAATTTTTATATGATCATGTGGTATTCCCAATTTATTGTCTTCACGTCCCTTAATTTCATTATAATTATTTTCACCATTCTCGTAAGCAAATTTCTGTTTATATGAGTCAACGAGTATTATATCATCTCCGTTATTGAAATTTAATATAGGATCACATCCAGGAACAGTATTGTACTCGTGAGTAGTATTATTTGGTATATTATAATATTCAATAGTAGTATTAATATTAGGATCCATTGTAAGACTATGGCAGTTAGTCTCTTTGAAATTTTGTGATTTAAAATTAGTTTTAATAGGGTTGTCAATAATCATATTATGTTTGTTCATGGTATCAATATTTTTAGAATCAATTAAAGGTTTATATTTCATTACAGTTTTATTTTCCATATAATTTTTATAAAAATAATCATATTCTGCAGAATGAAACAGACCCCTGCTATTAATATTATCTCTTTCTTCGTATGCTACTGGGCGTTGTGTAATAGTAGCACATGCGATTCGTGTTTGAAAGTTATAATATGGGAGTGTATTATTTAGTTTTGGTTTTTTAATGCTTATTGCAGAAGCAGTAAGATTCAAGAAAGCATCTATTTTATTAGGGCTTATAGTTTGAGTATATGTCTCATTTTCATATATATTTAAAACGTTTAATTCATTTAGGAATGAACGTTGGCCATAAATATTTTTAGGTATAGAATATTGCTTATCGTCTGATTTAGTTAAATGCGTATTGGTAACACTATCAACAAAAAATTCATTTTTTGATGTAACATAACCATTCGTTTTTAATGGTGTATTTGAATAGTCTTCTTTAGCATTACCATCGAAAACTATATTAATATTATCTCTATTTAGAGAATTAAATAAAGATTTAATTTCACTACTTGATGTTATAGTAGGGTCGATTAGCATGTATATATAGTACTCGCTATATATAGATTTGTCAGAAGTTACTTTTGAAAATTGATCAGAATTAAGTCTATAATTTCTATTGTATTCTTGCTTACTATTTATAGAGGTATCTACAACATAACCTATAAATTGAGTACTGTACTCATATTCGCTGTAATACAAAGAGACATTTTTAGGAGTGTTTGTAACATTATAATGTGTATTATTAGTTCTAAAACCAGATGCGGCTTTTTCAGAATTGATTATGTAAACACCCATGCCTGGTAAAAATTGTTTAGAAGATTGTTCTTTATTATCTAATGACTGAATTGCTCTTCTATAACTTTTATAAGGGGTGCCTATAATATTTACAGTTCTTCCAAATTCTGATTTATCGTATGATTTTATAATATCATATTCGTGATATGGAAATAATTTTTTACTAAACCCTGCAATTGAACGATTATGTATATCAGTTTCTGTAGATATAGAATAGTCTTCAGAATAATTTTCGTAACAAAAACCCTTATCATCTATAGGACAAACTTTTAATTTAATAATCCTATTTCTAAAAATATTGGAAGAATATGTTCTATATAATTCCGATGCTTTAATTAGATTATAGCTTATAGTTTTAAAAAATGAATTAATTTGTTCGTCTAACATCCTTTCAAATATTCCAAGAGTTGAATATTTAGAAATATATTGTGTTTTATCATAAGTTTGATCTCCACTAAAAATAGATAATTCATCAACCGTAATAGGAGGCCTATATGTACCAAAGCGTATGTGATATTTTTTACCTGAAATAAAAGTAGCTCCATTAATATTTGTATAGTGTGGATACATTTTTGTTAAATCTTGAGTGAAAGTAATTTTTTCAGTGTTGTCAAAGGAAATAAATTTTAGATTTCTATTAGAATTGGTAGTAATTTCTTTAAAATTATTTTCAATGTAATTAATACCTGATATAATAGTTACACCAGATATACCAGATGATGAAGCTATGCCATTGTGTATTATACTAAACTGATTTGAATTAAGAGATCCTAAACTATTGTTAATATACTCTAAGTAATAATTTTTGTTAAAATTGTGTTCTTCATCATTAAAATAGCGAAATATTTGTTTATTTTTAAATGGAATAGGTATTTTTGAATCATACTTAGGATTAGATATTTGAATAAGAGGAACTGTTGTTAAATCTTGAATACTATTACTAATACTATATGGCCCTCTTTTAAGTGATGTATTTTCTAATGTAAAAGTACTATCCGAAACCTCTAATTTAGTATCACTCATATAAATATCTGGTATTTCGGTATAGTTTGCACCTCCTTGATATACTTCAAAGCCGATAAGACTGGCATCTATATTAGCTATTGCAGAAGATTGTTCAAATGGTGGATAAAACGTAATGGTTGTATTTGGAAGAGGAGACCCTTTAAGAGTAGAGTGAAGTATAGATCCATTATTGATAACCGAATATGCTAAATTTGTATTATTACTGCCTTTAAAATATTTACTTTCAAACAGAATTGAAGGAGGATACAAATACCCAGACCCCTTATCTATAATTTTAATATTATATAAACGATCATCTGCTATTTCACCTATTACTACTGCTTCTGTATAAGTGTCTATATTTTGAGTAGTATGAATAGTAATACCAGTTATTGTAGTATTTGAATTTATATATTCGTCTTGTATGTAAATCTCACTTGTGATAATAATATCGGTTATTTGTCCCGTCCCTATTTCATTTATAATTTCCATATTATTTTGAGGGGGTGATATGATAACATTCGCATCAGAACCACATACATAACCTTTTCCTCTATTTTCAAAAACAATAATATTATTTTCTATATAGGCGACAGCAGTTGATTTAGGAGGGGATACCTCTATAGAAATATTATCATTATTATATCCAACTCCTTTATATTCTATGGCTGTATCTATATCTAATTGGTTGATAGGTTTATATACCATTCCAGTATTTATACCTGATTTTGTTTCTAATTTTGTTTTTATAATAGCTCTTGGACTATCAATAGTAATAGTTGTATCGCTGTTGTATCCTAAACCACCTTTTATAACATTGTAAGATGATATGATATTATTATTTACTACTGCTTTAACTACACAACCATATGCATAAGGTATAGAAGATATAGATATATTGGGTAGAATTTCATTGCTATAGTTACTTCCTGTTTTAACTGGTATAACAGATCCTACAGCATCTACATTTATAGATATATCACTTGTAAAATCTTTTTCTATTCCACTTATAGTTGATGAACATGTGATATTTTCTATAGTGGTGTAGCTATGACCCGACTTATAAACAACAATACTAATAGGTAATCTGAATGTAATATGTTTTCCATCTGTACCTGATATAGTATTAATATCAATAATTTCCGCCTGGCTATTTACTACATTAGATAGTTGAAAGGTGTCTTTTGTTGAATTTATAACGTAATATGTACCTATACTTAGTAACTCATGATTATTTGAAGATTTAGGTAAATTTAGAGCAGATGTGATAACTATCTCTTGGCCACTAACTGCAGAATGATTTGGATAATAAATAGTTCTGCTATTTATAGTTTCTACAGTAAATTCCATATCTTTCTTAACTATTGCTTTAGCGCGGGCCGATTCTTTAGCACTAGATGCATTTATTAGAGCTGTATTAAAGGCGGCGTCTCCTGAATTTGCTGCTGCTGCTGCTGTTGCTTCGCTTTCTATATCAGTTAATAATTTAGGTGCGCTAAATACCAATAACATACCATCAGTAATATCCGTATTACTTGTATTTTTACAAACAACAGTACCAATACCAGATATATCAACAACAGCTGTGGCAGTAACTCCAGAAGGAGAAACGGTTACAGAAGGTGCCATTGTATATCCTGATCCTTGATTAGTTAGATTAATATTAGCTAATTTTCCATCCGATGAAATAATAGGATCTATTGTAGCTGTAATATTAGGAGGATCAATATAAACGTCAGGTATCCCACTATAAGATTCTCCTCTATTAGTTACAGTAATTTTAGTAATTACACCATTATTAATATCTGAAGAATTTATTTTTAATTGAGCACTATTATCAGTTTCTGTTTGGAATATGCTATTATCAACGAAAACATTAGGCTCTCCTATATATCCTCTTCCATTAATTTGTGTTAAGAATAGGTTATTTATATTACTTATACCTGTTACATAACTATTAGATGAAATACCTTTATTTATTATATTATTAGTAGATAGGGTTATTGTGTCAGAATTAATTTTTTCTACGTAATAAACATTTCCAGTATTTAAAGTAGATCCAGTCATTACATTTTTATTTACTAAAACAGTATGTCTATTTTGAAATGAATGACCTGGTATTGTAAATAGTGTATATTTATTATTAGTATTATTTACACCGGTTACAGAATAAGTATTATTAGATATACCTGTAATTGTAGGTTCTTTTAAACTTGCAGATACTATAGCAATTGCCTTTGCGGATGAATTACCCTGAACACCATTGTATTTATATTCATTGTCACTTAAAAATTTATTATCTAATCCACTTGTATTTGTTATTGTACCTATTCCTGATAATCCATTATAATTTAAAATAGAGTTATTGTATATTGTTTCCAATTTAGATATAAAACTCGAATAACTTTCCATTAATTTGACATTAAAGAACTTTTCACGCCTAAAATCACCCTCTTTAAATATAATTTGATGATTTTCAATATTTACCTGGTCATTTACATTAAAATTATCAATTGATTTTGTTTCAAATATTAAATAATCTGTATAAAGGTCGTTATTTTTAGCAATATTGAAAAAACTACGTTTAATATTTACTTCTTGGTTTGTTTCATAATTTGTTTTAAAGTAATTCCAACTATTATTATTATTAGAATTAACTAAACCAAATTTAGGTAATGCAGTATCATCTCCCTCTAAAAATTTAAAAAATCTGGGTTGATAAATTTGTAGATTAGGTAATGTAGTTCCTGATAATTTAGAAGCATTGGGAGTAACACGAGAGTATATATAAAACCCCCTATTTGTATTGTTTTTTTCGATTTGCCAGCTGTTAAAATGACTTATAAATTTTTTTGCTAAATCTCTATTTAACAAATTATCTGTAAATGAAAGGTATTTTTCGATAAAAGTACCAGAATCTAATACTGTTTTATTCATTAAATAAGAACCTATTCCTAATGTTATTATATCTAAATTAGGAAGACTATTATATTTATAGTCATATGGCAGAATAATACCGATTGTGTTAGAGTCTAACCCGATTATAATATCTCCTATTTTAAAATTTAAAAAGTTATCTGTAAATAAATCATAATCTGCTTCTACATTACCATATTTATCACTATTTCTCGATATTTTTGTAAATTTCCCAATAATATTTTTTTTATGAGTAACATTTACATCTGATAATTTCATAAATAACTCATTTTGTATAAATGTAGTTTCGAATCCACTTGGAATTTCATCTCCATATTCTTCAGAAGAGTCAGTTTGTTGAGCGCCTTTTAAGTATTCTTTATAAGGCTGTTCATTATTATAACCGTTTATCATTGCCTGTCCATAGTATTCTATCCCAGTCTTGTTAGAAGTAAATAGTTGTGTTTTTTCATTATTATAACCATTACAAGATTCATAATTTTTATTGTTGCCGTAATTATCTACAAACGATTTATGTAAATTCCCCTCTGTTAAATTAGACTGATTCAAAGAAATACCATTCATTTCAAAATTAGAAGATAGATGATTAAATTTATCTTCACTAAGATCATTTATATTACAGTAATTAGATTCTCCTATACCAAAAATTCTTTTAATAATATAGTCTATAGAAATATCCTTTGTATTGTTATCTGAAACAGCACTGTTAATAAAATCGACGTATTTATTATATATTTCATTATCAGTTACATCTACGTAACCTTCTTTAGTAAATAAATTTTGGGTATTTTTAATTGAATCTATTTTAGGAAGTGGTAGTAATTGTCTAATTTGAATCTTATAATTAGGAGGAATTATAACAGTTTTTTCCCCAGACATTATATTACCACTTATATTTGCTAAAGTACCTCCTCCTGATAAATATACTATTGAATTATTAATAAGCGAAATTTGTGGGACATTGATATATATGTATGGAAATCCTTCGTTATAATAAGCAATCTTACCTTTAACCACTGAGGTATTTTTATGGGCATCAAATATTTTTTTGTATTGTTTAAATAATATCGAATTTACACTTTTATTTACAGATATTATAAATTTGCTTTCTTGGTTAATACCATATTCGTTATTTAAATCAACAAATTTTTGAAAATTAGAATCTGTGTAAAAAATACCTTTTGAATAATCAAATGTCCTTGATTTTAGGTTACTAAGAGAATTAAGCATATATTTAATAATAGAGTCGGCTGTATATTTCCCACTTGATATATTTAATTCATAGATAGGATATTTAGTACCAATTTTATTATTTTGAACATAAAAGGTATTCTGATTGTCTGTATTTATTGTTAAACTGTCACTAATTTTATTAGTAGTAGAATTTATCTTTGGATAAATAATTAAAGGTATATTAGATGTTGTTTCTACAAATTCTTTTGCAAAACTAATTTCATTAATACCATTTTTAATATTTCTATCAGTAATACTAACAATTAAATAATTAGGGATGTCTATAATGTCTGATTTATAAGTATTGTCTGTTAAATATCGTTCATAATATTTAACTATGCAAGATCCTGTTATTTTACTATTACCAGAAGGAGAATAATAAGATGGGTTCTCGTTATAACCTGTTATATTTGTAGAATAACCTAACAGATAGTTAGTTGTTTTTAATGCAGTACTTATATCTGGATCTTGATTGTGTAGTTCAGTTACAATATAGTCTCCTATGAATTCCCTCATATGTATTTTAGATGATTCTTTGTATGTAATATATGTATTTACTGATAGGGTATTTAAAATATCTATATTTTTGAACCTATTCTTGAATCTTACTTCATATTTTTGAAAATTAGAATTAGACGATATATCTGAAGAAACAAAATATTCTATATATCCAAAATCAGAAGTATCATTATAAATTCGTAAAATATGATTAGATAGATTAGTATTTTTAGCATATAAAAATTGTAGTTCTGTGTTGTCTTTTTTTTGGAATTCTACTGGAATAATACTATTTAATGGAATATTATGATTTGTTGATACAGAATTAGTATTTAATATTGGGATAGAATAAAATTGATTAGTAAAAGTAATAGGCTTGCTTGTATCTACAATATATCTATTATTCAAAATTTTAATAAAAGAATAGTTTTGTGTAATAGAACTTATTTTAGAAACAGAATTGGCATCTTTATCTAAATAATATAATTTAAGAATGGGATTAATAGATGTATCACTTGTTGTGATTTCTTCTACTTGTTGAAAAAAAGCTGTATTTACAAAGCTAAATGTGTAATATGTTTTATATTCTAATGTAAATAATGTATTATCATTGGTGTTTTGTATTATATTATCAGTGCTGTTTGTATATTTATAATTCCCTGTAATATTAGTGGGACTCATACAAATATCAGAAGACAAATAGTAATTTTTTAAGAGTGTCCAAATATCTGGGTAATATTTTTGATAATTAAATATTACATTACTTGATATTGGATTACATACAGTCATTAACACTTTATAATTATATCCTTTAAAAGGCGGTTCTGTTGTAAAATCACCATTAATCGGAACTGTATGGAATGTATATGAGGTTTCTACATCATGTTTTACAATGTTTGACACGTTAAATATGTATTTAAAATCATCTGTTTGTGCATATAATATTATTTTAAATGGTTTAGATAAAGTATATAAATATTTATCTATGTAATCAAATGCGTTATTTTTAAGCTGTATTTCAAAAGAGTAATTATCACTAAATTGACATAATGAATAGGGTGAATTGTATTCATCACCAAGATCTGTTAAATAAAGATCAAAGTGATAAAAACATTGTAAGTCTTTAGATATTTTAGATATTAATGTTTCATTTAATGTAAAAACAGTGTCATTTAAAATGTGTGTTTTATTTTGTGTAATACCTATTATGGTATTAGACAAAGATGTATTTATGTCACCTATGTATTTGTGATTAGAACTATAATCTCTATTTTTAATAGGGACTGTTTTATTAGTGTCCTCTATATCAAAAAAATTGGAAACTCGTATAAGAGAGTATAATCGTCTCATATTTTCTAATTCATCTTTAGTTAAAAACCTATTAGTATCATATAACCCAGAAATATTACATAGTCTCTCTAATATTTGGAAATTTTTATTATATATATCGCTATCAGAACTATTTGGAATAAAAGGCATATTTTCTTTAAATAAAGAGGCCATATTGATATTATTGCTTGGTATGTTCACTCGATCTGTTTTGTTAATCCAACGTAATTTATTGTTTTGATTGGTTTGTAAAGAAAATTGTCCAAAATTAGTAGTCACCAAATTTTCATTAAATGTATATGATGTATTTGGAATTTCAGAAGATATTAGTTTAATAGAATATATATTTGAAAATGTTTTACCTAAGTTAATAAAATAGTGTGAAGGAGTAGGATATGAAATTTGTACATTAGTAATAATTTTGATTAATACATTAGAACCTACTGAGCACGTTTTTAAATCTTTCAGTTCGATGTTATGAGGTATATTTAATTCTAACTTATTAAATTGAAACTTTTTATAACCTGGGTTATAACTATTTATTATATCTTTTGTACCATCATTATAGATAAACTTTACAACATTAAATATAGGTTCTCCTATGGTATTATTAAATTCAAAATTACTTTTTTCAATTCCTAAATTATTATAAAACTCATCATCTGATAAATTTAATAATATAACTTGATTGTATGTATGTAAATTATCTATAAAATTAGTATAACCAGTATTTACTAAGAATGTTTGACTATTATTTTGAAAATGTAATGGTAATTGGTTAGAAATATTGATATCTAAAGAATCATATAGATATGTTTTAGTCCTGTTTCTACTGTCTATGTTTAAAATAGTTTTTTTAATTTTTTTCTTTTTATCTGTTTGAGCAAACTGTAAATATTGTTCAAAAGAGGGGGAATTTTCATTTACAGTAAGACCAGTATTTTGATTTACTGAAATTTCTTTTGTAAAATCAGGATTATTTTCACTATACAGTTGTTTTGATAATTCTTTAGATTTAATTAGTTTTTCAAATAATACATTATCAGATTCACCTGGTACTGAAGTATCTGTATATTTATTAGTTAACAATAAATCATCATCTGCCATTATGTATAATCTTATAATTTAATTCCTTATATTTTTATTATTGATTAAAAAAAATAATAGTATGTATATAATAATGGAAGAATATCTACATAACTTATTTAGATCAGATGATGTGGTTCAAAGAGAGAATACAGAATTTAAAATAATAGATAATACTAAACAAGTTCTTAAACAATTAAATAAGTCAGTAAGAACAAGAAAAGGTAAAGAGGTGACCGAACGAGAAATAATGAATTTATTTAATAATAAACAAGCAGGGGGTGGAGAATCATTGGATTCATTACAAATAGCAGATGTAACTAATAATTTTTGTAGAAATAATGCATCACAATGTGGGGATTCTTTTAAGACTTGTGGTCAAACTGGTGGAAATATTGATAATTATTATAATGAAGTTTTAGAGAAAACTTTAAAAAGATCTAAAAGATTTAAGATATCAAAAAGAAATAAAGATTTATTAAAATATATAGTTCATGAACGAGTAATGAATTAATAATATTAAAACCATATTGATTTAATATTATTTATTGTTTTTTCTTCAATTTAATATTTCTTTTTCCTCGTGTTTTTTTACCAGATACACTACCATTATTTATTTCTTGACAATTCTCTTTATTATACCGTATTATATCTTTAGAGTAGGAAGATATGAAATTATTTAGATCTTCTATCCATAAATCATTAGCTGTTTGCTTTTCTAAATTAGAAAACTCCAGTTCTTTAAGTTCTCGTTTCTTTTTTAGCTGTTCTATTTCTTCTGAAGTAAGTTTGTAAAGATCCATTCCTAATAGGTAATCATATGAACTTTCCGATGTTTCATTTATAGATATTTTAGGGTAATCTTTATCTATTAAATTCTGGATTAAAATCTGCTTCTTTACATTTTTAATAACTATAGTATCTTTAATAATTTCTTCAATGAATTTTACTTTGTAACGTATTATATCCAGTTCCTTTTTTAGTATTTTAAGTAAATTATCCCGTCTTTTAATATATATTTGTTGTCGTATAGGAAACCAATAATTAACTATATCATCGATCGTATCAAACTTCTCTATTTGACAGTCTTTATTAAATAAATGCATATTAGACAAGCTAAGTGATGAGGTTAGTTTAAGTTTATTGTATAATTCACAGAACCCATCTTTACCAAGCTTATTTTTTAATTTTTGAATAGTAAGAGGGTTCATTTTAATAGTAATATCTACTTTAGTTTCAGTTGAATTATCCGTATATGATCTTATAAATTGTTTAGCAGTTTCTTTACCTCTTTCAACCGAAATTTTGTCTAAAAAATCTGTATATTTCTCAGTCCAAGTTCCAATAGGCAATTCTGTAATATGTATAGTTCCATCATATATTTGCTTCATACAACCTCTTGTAACATAACTACCCGGATGCGTGGTTTCGATAATTCCACTAAAACCTCTGTACCAGGGTTTAAGAACAGGTTCTTTAGTTGAATTAAGTTTAGATAAAATTTTATTTGCTACATCAATTGGGTTAAATTTAGGTATATCTGTTGAAAATCCTGTACCAATACCTACACAGCCATTAACAAGAATAGTAGGAATAATAGGATAATAATATTCTGGTTCGATCATAAATCCATCATCATTAAGATATTTACAAAGACAGTCGTCATACTCTTTAAAAATAGTCCTTGTTAGAGGAGATAACTTGGTAAAAATATATCTTGATTGTGCCGCATCATCGCCTCCCATTAGTCTTGTTCCAAATTGTCCAATAGGTTCTAAATAATTTATATTATTAGAAGATACATAATCTTGTGCCATATTTTTGATGGTGTTTTCTAAAGAACCTTCGCCGTGATGGTATGCGGCGTGTTCGCTAATATATCCTGATAACTGTGCTACTTTAATTTCAGATTTTACAAGCTTTCTCTTAAAACAACCATAAATTACCTTTCTTTGCGAAGGTTTTAATCCATCAATAACACTTGGAATAGATCTATCATTGTCTTCATTTGAAAAATGGATAAGCTCTCTATCAACAAATTCATCTACGCCAATATTTTTTTTATTATAGTCAGGAATGTTATCTTTTTTATAGTTTGATAACCAATCCTTTCGATGGTTTGCTCGTTTTTTATTAAATGCCATATCTAATTGGTTTGTTTTTTTCATAAGTTGGATATTAGAATCACTTGAATTAGAATTATCTTCATTAACGACATCCTGGGCTTCATCAGATACTATTTCAGAAGGAGTATAAGTTATAACTTTTAACTGTTTAAAATAGGTTTTAGCCTCTTTAGTTGTTGATGTGCCCAATCCTTTATAATATTTAATACGATATCCTTTGATATTACTTGTAGATTTCCATTTTTCATAATCTTGTAGGGTATAAAATATCTTTTCAGTACTATTTTTGAATGCTTTTATAATAGGAGTAATCATACTTGTTATAAATCCCATATTAATTAATTTAGGCCACATTGTATCAAATATATTCATAACAAGCCCTTTAATATGAGACCCATCATGATCTTGATCAGTCATAATCATAATTCTCCCATAGCGTAATGGCCATACTCCAGTTTTGTTATATTGTTCCTCGTAATCAGTATTTACTTGCAATCCAATAATTCTTTTAATATCATTTAAAACATTACAATTTAATACTTGATTAGATGGTGCATCTCTAACGTTCAAAATTTTACCACGCAATGGATATACGCCATAATAATCTCTCCCTACCTCAGATAATCCTGAAATTGCCATTGTTTTAGCAGAATCTCCCTCAGTAAATATAATTGTACATTGTTTTGATTCAATAGTCCCTGCTTTATTTGCATCAGAGAGCTTATTTACTTTAACCTTTTTACTTTTTTTACCATCTGTCTTAGATAAAAGCTGACTGTCTTTAAATGCTGCTTGGGCCTGAATTTTATCGAATATGTCAGTCTTAATAAGTTGCGCTATAAATTTATCAGAAATATCAATAGTGCTTCCAAATTTATTTTTAGGTGTTTTTAGAGTCTCTTTTGTTTGAGAATCAAATACTGGATTTATTATTTTGGTAGCATTTACAAATATCCTTAGTTGGTTTTTTACAATTTGTGGTTTTACATCTATCTTTTTTTTCTTTTTAATAAATTCGGCCAATTTTAATTTTATTTGGTCAGCAATATAATCTACGTGTGTCCCCCCTCTGGAAGTACTAATACCATTTACAAATGAAACTTGTTCAAATATATCATCTTGACTACTTGTTGCTACAATTTGCCATCCGGGACCTTCTTCATATACGCGACGCACATCATCGCCCCCTCCAATATATAAATTAACATATCTTTCAAAAGAAGGCAATGTAATAAGTTCGTCGTTTAAATAGACCGAAGTATCTTTATCTGTTATTCCTGCTATATCATAAACCCTTTTTTCTATCAAAGATTTTACTTCTTGGTTAAGAGTTTGCATATGAAATCTTTCATAATCAGGTAGCCAGGTTATTTTTGTATAGGGCTTTCCTTTGTACTCTTTAATAATAGGATCAGTTCGGTCGTTCATGTTATTTCTAAATTCTTGTGAAAACTGCTTTTTATTAACGTGGCAAGCAGTTTCTACTATAAATTTTTTTGAAAATATATTAGCCAGTTTTGCACCATACCCATTTCTTCCACCCCACTCTCTTTCTTCGTTGTCATCGTAATTAGTAGATGTCAATAATGAACCAAATATTAATTCAGGAGGGTACATTTTATGCTCTTCCATAAATTCTATTAAAATACCATCTCCATCATTGTAAAATGAAATACTACCATCGCTATTAATATTTACTTTAATTGTTGTTACTTGAAAATGTTTTCTACCATCTTCTTGAACTTTCTTCATCCTCTGTTTATGATCGTGTGCATTTACAAGTAATTCATCAAAACATTTATATAATCCAGGTGACATTGAAATAGTGTTTAGTGTAATTGCTTTCTTTTCAGAAGAATATACAAAAATGTCAGTGGATTCTTGCTCAGTAGAACCAGTATAAGTATCGGGTTTTTCCAATATATGTTCTGCGTGTTCCATTTTTTTATAAATTTCAGAGGCTTTCTTTACAACTGTGGTTTTTGTTTTTTTTTTCTTGGTAGTTTTCAATTTTATTTTAGGTTTAGATAATCCTGAAGATGTGCAGTTTTCCGATATTTCAGGATTAGGTTGTGAAGACATTAGACGCTTATTTATAACATATCTTTAAGATGATATTAAAATCAAATTTTTTAAAATTAAAATTGATTAACATAAAGAAACAATTAAAATTATACATAATGGATTATAGTAATATTTCTAATAAAAGAGAAATATTGATAGATATATCAGACAAGGCGACATGTAGAATTTGCCTTGAAGATGATACTTTAGATAATTTAATATACCCGTGTAAATGTTCGGGTAATTCTAAATATGTACATAAGAAATGCCTTAATGAATGGAGAACATATACTACAAATCAAGAGTATTTGAATAAATGTGAGATATGTGATCATACCTATGCAATAAATTCTAAAGAATATGTAGATGGATGGTTTACTAAAATTATATTTACTAATTGGAAAATGTACATATTAATAAATCTTATTTCATATATTACGGCTGCTATAGCACAGTCATATGATGATTCAAATAGATTAATAGGATTATTTATATCAAATCCAGATTCTATATCTGAAGATACAGCCGCATTAATATATTTCCTAATTAGTTTAGGTTTCTATACTATAATATTACTGCTTTATATCTTAATAGGGACATTAACATTAAAAAATAAAAAACTATATTGTCGATTGTATAGTAATTATAAGATAACAATGACAACCCTAATATTAATAGGTCTTGTGGGAGTTATATATAATTATATTTGGATAATAGCATTTTCTACAGAATATTTCATATGTCTTATAGGTGTTATACATATACAGTCTATAAATAAAGTTAATAAATATAATAGATCAAAAATAGAAAATTATGAACCTGAAATAGAAAATTGTAAGTCTGATATGACAAATAATAGCTCATTGGAATACGCCAACTTATAAAAGGTTTATAAACTGGTTATTTAGCATATATTAAATTAAGTTGATTATGAACACGAACAAATGTTGTACATTTTGGAATATGTTTAATACAATTGGCATTTATATATGTACAACTTGAACGTAATCCTCCTAAATAATCTAAAACAGTATTTTCTATAGATCCCTTATATTTAATCTTTATTACCCTTCCCTCGGATGATCTGTATTTTTCCATTTTACCATAGTGTTTATTCATTGCATGTTCTGAACTCATACCGTAAAATAATTTATACTTTACACCATCTTCTTCTACAATATCCCCTGGATTTTCATCGTGTCCTGCAAATTGCCCACCCACCATTACAAAATCAGCACCTCCTCCAAACGCTTTTGCCATATCTCCTGGGCAAGTTATACCTCCATCAGCTATGATATATCCTCCAGCTCCGTGCGCAGCATCGGCGCATTCTATAATACAAGATAGCTGTGGCATACCAACCCCAGTTTTTAATCTTGTTAAACAAGCACTTCCTGGACCTATACCAACTTTTACAATATCTACCTTGCCATTAATAATAAGTTCTTCTGTCATTTCTCGGGTAGCTACATTACCAGCAATAAGAATAACATTGGGGTATTTCGATCTAACTTTTCTGCAATAATTTACAACACTTTGCATATATCCATTGGCAACATCTACACAAACAATGCTTACATAATCTGGTGAATTTTTGAAATATTCATTTTTCCAATCTAATATTTCAGTTAATTTTAAAAAATCGTTATCACTTATTCCCGATGATACTGCACCATAATTGCATAGACCTTCTGTATTCGATTTATTACAATAAAAATTTTTATAATCTTCTAAAGTATAAAATTTAGTTAAACAAGTTAGTAATTTATGACTTGCCAATGTAGAATGTATATTAAATGTACCAGTAGTGTCCATATTTGCTGCTATAATTGGGATACCTTTCCATTTAGCCGTAGTGTGAGGAAATTTAAACTCTCTTTCTAATGTTACTTGTGATCTAGATGAAAGTGTAGTACGTTTAGGCCGAATTAATACATCACTGAAATCTAATTTAAGATCTGTTTCAATTTTCATATGTTAATATTAACGTGGCTTCGTTTTAAATAGTTATATTTTAAACCTTATAGTATAATATATGGGTAATTCAGAATCACATATACCGGCTTCTAATGAAACTAAATCAAAAAAAACTACTCCTATAATTAAAACTAAAATAAACACTATATCACATAACAATTTATCAACAGATAAAAGTTTAAATAGTACGATCCCTACATATCATAATAAACAAAATGAACAGCTTGATAAAGGGATACAAACATATCAATATTTTAAGGCACCTGTAAATAGAGATAGTATAGAGGGGAAAATAGGTATCTATACCCAAGCAGATAATAAATATTCTTATGATGTTAATACTCTATACCAAAATGAAAAAAAATATAGAGAAACGGTCGATTGTTCTAATGAAATTCCATATACAAGATCTGAATTAGATAATGAATTTAAAAATAGAAACGATAATTATTACAATCATATACCTAATAATAATAAACAAAATAGTGATTATAATCAAATTAAAGATACTCTAATGAAACCTGTAAATACACCTAATTCTAATATAGATACAAGGATCGCTGATAATCAATCAAGAAATTCAATGTCTTATACTAATATAGATAATAATAATGTATCAACAGAACATCTTGGTATCACAAGAGCCCAAGCTTTAGAAATAAGAGATTTTAAATATTTAACTAATTTAGAAAAACGTATTATGATTATGAATAATATAACTCTATACAATTTGGATCCTTTAGATATACAGGCCTGTGAAAAATTAAACTTATCTAAACTAATAAAAAAATATACATCTCTTCGCAATATTTATCATCCTGATAAAGGTGGTAATACAAAGATGTTTATATTAGTTAACCAAGCATTAGAAAGTCAAAAATATATCCAACAGTCTAAAATATTAGATAAAGACTATACACAATTAAGAAATGAGTATAATACATATAACGAGACAGAAAAAAAAAAAAAGCCAATTGATTCCAGTATATTAAAATCTTTTAGTAAAAGTAAATTTAATAAATTTTTCCAATCAAATAAGTTTAACGATGAATTTGAAGATAGTGGATATGGTAATATGATGGAAGATAATGGGGGCGAAAGAGAAGATATTGATATAGAAAAAATAGATATTACAGATAAATATACTTTTGAAGACCATTTTAAAAAAAACATAAATAAATATACTACTGATATACAGACATATAGTGTTCCTCAGCCATTAGATAGAACAACTAATCAAATACTTGGGAGTAAGTATGATAATTATTCAGGATCAACAGATAGCATACACTACTCTGATTATAAAGAAGCATTTGAATTAGCTAATATAGATAGAAAAGATGTTAATATAGAATTAGATTATGAAAAATATATACAACGGAGAAAAAATGATAAACTCCAAATGTCGGATGTTCAAAGAAAATTAATGGAGGATTACGAAACAAAAACTATTGAAAAAGAAGAACAGAGAAAACTAAATTTAGAAAGTCAAGATGTAAAAATTAATAATTATTATAATAAAACAAATAAACAATTGTTAGAATATATATAGGTTTGACTAATATAAATTATAAAGTAGTATATAATTTATGTTAATTTATTGTGAATGTAGCTTAGAGTATCTAATTAGCATAGACATAAAGAATCTAGATTGTATAATCTGATCTTTTGACATTCTAAGTACATAATTAAATCTGGGTAAATTATTGACATGATACATGTTTAAATGTACTACAGTTTTTGAACAAAATTCGTCAATGTCAGGTATATTAGATGAAAATAAATCATCTGTATTCAAATATGAACCGTTCCGTTTATGCACCATTAATTGATTTGAATTAAAATGAAGCTTAGTAGTTCTTAGTAATTTATTTAAATATTTATTAACACTTTTATGGAAAAATAGTCCATTTTGGAAACCTTTCAAGTTGTTTTTAAAGAAGTCTATCATTTTACCTATAGAAGGGTTTTCTTGCTTACATCCTATTATAATGTCTGAATACCCCTTATTATCAATAGACTGCATATTATTATATCCAAATGTAACAATATGATTTGAATTTATGTAATCAGTATTACTTAAAGGTTTAAGCATTAGTGTATCTGATGGAATCCATATTCCACCATATTTATATAATATTGCATATTTTATAAAGTTATACGCAAAATAGAAAGATGTGCATTTTTTTATAAGATCTTCATACTCTGGTAAAAGTCTATGAATACTATTTTGATCAAATACTCTAATAAAATGATTGCCTGAATGCATTTTTACTGTTTGGATGCATAAATCTACTATAGCAGGCGTTGGTTGTCTATTTTTCCGGGAATAAAATGCCTGCCAATGACGAGAAGATACATCATAATCATTAAATATCCATATCACTTGTTTATATTGATTTTTAACAGGCGCCATTGATATAATTGAGTCACATTTCATTGATTTTGGTACAGGGATATTATTTACACTATTTTCAAGTATATTCTTATCTGTTAAATTTACAAAATGAGAAATTTTATTTGACTCAAACATATACATTACAATAAGTAGTAAAATAGCAATTAATACTTCCATTTAATATATAGCAACAATTTATTTATTAATGAATAGGGGTTGTGTATAAATATTCTAAATATTTTAAAAGTATAATACATTAATGAATAAATTTACTCCTTCTGATAATATTATTAATAAAGAGATCTTGGATATTCTAAATGATTTAATTCTAAATAATCAGGATATTAATATTCATCTATCTGAAATAGCGTTGATATTAAAATTTGCCTTTAAGCAAAATGAATTTGCTATTAAGTTAGATGGTAAAAATAGAAATATATTAACATACATAAAATACAAACATAAAAGTTTATCAAAATATATAAGGTCTAATACTAAATATAAAATAATAGATAATATTCTTATATCTTCTAATTGAAAACCGTATTTGTATATATACCATCATAACGGAGAGGTTTAAGAATACTATTTACAGGAGGTGTATTAAAAACCTTCTCAAGATTATTGTCAAATGTAGAATAATGAGTTTTCCAAAAATCTTTCCAGCCCATTTGTTTATTATTTGAATTACATTTAGTGTGTTTATTGGCGTCATTATTACTCTCAAATGGTTCTTCCAGTTCTACTTTAAGACCTATAAATGTAACACAACAAATAAGTGCAATTAATATAATTGCGGTATGTTTATTAATATAGTTATTCATATATTATTAAACACGATATTTATAGTATCTATTTTCTAAAAAAATATTAATTAAATGTTAATACGATTGGTTGTTTATTTTCATCAGATTCTGGTATAGGTGTCATGTCAATTAAGGGTTTGTACGTATGTTGTTCTGCTTTAGATAAATTATAAATAATAAATTTACACCCTTTCATGTACTTTTCTCTTGAAGTTATTGTATAATTTCGTGTTTTAAGAATCTGTCTTAGTATTGTAATTACATTTTTTTCTGTCAGAGAATTTAGGTATGTTCTTGCTTTACATGGTAGATAACAATCGCTTAGCTCACTTTTAATAGCATTAATTTGATCAACTGTTTTGATATATTTAAGATCTCTTCTTGAGAAAGATCTTTTATCATCTAAACTGTTTAAACCGAATGCTAATAAAACTTTATTAAACAATTCATTAGAAGGATTTTTTTTAAATAACTGATCCTTTTTCATTTAATATGTACATATAAAATTTTTTTTTGAATAAGCCTTAGATTTCAAATATTATAAGACTACACTAAAATATTAGAAATAATAACGAGTTATATGTAGTAATATATAATAACCTATTAGTCTTAATATGTAAATATTTTATATAATATATATATATATTATATGTCATATTTTCAATATGGATCTGCTCAGCAAATGTCAGAAGGTGAAGTATTGCCACCAGTTACCGTAAAAAAAAATAGGAAAAGTAAAGCGAAAGAATCTTCTCAAAGAAAAGGATCATTAATACGTGAAGCCACATTATCTAGATTAGTAAGAAGCCGTATTGAATCTCTTGTTCAAACAAATGGTCCAGTAAAAGAACTTAGACGATATACTAATGGTTCAATCGGAGTATTTTTAGATAATGGAAAATTTAGATTTATTGCTGGTGGAAATAATCTAAGTCCTCGTAAAAAGGGGTCAAAGATTAAATTCAGACAAATTAGTAAGCTTTCAGCACAACGCGCCCTTGCAAAATATTATAAAAACAGATCATATAAAAATGATGCTGCAAGAAAAGCAGCACTTACCCGTGATTTATGTTCTACTAATAAACCTGTTATAACAGATTCTAGATATTTACGCAAAAATGGACCCGCAAATTATGATTATCCAAATGTAGATGATGGATCTACTTGTCCCCCTGGACATAAAATTTATAGAAAAAAACGAATAACTGCTTCTCGTAAAAAACAATTATTACAGAGACTTCATAAGCAATCTGTAACAGTACCTGCTGTATCTGCTAATACTCCTTTAGCCGCACCATCAACAACAAGAAGTTCTCAGATGGGAGGAGGTCGTGTATTTACTTATGCAGATAATGCTGCTAATAGAAGACTAAATAGGGTTGGTAAATCTTATGTACGAAGTAGTCGTAGAAATAAGAGACAAATTGGAGGATCAAAAAAAGGACAGACACCGTCTATTAGCTTACAAAAAGCGGTACAGTTACTTAGACAATATTATAAAGAAAAATACAATAATACACATTAATTATAGATATACTTAACTCAGAATCTGATATATTTTATATAATGGTATATACTCTATAATATATAAAACTATATAAACATATATATA
>MDTG01136671.1_pt1 | contig 24090 bp, 32 predicted proteins | sample 811421 | NCBI WGS metagenome assembly MDTG01 (sample SAMN05326645, study PRJNA326480) | marine metagenome | isolation source: seawater | place: Pacific Ocean: South East | collected 2011
AAAGTAAAATTTATAGAAAAACTCAAAAAAAGTATAATAAAAAGGGTGGCGACCAAATAAAACATCCATTTTGTAATGATCATAATAAAATAGACGAAAAAGTATTGAAATATTTAAATAAAAAAAATTGCCCTGTACGCCAGCACGCATTAATTAAAAATTTAAATAATGATCAAGAAAAATTTTTGTCTAATAATCTATTATCGTCTAGTATTAAAAAAAATATAGTCAAAAATATAGTCAATAATAAACAGCATGAAAACCGCATTCAAATAAATAGCAATTTTATTAAAGAAATAATAGAAGATTTTTGTGAAAATCATTCCAACAAAATAACAGAAGCATTAGATATGTTCGAATCGAATTTCCCTAATTTAATAGATAAAGAAGTTCAAAGTGGAGGAGGTAGTCCAGAATCCTACTTGTATGTGTCATTCTTAGCTATTACACTCGCATATGCTGTCCATAAATTTACTGGTTGGGTATTTAGTGTACCTGAAATTGATAATAATGGAAGGTACACTGAACATGATTTTTTTAGGGACGAGGCGGCGGAGCACGCGATCTGGAAAAGAAACAGAAATTCACGAGATGCTGCAAATTTGGCAATAAATACAGCCATATTTAGAGAACAATCGCCCTTTCCTAATGACATCACTGGTGAGATAGGTACATATTTTTGAAGATTAAAATTAAAGATAGAATACTATACTGCCATCAACGTAGAAATAATAGCCTTTCTTATTTCTACTCCATATTTCATTTGTTTAAAATAATAACATCTGTGGTTATTATCTACATCTGGATCAATCTCTTCATTTCTAGGAAGAGGGTGCATAATTATAGCGTCTTCATTCATTGTATTAGCTAATTCATTTGTCATTTTAAAATGACATTTACCTTTTTCTCCATCTTTCAATCTCTCTTTTTGAAGTCGTGTAATATATACTATGTCAAACGAGGACAAATTTATATTATCTAATGAAAAAACTATATAATTTTTATTTTGATCATGAATTTTACTTATTTTTTCCAATAATTCGTCATCCGGTTCTAAGCCAGGATATGACATAATATGTATTTTCATTTTTGGATAAAGATTAATTAGAGATATTAGTGAGTGTATAGTACGACTATTTTTTACGTCTCCTATAAATAAAATTGTTTTTGTTTCAAAATTATTACCAAATTTTTTATAAATTGTGTATAAATCTAAAAGAGCTTGTGTTGGGTGTTCACCAGCTCCATCACCTGCATTAATAACTGGTATATCAACTAATTCAGCAGCTAAATTTACCTTTCCTATCTCTGGATGGCGTAATACCATTATATCACCATAGTTGGATAATGTTCTAATTGTATCCTCATAAGACTCTCCCTTTTTTAAACTACTAGTATCTTTATGGAAATTAATAACATCCCCACCCAATCTTTTCATAGCACATTCAAATGATAGAGACGTTCGGGTACTTGGTTCAAAAAATACATTTATTAATATCTTATTTTTCATTGATGTATCACTATTTTGTGAGATAATATCGGCCTTCAAAAAAAGATTTTTGATAACAAAACTAGTTAAATTATTAGAACTTAATAAAGACATTAATAATATATTGTCTATTTTTTTAATATACTTATTTTATTATATAAATGAAAAAATGCTTAACACAAAAAATTTGTTGATGCAAACATTGAAAAGGAAAAATTAATATATATATAAATTTTATATGCTAATTTTTATTGAAATGATAACCTATATATTTTATATCTATTGGTTATGTTTTTTATTTATATTAATCAAACCCACATATTTAACCTTATTTTTATTTTTTATATACTGTTTTATTACTACATGGTATGTATTTTTAGTAATGGTAGAGACCGGTTGTAAAATAAAAAATTTTAAATGGCTCGCATTAAAATTTATTTTAGTATTGGTATACTCCATATTCTGTATATATGTATATTACTTTATTCATTATTATTGGAAACTAATGATAAGTAAAATATTACTTTTACCACTAATTTATTTTATAAGTATTAAAATTGTCGAAAAATTTTTTCAATGCAAAAAAAGTTTTACTATACGTTTTTTAGAATCAAAGATAATATCTTTATATAAAAATTTATCACAATAAAAATCTATATATATAAATACTTAAAACCAATGCTATATACACATATGCTATTTGTAAACTTATTTCATATCTAGATTTATTGTTTTTCTCTAAACCTTTAAACTCAATGAAAGGATCAACGAATGTGAATGTGTCACCACATAATTTTCTTTCTAATCTAGTTAATAGACAACCATCTAAATTATAAAAACTTATAAAGGAAATTAGTAAAAAAACTATACTAAAAGTACATAACATTTGACTTTTATAGAAAAAATCGCCTAGTATAATAAAGGGTGCAGATATATGTATAGATCTTAGATACATTCCAAAAGATTCATATTTAATATTATATTTATCACAAAATTGTTTAGTATGCTTTTCTAAGTTATCTATTATTCTGTATTTTAACTTTTTTGGTTCTTCCATTATTAAACTTTAATAAGAAATAATATTACAATTATTAACTTTTTATATTATAAATGATAAATATTGATAAAAGTAATAAAAAATATAAAAGGGAAAAGAAAAAAGATAAAAAGTATAAACAAGAGTCAAAAGATAAAGAACAAAATATTGTTTCTAAGGAAATACTTATTGAGAGTTGTAAAAAATCTTTTAAAATAAATTATATATTTTATATATCATTATTAGTTTCCTGTATAATATTATCATTAAAAAAAAAAGAAAGTTTTCTAGGATATATATGGTCTTTAATAATGGTATCATCCTTAGGATATTTTTATCATTATGTTTCACATAAATTATCAGCAACTGACTATTTTATGAATTCCAATAATATTTTTAAACATATACCTATTACAAATGTAATAGGTAAAAAAATATGTAATATAATAGATTTTCACCATGATATACATCATGATACAAACATCAACAAACAGCCTATTAATATCTTTTATGAGTTTATGAATAATTTTTTATCACAGGGACTGAATGCTTTTATATTAATTAAAATTGCTAGGTCTTTAAACGAAAGAGCTTGTTTTATTTGGGGATTATTATATGCTACAGTTCATAATATTAATTATATGATTTGGCCACCATCTACACATAGAGATCACCATATCGATAATAAAACAAATTTTGGAATTGACATCTATGATATAATTTTTGGAACAAAATATGATTGGGATGATATTGAAAATATAAATCACTACTCTTTTAATCTTATTATAATTTCTTTGATATTTTCTGTATTATAAGGAACAGAATAATAATATAATTTATGTATTAAATTATTATAAATCTTTATTTTAACACTTCTAACTTCTTTTTATTATATATTTACCTATTGGTTTTTCTATAAATTTACCTAATATTGTAATCCAATATATTTCTTCTGATGTGCGTAACATTATTTTATTATTTATTCTAATCATGTTCATTCTTTCAAAAAAAAAAATTATATTTATATTTATGAGGAATTATTGCAATATGATCATTATTAAAACGGTTTGGTCCTTGACCTAAAATTATTTTATCAGTATCAGATACATATTCTGAAATATTAGGACATGGTTGTTCAAATAATAAATCTGGTCTTATGTAGATATAAAAATCAAAATTGAATTTGTTATCTGTTTCAATTTGATTAATTATCTTCCCACAATCTTCAATATTATAATGACAATGTAAAGCCCTCAGTAATTTATTATCTTCTGAGAGAAATCCAGTATATAATTGCCGTTGTTTTACTTGTAATAAAAGCTGATTATCATCAATTTTATTAGTAAGTAATATTTCTGAATGAAAACTAATTTTACTATATTTTTCAGTAAATTTAGATATTTTATTTTTTAATATAGTTTCATCTATTAATGGATATGTAAAATTCCATCCTGTTTGTTCTTTTGGTCCCGGATCATCACACTTTAAATAAAATAAAACATGAGTATTTTTTTTTGTATTATCAGAGAACAATTTGTCAATAATATTTTTATAGGTAGTATCAAAACAATCTAAAAATGTTCTTGCATTTCCACATAAAAAATATATTCTTTTAAAATTCTCATCTGTTGAAGATTTCATCAATTATATTAATTAGATAGTTATTTCTAAACTTAATTAATTTAAACTTAATTAATTTAAACTAATTAAAAATATTCGGGGTTATTTTATAATGGTTGCTCCTGCTTTCATTATAAAACCCTTACCAAAAGTTAGAAGTCTTCCTAATTTTATTTATGCTACAAAACCTATAAGTCCCACTACTGTTAAAAAAGAAATAGCCTTCGGGGCTGCTATGGCGGTTGCAAGTGTTTATATGGGTGGACATCATCATCATTTAATTACATTTAATGAATTAGAACAAACAATGGCAACTGAAGCTGTTAATTTCGCATCATCATTTGATTATAAAAAGAAAACTTTGATTGAAAAAATTAAGAGTCAGAATAAAAATAAACTACTTATATACGTTTTTACCGGTATGTTATTTAGTCAACTGACTACGATGTTTTTACGTCTAATTATATATCAATCATTATCCATACTTTTATAGACATATAAAAACTCCGCTTCATATATTATATATTATTTAATATAATGGTTCAAATTATATTAAATATAGAAGAAAATGAAGAAGATGAAGAAGATGAAGAAGATGAAGAAGATGAAGAAGATGAAGAAGATGAAGAAGATGAAGAAGAATTAATAAACTGCCCAATATGTTTTATAGAAGATACAAATAATTTTATATTATTAAATTGTAACCATTCTATTTGTACACCTTGTTTTCAAACATGGCATATAAATAATAATAAAAATGCCTGTTGTATTTGTAGAAAAGAGATTTTTTCCACAATTAATATAAAAAACGTGTATTTTGATATATATAGTATTATAATACTATTTTATATTTCTTTCTCTATTATGGTGTGTATTGTTTTCTATATAATAATAATTGCGTAAGATCTATAAATTATAATAATTTTTTCTTTTAATAGTTTATATGAGTAAAGGTTCTATTGTTTGTTATTCGATTATTATTGGGGTAGTTCTTAATCTAGTACTTCCTAATTTACTAATGCCATTTGCTACTCAAAAAGAAATAAAACCACCAAAAGGTGCTGCTGCGCTATCATTTAAAGAACAATTAATGCATATGTTTGTACATCATGCACAAGTTCCACTAACTAGTAGTATTATAATAGCTGTAATAATCGGTATATCTGTTTGTATAGGTTGCACATTATCTAAAACAAAAACAAAAAGGTCTCGTTAAAATATTTATATATTATAAATAATGGATTCATATACAAATGTTTATTTAGATACAATTGATCCACTCTCTCCATATAGTAGACTTATCGCAACAGATGTATTATTTAGTATAATATTACATGTATGTCTTTACCTAGTAGTAATTAAATTATTTTCTAATATATTTAATTTAAAAATAACAAAAAAAATATATATTAATATAATATTTGTACTTCATATTGTTATGATATTAGGTTATATTGGAAGACTGGCTCGGTCAAAGTCTATTTATAATAATTTACTTAAACGAGGTGAAAATAAAGAACAGGCAAAAGATAATACAATAAAAATAATGCATAATGCGTATTTTACGTACTATTTCTTGGGGTAATAATTTAAATAATTATAACATATTTATTATAGATGACAACTTCTATTCCAGTAGCAATAGAAGTTTATTCAAATGAAGATGTTTCAACACGCGTGGGTATAGTTACTCTTCAAATTAGTCAACAATTGTATGAACCTGGAATTAATAATCAATTGGTTCAACAAGCTTTACCAACTTCTTATATTGAAGGTTCTCGACGTCAAATTCAAAGATATTCAAATGATTACGCAGAAAAAATAATAGATAAATGTATTACGCTCACAGCATTTAATAATTCTATTATTTGTAGTATAGGTTATATATACACATTTACTGCTATATTCTATGTAGGATTATATATTCATATTATGCTAACTTATGGAATTCACCCAAAAATAGACAGGCAAAACCGCTTAATCGAAATAAATAGAAAATATTGTCAAAATAAATGTGATACAATATTAATATTAATATTTTATGTATGTAAAACAATATGGTGTACTATTATAATATCATCTGATAAATATCACCAACTATTTATTCTTCTGAGTTTACTCACATTTTTTCATGATTTAATAATTCTTTACTTTATTCAAGAAAGAATGTTGTCTTATGAATTATAATATTAATATATAATAATGTATAAATATTATGATTTATTTTTTGTAATTTTAGTTTTGACAACTATAATATGTGAAGTAATGGCGCATTATTTTTTTAAAAAATCTACCAATAATAGCAATAAGAATTTATTAATATTTTTGGGAATAATTTTATATTCAATAGTTGGAAGTTTGGCATATTTAATCTTACAGTATGGAGAGATTGGTGTTATCAATCTTATATGGCATTTAGTGTATTTTATAATGTTGTTTATTATTGGCTATATATTTTTAGATGAAAAAATGTCAGTTAAAAAGATAGTTGCTTGTATTTTTGGTTTAATTTCATTAACCATATTTTTATTAGATGAATAATGGTATTAATAGTTTTCTACCATACTAGAATTATGGTCAGCGTAGTAGGGATCAAATAGTTCATTATTTTTTTTCCAAATAAGATACCAAATATTAACTTCCCACATTAAATGTTTTTTATTAACTATATATTCAATACATTTATCCTTTACTAAATCTGCGAATTGTAATAATTTATTAGTACTTCCACCAAATACACCTCCTGCAAAATACCAACAAATATCCTTATTAATATCATAATTATAAGTTTCATTTAAATTCCATATACTAGGTATTCTTATTTTCTCATAAATTTTATTTATATTTTTTAGATTTATATTGGATAAAATATGATATATTCCAAAATCAATCCAAATAAATGATGTTGACTTAAAATAATTTTTATTTATTGCTTGTCTTACCCATTCAGTTTTATTACATTGGATAGTAAAGTAATCATAAGAATCTTTGCCAGGATTATCAGTATTGACTTCTAATTTTATTTTATATTTATTAAGATATAGATCTTCTAATTTTGTTTTAATAAAAATGGTCTGTTTATTTTGATATTCTTCTACAAATTCAAATACTTTTTCATCAATAAAAATAATTTTGTTTTGAGGTAATTTAAGTAATTGAATTCCATATTTAATATAATTTTCGATTGTTCTATTAGTGTTATTTGGACAAAATATAAATGCTGATACTATGGTTGTCATTATATTTTAATTGAAAGTATTTTTATACATTTTTATTATATAATGTATAAAATTAATAATTTAAAAACTATAGCCTGTATATAAGGTTTAATTTCATTAGCCATATTCTTATTAGAAGGGAAATATAATTATAAAAATTCTTTTGTTGTCAATAAAAATAAGTTATAAAATTTATCTCCATATTCTTTAAAACCCTCCATAACAATATTTATATAGTTTTTATTATTTTTTTTATCACACTTATATCTGTTATTTAATAAATAAGTATTTTTTGTTACATAAATATAAATAGGTAAACGTATATTTGTTTTTTTATGATTTTGATCAGGCTTATATTTATAAATATATTTTTGTGGAATACGTATTCTATTATACATACCTTCTCGTTGATCAAATAATTTTAATTGTTGTTTATTAACTTTAAAAATAACGCCATTTATACAAGATTGTTCATCGTTTTTAGTAACTTTTTTTATACCTAGAGATGGTAAATTAGAATAACAATCATTATAAATTCTAATATAATTGAAATTTTTATCAATAATAACTGGTTCAGCTTTAGTTATAGCTGTTTTATTTCTATTATTGGTATTTACTAAACTGCCATAACCAATTATATAACAATGTGATTTTTCGGTATATTTATTAGCCATATAATAATATAATATTTAATTGTATATCAAATTATTATATCATATAATTACAAAATCGCTGTGAACAATCACTATAACTAGGGCGTTGAACACCCATTCTTTCTTTAAAATAAAACCATTCTTTCTTTTTTTGAAGAGGAAACCAACAAACATCAATAGAATATTTCCAATGTTCTCGTGTATTTATTAAATTTTTGATACCTTCCTCTATAGTATTAATTAATTCTGGTAATAAATTTTTATTAATTATGAATCCAGATGTTGTTTGTGCCTTTTTAACATATCCCACCAACTCGTCTTTTTCTTTAAATTCTTTTAGATTATAAGATAACATTACTGAATCGTAATTATTTTTATATCTACGAAAAAATTCCGTTAAATTTTTATTAAAATTTTCCTTATCAACTATAAATTTAAAATCATCTTCTAAGACAAGTATATTTTCATATCCTTTTTTGAGAGAAATTTTAAGAATTTCCAAATGAGACATTGAGCAACCTATTGCTCCTTCTTCACCTCTACCATCTTTTTGAAATTCGATTGCTGAAAATCTTTCTATTTTATCATTGGGAAAATTGTATGTCTTTAGTTCCTTAGTAATTTCTTCTAATCTATCTGTGCGACGATCTAAGTTTATAAAAAAAATTCTGTCTATATTTTCCATATGTTAAAATAATAATATATTATATATGGAATTACAACTTGTTATAATAGGTTTTATAGTTTTAAAAGTATCTGTATTATATATATGGTTAATGAATTAGTAATTATATGTATTATTGTTTCTATATTTATTTATAATAGAACCCTTGATTACTATAAAGTACTACCTAGAAATAATATTTTTGCGGCTCTAAGAGTCGGATTTTGGACATATATATCATTTAAATATAATCCTTGGTTTATTATAGTCGGACTTATTTTTCTTAATTATTTGGATAGGCAATTACCATAAATAAATATGACTTAATAATTTTGGAGTATATAATCCTTTTTTTGATTCCTTATAAACTGCTTTGTTTTTATAAGGTGTCCCACTATGTCTATTAAAATAATTTTTTCTACGCTGTGGATCTCCATGATTTCCCTTGGAATATAATTTTAATGGTGTGCTATCTTTAAATTGTTCGTACCCAATTGCACCGAAATGAAGAGTTCTCTGTTTTCCAGTTTTTTTATTTTTAACGATTACCATATATTTTTTCCCCTTTCTCTCACTTTTTTTAAATTTAACTATTTTCTCTTTCATTTTATTTTTATTTCTCCCCCCACTCATGTCATGCTGGTCATCTAGGTCTGAATCTGAAGACCAGTATGATCGCCTTTGCTTTTTGAATACCACAGGATCTGTAAATAAATATTCGGCAATATTTTTACTAACTGCAGATTCCCATCGCTTATTTTTCCTATATGGTACTGATAGACAAGAACCTGTGACTACTTCCCCATATTTACGTCTATTATACTGAATAAATAATTGTTGCATGGAAATTAATATATCTAATAATAACATATTTTTATCTATTTTAGTAAGATAATTCTCATCTCTATTTTCATCGGTGTTATTTTGACGTAATAAATTTATGTCTTCTTGCGTATGATGAATTAGTAAATTTATTAATTCTTCTGGTGTTAAATTATATACATATTCACTTGTGTGTGAATATTCATCATCATCTTCATGATTTATCCACATATTAGGTAGTTGAAAGTTTGACCTTAGTCTTGTATCAACTTCTCGGGTATTAAGCATCATTGCAACTAAATAGGGAGTACCACCTAAAATAGCTTCATGTATCGGAGTAGTCTGAGTTTCGTCCATATATATATTTAAATTAACTCCATTGTCAATTAAAAGTTTAACTAAATTCTCATCAATATTGGAATTTTGGTCAGTTAATACTGTTAAATTTAAAGCTATTTCTATAGGCAGCGATTTCTCTACAATATTGTCTGAATTAAACCATAAAACTGGTTCATTTATATTAATACCATATACCTGTTTCCGATCATCTATCATTTTTTGAATTTTATTTAGATCTTGTGGATTTTCAATCAATGCATCAATAAAAAATTTATCTTTTCCTGCTTTTAAATTTTGTTCATTTATTATACTATTTCTAAGTGTACGAATCGGCGCCGCCGCGTTGCGTTCTGAAGCAGTGAGATCACTGAGATTATATTGATTTATATAAGATTCCATATCCATAACACCACCTATTTGAGCTTTTCTTGTTTTTCTTATAGGTTTAGCTTTTCTAGCTAATTTAAGTGCTTTACTAGTCTTAGCACAACCCTTTTCTAAAATTTTCATATCTACTCTAGACGCAGGACCCCCTGATAAAGCACTAAATAATCTTGCCCTCCCCCAGGAGTGAGCAGTTTGATTTGGTCTAGAACCAGAAGAATAATAAGCCCCCATACCCTTTTTAACTATTTTGTCTAAAGCACTTTTCTTACATCGTGTTTTACGTTGTAATTGTTTGAGAGAAATCGGTTTATTTTTCGGTAAATTATATATTTTTGCTACCTTTTCAGCCCATCCTGTGCGTTTAGATTTAAAACTCTTAACCTTTTTACGTGTATAATACTTATTTTTTTTATAAGCCTTTCTTGATTTTTTTAATTCTTTTATTTGTTTTTTTTTATCTCTTCTAGTTAGATTTCTTGGTATATATCTTGTTGGTATATTTACCATTAAGATATGTATAGTTAATTTAAGTATTTAAGAATTAGAATATTATAATAACTAGTAATATGAATATACCTAATTACTTTCATAGAAATTTATTAGGAAAATCGGAATATCTAATTTATAATGAAATCAATCAATATATAGAAAATTTTTTAATTAAAAATAGTTGTAATACTAAAATTATTGAAGAATGGCGTTCAAATATAAATCAGGACGATTTTCTAACATTAATAAATGAAAATATTAAATGGAAAAGATTACATAATTTAAAAAATAATCTGAGATTTTTATTTAAAAAGGGTGTTAATTATTTTAAATTTTTGGTATTAAAATTAATAAATTATAACAAAAATAAAAAAACTGATCAAGAATCTCCTACACTAAAATTATATGTTAACAATGATGAGTTAACAGAAATACCATTAACTACTAAATTAGAACAACAAAAATCAGATATATCTTTAAATATCCTACCATTAGAAACTAAAGAAGAAAATAAAATAATTACTGGTTGGGAAGAATTAGGATTCTCTTTTGAAAAAGATACATTGAGTGTAAGTGAGAAAAATGGTCGTTTTAACTTTAATTTTTTTAAACGGGATTCTTAAAGTATTTGCGGATTTATATTTTTATTTAATTTTTCTATAATAAAAATTCGTTTATATTTTTTTATACCATCTTTAGTATATCCATCACTTAAACGTTTAGGTTTTAAATTATACCCAGATGATAGAAGTACCTGTCTAACTAGATTAAGTAATGGCCATTTTTGTTTATCACTTGCGGGATTTTGAAGACATGTTAAATAAGAAGATGAAAAAAGTTGTTTTAATTCTGGTACGCTTTCTTTTGCTATTTTATATTTTTCAGTATCTAATAATATCTCTCTAGGTATATGCATACCTTCTATTTCTTTAATATTTGTAAATACAATTCCTGCGTTATTTAGAAACTTAGATAATAATTTGTCTCTCTCATCTATATCCATATATTATATGGAATTTATGTTTTAAATTCTGGTATACAATAATCATTTTCTTCATTTAACTCCCACTTGGCTATAATAGCAGGTGAGTTCTTATTATTTATAACATCTTCAGGACGATAAACATTATTATTAGAATCAATATAATAATTAATTCCATGAATTTCTTGGATCCATACTTCAACCTTTTTCAAAGGGACAACAGTATTATCATCTTTCAAAATAATACCATGCGGTGTTCCTTTCACATGTGTTCCACAAAAACACACTCCTTGCTTTTTTCTTCGTGTACACTGTTCTCCATTTGCTCTTTTAGCCGTACAACGTTCAAAATGTGGTACTACATTCTTAACACGCTTCCTTTTTTGAAAATCATCTTTTGTTAAAACTAGACCGTTATAATCATAAATATATTTTAGAAACTCAGAAGTATCATCTTCATTTCCATCAGCCCAATTTTCTTGTACAACCAGTAGATTGCGTTCTTTTAACCATCTCTTGATATTATCCTTAAATTCTACTTGATATTCTTCTACTTTCTTAGTTACACGTTTCTCCATCACACTTTAACATAATTTATAATTATTACTTTACTTCAATTTTATATTAATTTCAAAAGTAAACTTAAAGAAATAATATAGTGCTGATATAATGTTATCAGTTGTAATATTATATTTATATCTGCCTCCAGAACTTCAAAGAGAAATTTTAAGTTATGGTGATCCTGAGCGAACACAAAAACACACTAAATTACTAAAACAGATTAATTATTATAAACGTGAATTCATATATCAATCTAGGTATAATATATCGGGTTGTTTTTATAATAGAAATGAATATTTTTTTACTAGATATGCTTTTGAAAAATTTAATCAAAAAAAACATGCTAAGTTACGTCAAAAAAGATGCAATCATGATTGTTGTAGATTAACAAGAAGAAGAATACCTTTTCCTGTAGGTACTTACAAATTTAATTCAACAAATATTTAATATATAACATATATATATGTTACAAAAGGCTAATAGTATGTTAGATAATTATTATAATTTTTTTCAAACATTTAATGTATTAGGTTTAGCTATTGGTTTGATGATAGGAAGTAATTTAAAAGATGTTGCTGGCGATTTTATTGATGATATATTGATGCCTTTTATTAATCCTTTAATAAAAGGATTTCAAAAAGGTAATGGAAAGGATAAGGAAAAGGGTATTAATGTTCAAGTACCTGGTACTAAAATAGTAATTAATTTAGAAAGAGTAATAGCATCTACTATTAAATTTTTAGCATTATCACTTATAATATTTGGTATGTTACAATTTGGTGTTAAAATCAAAAAACCTACACAATGGGTATCTGTAAGAAATTGGGATGGTATGTATAAAGCTGCTAAATCATTTCCAAACGCAATGAAAATATTACCTAAAGGTGCTAAAAATTTACCTAAAATTAATGGGTTTCCAAAAGCAGTTATGACAACAAAAATAAAATAACCTATAATTTAATTAATTATTGAATAGAAGACATACAATAATTAATCATATTAAATAAGTATTAAAAGTACTTATATAAAAATAAATATATGCGGATCTTACTTATAATTTCATCACACGAAATGAAAATTGAATATAATAGATTTATTGTAATTATTAAAGAGAAATTAATAAATAAATTTATTGAAGAAGATGTTGAAATAGATGTCTGTTTAATTAACTCATCCGAAGTAGATGAATTAAATAATTATGATGATATATTAAATAATATTAAGTATAAATTTAATGATAAACAATCTAAACAATATGAGAAAATTGCTAATACAATAAATTCTATAGATATTAATTATTATGATTGGTTCATTAAAATTAGATCTGATTTAGAATTATTAGAAGATATTAATATGGATAAAATTAAAATTTGTGACAAAAATAGAATTAATTCTAGAGTTCGCTGGTATATAGGAAAACATATAAATATTCTAAATGGGACGTCTTTTTCTGTTACCAAAGATTCTCCTTGGACAAATTCATATCTATACGATAATAATATTAATTATATTGTTCCTGATGATCAGATCTATATTTTTCATAAATCAATAGCTAAAAAAGCTTTCAACATAGTTAATTTAAATAATATTAGTGATAATAAAAAAAAATTGTACATGAATTTTAATCACGAACAAAATGATCCAATTAATAAATGGATGGTATTATATATCTCAATTAAAGAAAAATTACAATTTGGATACACTTATCAAAATGAATGGTTTTTTAAAGATATTCTCGATTATCACAATATAAAAGTTAATCCTATAGGAATTAATGTTAAAATGCGTAATTACGAATCGGGTGATTTGATTATTTAACAAAACATCTAATATCCACGTGATTTGCGTCTATCTTGAGATTTATTGTGATCTATAAGAATTCTCAAATAAATTAATATATTTACTGAGTAAATACGGTACCAGAATTACTGGGAAGAATACAATAAAAAACGATTAAAGCCAATATCCAAACTAAATAATTTATATATATTTCTAAATCTATACCAAAAAAGTTTAAAATTGCCGTAATAAAAAAGATTAAAAATGCTGTACATAATATAATCATAATTGTTTTTAAAAACATAATATATATATTACTCGATTTTTATATTTGTTAAATTATCGGTATCTTGATTAGTATCAATATAATAGAATGCTAATGGAAACTGTTGTTCATAGTTTTTAATAATTTGCTGATTATAAAAAATTTTTTCCTTTTGTGCTTTTTCACTAAAATAAGTTCTATTCCCCAATCCAATACTATCATAATTTTTTACCCATTTAGCATCTGAATCACGTGTTTTAAGCGAATCTTTATACCATGTTGGATATTGTTTTAATAACTCTTTTGTAATTTCCGAATCATCATCTGGATCACTTTCTCTATTTAAAAGCATAGTATGTTTACCAGAAAAAATAGCGAATCTCACGATTCCTCCTTTAGTAAATTTTCCTGAATCTTTATCTGTTATAAGTTTTCCGTCTATTTCCATAGAATTAAAATCAGTGGTCCAAATAGCATATCTCATAGCACGTTCATAAGAATTAAAATAATAATATGGTCCGAATGCGGTCATTGGACCTTCTTTACGTTGTCCTAAAGCGGCAGCATACGTAATTCGTTTATAATAGCCACCATAATATGCTACATTTGGTACTTCAATATTAAATCCTAGACTATTGCTAAGATAACACAATTCACTATTATCAAGAAATAACTGTGTTACAGAATTGCTAATAGGAAACTGTAATAATTTTTTATAATTAATTATTTCCGAGACTAAAGCAAACCACCAATTAAATGAATATTCCTCTTTATTAACTTTATATTCATTTGACATATTACTTTCAATAAAAACATATGTTTTTGAATTATTATTAATATATCCCTTAAACTCGACACTTAGATCAGGCCATTCAATAAAGATTTTTTTTACAGTATTGATTGCGAAATCACTAACTTTTCCACCGTTATATTTAATATTAGGAAAATCTAGAACATCATTAGTTTTTAATAAACAAAATAATAAAAAGGGAGATTCTTTATTGGTAATTTTTCTATAAATTACCAATGTAATTTTATCACCAATATTTATTGATGGTTCATTAATATCAAGAATATTCAATCCTTTATATATAACCGGACCCTTACTATTTTCTGTCTTCATATTGTTAATAGATAGTTCTAAATCATCGACTAGAGAAGAATCTTCTATTTTAGAAGAGAAATCTATGGTTGTATAGTCTAATTGTGTTGTTTTTTTTCTATTTCTGTCTTCAAATTTTCTTAATATAGCATTACGAGTTTCATTATTAATCATTTATATAAGAATTACATATTTTTCTGTATTTTATGTCGAATATTATCTTTGAATTTGATCTCTCTATTTTCCATTATAAAATTTGTAATTTCACCAGAATCAATAGATGGGACTTCAGAAAAATATTTTTCCAAACAATCAATCAAATGTTTTTTACTGAGCGGAGCTCTAACTTTATTTTTAGTATATACAATTTTTCCATCGGACATATCAAAACAATCAATATCATTTGTTTTCATTGTTTCAACTAAGGATTCAGTTAATTGTTTTTTTAATTCTCTTCTTTGTTTTAATTCTTGTTGCAAAAGTTTCATTTCATTGTCAATTTTAATCCATCCTTTAATATTATTTACTAATTCATCTTTAGTAGCCATTTATAGTTTATAAATAATAATTTTTAAACTATTTCTCTATAATTGTTTCCTTTGCTATTGTTTTAATTATTTTATTATCAGCTCTATCATCATTACATCCACCTAAATTACGTACCATTTCAATATACATTTGTGTTCCATTTTCACTCTTATTCCAATCAGGATTAACTGCTTCCCATTCTTTAATTTTATTAATTTGTCTTTTTGCTACAGTACTAATCGCATTTTTAACCATTTGTTTATCTTCATTATCTTTTTCCCATGTATCATTATCTTTTACATAAAGTATTTCACGTTTAAGATCACTACAATGAATTGGGCGTTTATGAAGTTCTAATTCGCGCAATCCTCTTACAAAAATATTGGTTATTCCAGTAATATATCCATTCTGTCTAGTTTCAGCTAAATCAGCTAGAGATAATTTTAATGTTTCTACAAAATCTGTTAAATTAATGGCATCTTTACATTGTTCATTTAAGAAGAATTGCCAATTAAATTTATTGGTAATAGTAGTATTATTACTACCAATTTTTGGTATCATATCCTTTACTAAATCCCGCATTTCTTTGTTTTCCATTAACATATTTTGATTTTGACTTATCAAGGTAGATATCATTCCTCTTAGTTCTTCTTTTTCAGAATTTTGACATTGTGATAATTCTATTTTACAAGTTTTTATATGACGATTATAGCTCTGAATATGTTTATAAATACGTCCACATTCACATTTATATTCGTTAGCATATTTTTTGAGCATTTTTGAGCATTCTGACTTTTGATGTTTTTTTGTAGAACAATGTTGTTTAAATAAAAATGAAGTGTGACATGTATAGTCACATTTTTCACAATAAAATTCTTGTTTGTTGTGACCATGGCTTTTAGAGCATATTTTTTGAGCCATATATGCTTAAATAATGCTCAGAAAAATATGCTTAAATTATTTTAATTAATCAAATTTTAGTGCCTTTTTTTCAGTCCTACATAAAGTCCCTACATAAAAATAAAAGTTTTTTTTTGAAAATGCCTAGGTTGTGTAAATAAATGTATGTTTTTTTTACGTTTTTCAAACCAATTTCAGAAAATGGACAAAAATAAATGTCCAAAATTGAATTTCTCATATGAGAATGGAAAAAAAACGTTATACAAAAAATATTTTTGTATTTTATTAATTATTTATAAGACGGATCACGAGTTCTTTTTTAACACCTCCGATTTTTAGATTTTTTTTTCTTAGCATTGCCTTCAGTTCTTGTACTGTATTATTTTTAGATAAATTTTCCATTTCTTCACTCCATATAATATTATCTAATTTACTATTCTTATCCAGTGTCTTTTTAGTAGATTTCCAATGTGTTTCACATAGATCGCCGTAATCAGTTTCAAATCCAGCTTTTTTACATTCACAATTCTTCTTTTTACCAGTTTTAAATTTCCATGTACAAATTTTATGATTCATACAAAGATTGTCTGGTGAATTAACCCCATTTATTCGTACAACTCCTTTTCCAACAATAGAAGGTGGTACATAGGGAATTAATTTTTGTGATACCTGACGACAATAAGGACATCTTACTTGATTTTTTTTTAGCATATAGGATTCATTTGGATTATATCGTTTTTGATTTTTAATTTCTAAAAATAAAGGTAAATAATTAAAAGAATGATTACAAGACAAAGTTATATTATTATTTAGCAAATTAGTATTTGTAATTAAACATAGTTTTTCATTCTTATTAGATATATAATTTTTATTGAGTTCGGCAAAAAAATCTATTCCGTCTTCAACAACATAATTGGGCATAATACCAAAAAATATAACCTTATCTTTATATATATTTATGGCCGCTATTCAAGATTGGGGTAATGCGACATGGTACTTGTTTCATACATTAGCATTTAAATTAAAAGAAGAATATTCTGATGCTGTTCCAGAATTGTATAGTCAAATTATTCAAATTTGTCACAATTTACCATGTCCAGAATGTAGATCACACGCAATTCATACAATATCTGGTAGTAGAGGACATGTAAAAACAAAAGAAGATCTAATAATTTTTCTTTTAGAATTTCACAATATAGTAAATAAAAAATTAAATAAATCCTGGTTTTCAAGAGAGCAACACGATAATTTATATATAAGAGCTCAAACACATTTAATTGTAAGTAATTTTTCAATTGTTATGTCTAAAAACGCTAATAATAGTAAAGCGATGTTAGACACTTTTTCTAGAAAAAGGGTTGTATCAAAATTTCTAAATTATCTAAATTCTATTCATTATAAATTTAATCGTTAAGCAATATTGCTAGAAATTAGCTCACCATTTTTATAAACAGAACATTTAAATGTTTGTGAAGATGGTTTTGAACATATTACATTATTGCTACTGACTTCATCAAAATATAGGAGTGAATCGAGTCCTGCGATATGAAATATTGCGTACCAACAAGCACCTAATACCATACCTACTACCATACCTAATATTCCACCTACCCAACTAGTGCACTTTTTAATTGCTTTTGTTACAATATCAAGACCTAACAAACATAGAATAGTTATTAAAATACCATAATTCATTTGTTTATTAACGGACATTGGTATAACTAAATAAATTAGAGTAAATGCGATAAAAACAGCACTTGGAGAAGGTGTGTTATAAGCTGACATATAAGGTACCTCTAATATACTACAAACAGAGGCAGCTTTATCAATTTCAAAAGGAACTTTTAATTGATTCATTAAAAGTATATTTATAATACTTGCAATAAGTACTCCAGCTAAATAAATAAGTCCTTTTACATTTTGATTAAAAATAGATGCCATAACTAGGAAGAAGCCTAGTAGAAGAGGTGCAATAGTAGAAAATAATTGCAAAATATTTGATATAGTAAATTTAATAGCCATAATTAATATATATATATAATGATATATTAATTCAATCTTCAAATACAATATCTAATACTTGATATATAGTTTCTATTTGAATAAATTTAATGTTTTGTAAAATATTCTTATCTTTGTATTTTTCAAAAAATTCAATAAAGTCCTTATTATTTTCTTTGGGAAATAAGAAAGTTTTTATACCACCTTTTATTCCGCCTAAAATTTTTAGGTCTAAACCACCAATAGCAGTAATATTTCCTTGTAAACAAATCTCTCCAGTTATAGCGATTTTGTTATTAATAACTTTATTAGTTAATAGACTATAAATAACTATTGTGATCGCTGTTCCCGCGGACGGACCATCTTTAGGTGTTGAACCTTCAGGGACATGAATATGTAATCCTTGTAATTTTGTAGCGTCCATATTTTTTTGAATAATGCTAATTTCATCTGTACTCAATAAATTCCAAGCCAATGTCTTAGCTACAATCATACTTTCTTTCATAACATCACCCTGCATACCTGTTAATTTTAGTTCTAAAAATGTACTACATGGAAAGTAACTTGATTCAATAGATAATAATCCACCTTGTCCAACAGCATTTGCCCATAAACCATTAATAACACCAACACAACTTTTATTATGAATACATTTTAGTCTAATTTCATGGTGTTCTTTGAGATAAATATTAATAATATCCTTTTTAGTAATAATAATAGGGATATCATATTCTTTGTTTTTAAGAATACTAAGATTAATCTCTCCAATTATTTCAAATAATATTTCTTTAAGTTTTCGAACACCGGGTTCACATGTATATTTTTCGATAATATAAGTAATAACATTATCATCTATTTTAATAATATTTTGTAATCCCATTTTTTCATATATTTCATTTAATAAATATTTTCGAGTAATAGTTAATTTATCTTCAATAGATAAATGTTCAAATTTAATTCTATGTATTCTATCTAATAAAATTCTATCTATAGCAGTTACGTCATTATATGAGAATATAAATAATGCCTTGGATAAATCTAAGTCAATACCACTAAAATATTTATCCTGAAAAGCATCATTTTGTGTTGGATCAATCAAATGTGTTAATATACCAATGATTTCCTTTCCATGTTCAGTTTTACTAACTTTATCTAATTCATCTATAAAAATTATAGGATTCATACATTTTTTTTCCATAAGAATATCAACAATTCTTCCCCACGTAGAACCGACATAAGTATAATTATGTCCATCCAGTGTACTACTATTAGATGAACCACCAATAGCAATAAAAGAGAAAGGTCTTGAATTGGAACATTCATCTTTTAGACAACAAGCAATACCTTTTTTGGCAAGAGATGTTTTACCAACTCCAGGAGGGCCTTCAAAACCAAAACAATAACCACTTTTATCGCCATTAATCCATTGTCCAATAATTCTTTCAATTTGTCTTTTAGCTTTTTCATGACCATGTACAGCATTATTTAAAATATTATGTGTATTTGTCATATATTGATTGATTGATATATTATGTTTATTAATAGAGTCTATACTATCATCCAGATATGATATTAAATCTTTGTCATTTTTTTGATTAGAAATATAGGCTGATATTTCCGCTATCAATTTATGATTATTTTTGATACTAGTAATAAAACATTTGATACTATTTTTCATAAAATCATTTTTTTTCCCTGAATAACAAATTTTTGTTATAGATAAATTGTATTTTTTTATCAAAGAATTAATATAACAAATATTAGATATAAGAAATGTTCTTTTAACATCAGTGAGAGATGTTTCAATAATATTAATAATATTATTTTTAACATTCTCTCTATAAACAGAATTTAGTGATTTGATATATTTATTAATTTCAATGCTTGTATATGTATTCTGTGAAGGAACTGGGTGTTCTGAATATGATGATTTATTTAAATACGTAATTAAATTATTAAAAATGGTAATATTATTATTCATAATATTAAGTATAGGCTCTTCACGATATATACCAAATGGAATACGTAATAATGCTTCCAAATATTGTCTAGCTTTGGATCCAGTATCTTCGGATTTAGCTTTAACTTCTTTAAGTTTTAACATAGCCTTACACTTTATATTATCATCGGCCTTCATTAAGCATATTTGTTGTTCAAGAGGTATTTTTGAACTATCAAAATTAGAGAGATTATTTGTATAAATATTTGTTTGTCTCATAGCATCTCTAAAATATTTTTTAATATTCCATGGTAAACTATCAAATAATAATGTTTGTTCTTGTGTATCAATATTACCATTAGCATCATTAGATAGAAGATCGTATAAAAGATAAGCCAAATATTGATATTCATGTTCACTAGATTTCAATAATAATTGAATTATTGTTAATCTTTGACCATATAAATCATTTGTTAAAAACTCTTTTGTTACTTGTGAAATAGTTTTTTGTTTAATTAATAAAACTTGATTAATATATCCCATGAAACGATTATATAGGTCATTGTTATCATATACAAAAATTTCTTTAATAGTTAAACAAGAAATAAATTTATTAAAAGCGTCGGTATTAAAATCAGAATTTGTAGGTTTTTCTTTTATTAATGATGAAAGTTTATTCTCAACAAAAGGATAGTTCAAACAATCAATCATCAAATCATCTGCTAGTGTAGAGATAATTAGTGTTTGTCTTTTTTGTGGATTTTGAATAGAGAATTTAACACCATATACCTTAATACTAAAATTATTACTTGAACGTGCTAAATCAAAACAGTCTAGATTTTTAGCAGTATCAACAATCATAAAATCTTCAACAATTCTAGTTTTTTTTATAGGTTTATTATTTTTGGATGGATCACTTTTCCAAGAAATAGATTTATAACTAATTGGATGCAAATATTTAATCATAATTCTATATTTTTCTTTTAATTCATCAATTAATAAATATTGTTCAATAAAATCTTTACCAAAACACAGTTGAATAAGATCTTCAATATTTTCAGTACCAAAGTTACGGAATAGTCCAGCCAATTCATTGGTAATATTTTGTAAGTTAGATAAACATTTTTTTTCATTAAATTTATCATTTTTTTGAATTGAATACAACAAGGTTGATAGCGAAGAAAAATTTTTTTCTAGAACTGGTATGCAGATATTCAATTCATTCGCCCCGAATATATCCAACATTTTATATTTTTGAACAGCTATAATAGTTTTTTTAATGACATCCTGTAAATAAATTATTTTTTTAGAAATTGTATTAGTAACAGAATTATTATAATTTATTAAATTTGGGGTGTCAAGTATAATATTTTCGCATCCTTGCATGTATAATTATAATAACAATATAAATAATTATTATTAATTTAACCTTATATTTTATATTATCGCAAATGATATTATAAATAACATTTAAAAGCTACATACGTACATATATATAGAATGGGTATACCTAGCTATTTTTCTCACATAGTGAGGCAACATCGGAAAATAATTAAAGAATATAAAAAAGATAGAATGGCTATCCATAATTTGTATATGGATTGCAATTCATTAATATATGATGCTGTAAGAGAGATAAAGGAACAAGATAAAAATTTTGAATTTAAATTAATAAATAATGTTTGTGACAAAATTACGTCATATATAAATTTATTAAAACCAACTGACATCATTTATATAGCATTTGATGGTGTTGCTCCTGTGGCAAAATTACAGCAACAGCGGAACAGACGTTATAAGTCACGTTTTGAGAAAAAAATAATAGATAATAAAGAGTTTGTATGGGATACTGTAGCTATTACACCAGGAACAAAGTTTATGGATGTATTAGGTAAGAAAGTTGAGACATATTTTAAAAATGCTAAAAAATTTGGCGCCAAAAAAATAATTGTATCTACATCATCAAAGTGTGGTGAAGGAGAACATAAAATATACCAGTACATTCGTAATAATCCAATTCATCATCAAGAAACAACATCTGTAATTTATGGATTAGATGCTGATTTAATTATGCTAACATTAAATCATTTACATATAGCACCCTCTATGTATTTATTTCGTGAAACACCACATTTTATTAAAAGTATTGATAAAACACTAAATCCTTGTGAAAATTATATGCTAGATATTCCCGAATTTGGGGATTATTTAGCTCGAGAATTAAATGATAGGAAAAAACCAGCTACTAAGCAGAAATATAACAGAATTTTTGATTATATATTTATATGTTTTCTATTAGGTAACGATTTTTTACCACATTTTCCTGCGTTAAATATACGAACTACAGGAATAGATACTTTATTAGCTGCGTATAGAAATACAATAGGACAAACTAATGAAAATTTAATTGTAGGATCGAAAATTATTTGGAAAAATCTTCGTAAAATGTTAATAGAATTAGCTAAAGACGAAGAAGCATTAATTTGTAGAGAATATGATACAAGAGAAAAGCAAGCTAGATCATTAAGTAAAAGAAAATTAAATTTTGAAGAGAGATTTTTAGCTGTACCTTTAATTGATAGACGAAAAGAATTGTATATTAATCCATATGAAAAGGGATGGCAATATCGTTATTATAAAACGTTATTTGATATTGAAATAGATGATAAACGAAGGCAACAAATATCTACAAATTATTTGGAGGGATTAGAGTGGACATTAAAATATTATACATCTGGTTGTACGAATTGGCGATGGGGTTATAATTATGATTATCCTCCATTATTGAGTGATCTAGTAAAATATATACCATATTTTGACACTACACTAGTTCCTGTGTGTAATAAAGGACCAATTACAGAATTAGTGCAATTAAGTTATGTATTGCCAGGAGATAGTTTAAATTTATTACCTCCTAAAATACATGAATTATTAATTAAAAATTATAAGCATTGGTATTCAGATCATGAATTTTGTTGGGCATATTGTAAATTTTTCTGGGAGGCTCATGCTAAGATGCCTGATATAGATATTGAAAATTTAGAGAGGTTGTTGGGTTATTCAGTATTTTAGGAACCTGCGAGGCGATCTTAATCTTGATCTCGATCTGCGAGGCGATCTTGATCTCGATCTGCGAGGTGACCTTGATTTCGATCTGCGAGGTGACCTTGATTTCGAGTTTTTTCTTTTTAACGCAGGGCAAGTTCGGCGTTTGGAGCAAGGTGGCTGTCTATTCTTGTTCCATATACAATCATTTTTTGTGCATTCCTCGCTGTCCTCGTATCTCCGGCATGGCGCATCAAGATAATCTGCTACA
>MDTG01381245.1_pt1 | contig 24090 bp, 18 predicted proteins | sample 811421 | NCBI WGS metagenome assembly MDTG01 (sample SAMN05326645, study PRJNA326480) | marine metagenome | isolation source: seawater | place: Pacific Ocean: South East | collected 2011
CCGTCTTGGTATCGCTCTGGCGGAGGCCTCGGCCCGCCGAGGGTGGCGGACCACCCTGCTCCTGGGCCCGACACCTCGGACTCCGACCACTCATCCGTCTCTCACCGTGGAACGGTTCCAGTCGACCGAGGATCTCCAGACACTTCTCGGACGTTCCTGGCCCGAACACGACACCCTCCTGATGGCCGCCGCGGTCGCGGACTTCAGACCTCCTCGACCGGTTCGAGACGACAAGATCTCACGCGGGTCCAAAGGGATCAGCCTGGAACTGGAACCGACTCCCGACCTGCTTGCGGACCTTTCGGATGCCAACCCCGGACACGGGCTCAGAATCGGATGGGCCCTCGAACCTCGAGAGCACCTCCGGGAATCCGGCCGCCGCAAGCTGGGCACCAAGAATGTGCATGCGATCGTGGCCAATCCATTGGAGACGATCTCGGATGAGAAGATCGAAGCCCTCCTGCTGCTCCAGAACGGTGAGGAACGAACGCCACCCGAGGGCCCGGTACTCAAACCCGCGTTCGCCGAGTGGCTGCTGGATGAAGTCGAAACGCTGCGGGCCGGGGCAGAGTGACGCCCTCCCATGAGCCGAGGTGTGATGCGGTATGATCGGAACACTAACGACCCCCCCTCAGAACCAGAAATATGGGATCAAGAACATGCAGCTTGGAATGATCGGACTCGGACGAATGGGCGCCAACATGGTCCGCCGACTCATGAAAGACGGCCACGACTGCGTGGTCTTCGACGTGAACCCGGACGCGGTGAAGGAACTCGAAGGAGAAGGTGCCACGGGCTCCAGCTCGTACGAGGACTTCTGCGCGAAGCTGAAGGGACCGCGAAACGTCTGGATGATGGTTCCGGCTGCTCTGGTCGATCGCGTGATCGACGAAGTGGTCCCGTTCATGGGCGCAGAGGACACCCTGATCGATGGCGGCAACTCGTACTACAAGGACGACCTCAGACGCTCTAAGGAGCTGAAGGAAAAAGGCATCCACTATCTGGACGTGGGTGTCTCGGGTGGTGTCTGGGGCCTCGAGCGAGGCTACTGCCACATGATCGGCGGCGAAGACTCGGCCGTGGCGCGAATGACTCCGATCTTCGTCTCGCTGGCACCTGGCGTCGATGCCGCACCCCGAACCCCGAACTACGAAAAGAACGCCAAGGGTGCGGGCAAGACCTCGGAAATGGGCTACCTGCACTGCGGCCCCAGCGGTGCGGGACATTTCGTGAAGATGGTCCACAATGGCATCGAATATGGTGTCATGGCCGCCTATGCGGAAGGGCTCAACATCCTCAAGCATGCGAACGCCGGATTGAAGCAGCGTGATGAAGATGCTGAAACGACACCGCTTCGCAACCCCGAGGAATACATGTACGAAATCGACTGCGGTGCCGTCTCCGAGATGTGGAGACGCGGCAGTGTGATCGGATCATGGCTGCTGGACCTCACCGCGAGTGCGCTCGCGGAGGACAGCGAGCTCTCGAAGTTCCAGGGGCGGGTCAGCGACTCGGGTGAAGGACGTTGGACCAACCTCGCTGCCATCGACATCGGCGTTCCCGCCCATGTCCTGAGTGCGGCACTCTTCGAACGTTTCGAATCACGTGGACAGTCCGACTATGCGGACAAGATCCTCAGTGCGATGCGATATGAATTCGGTGGTCATCTCGAGAAGACCGACGGCGCGCACACGTGAGGTAGCCCGCTCGATCCCCGGGATGCCTGTCACGGACCTGTGGCGGAATTGGCAGACGCAGCGGACTTAAAATCCGCGGTCCTTCGGGACATGTGGGTTCGAGTCCCACCGGGTCCATTGGCGCCTGATCACCCGCCGGGGTGCATGGGCGGAGCGTCCGAGGACACCTCGATGACCTCGAGCGGCTTCGAGGTCGACTGCCAGTCGGCTGTCGACATGATGATCGATTCGGTCAATGATCCGGCATTGAACGCGATGCGTTCCCGCCCCAGCACGGAGGCATCGACCAGAAGATCCAACTCGAGAAGCGGGCGCCCGAAGGGCGGGACGCTTCCCGGCACGAGGCCGGTCAGTTCGAAAAGCTCCTCCGGGGTCACGAAACGCATGGATTTCGCTTTGAGGTGCTTTTTCAGGCGCTTCGAATCCAGACGGCGAGCGGCACTGATGACCACCACGAGAAATCGGCCATCCGCCTTCACGACCAGCGCCTTGCCTCCGACCTCGAGCGGCTCACCACGTACCCTGGCACTGTCCTCGGAGGTCGGGGTGGGCTCGTGCCTGAGGTGACGATACGAAATCCCTTTTTCATCAAGCAGGGCACGCAGTCGGGCGGTCAAGGTGGTGTCAGGCTGAGCGTGCGACATGAGGAGAAGCCTTTGGTGTGATCAGAAGAGGGTGACGGCTTACGGAAGGTCGACCGGCGGGGCCCTTGGACTCCGTTTTTTCAGGGACAATTCAGAAATAGAAATCATCTTCTGGTTGATTGGGGCTGCTATCCTTGGGGGTCACTTGACCACGCCGTTTAGGAGGCACCTCTTTGAGTATCGCCAGCACCCAGGGTAAAGAACTCCCCGACGTCCAGAGCGCAGCCGATGAACGGTCTGTCGCGATTGATCGTGTCGGGGTCAGCTCGGTACGTCACCCGGCCACGATCATCGATTCGGATGGCACGACCCAGACGGTCTCCGCCACGTTCACGATGACCGTCTCGTTGCCTCCGGAAGTGAAGGGCACGCACATGAGCCGGTTTCTGCAGGTCCTCGCCGAGCGGCAGAACGACCTCGGACCGCAGGGCCTTCGTGCCTTCGCCGCCGAGCTCACCAAGCGGTTGAACTCTGAATCCGCCCAGGTCGTCATGAGCTTTCCATGGTTCGTCGACAAGCCTGCGCCCGTCACCGGCGAAATCGGAATGCTCGAGTACATGGTCACCATGAGCATCGACATGGCGGCCGATGGCACCGCGACACAGTCGCTCAAGGTCGCCGTCCCCGCCACAAGTCTGTGCCCCTGCTCGAAGGAGATCTCCGAGTACGGCGCGCACAACCAGCGATGCGAACTGACCGCGGAGATCGAGACCAGGGCACCGATGGGCATCGGCGCACTCGGGAGTCGCCTGGAAGCCTCGGCCTCGTGCGAGGTCTTTCCAGTTCTCAAGAGACCCGACGAGAAGCATGTCACCGAGGTGGCCTTCGAAAACCCCAAGTTCGTCGAGGACATCATCCGCGACATCGCGCTTCAACTCGATGCCGACCAGAACATCACGCGATACAGGGTCACGAGCGAGAACTTCGAATCGATCCACAGCCACAATGCATGGGCTGAGATCAGTCGCAGCAAGTGACGAAATTCCCGGGACAGGTCGTCGAATGGAATCATCGGTCTCGAACCTGCATTCCATGACGTCCGATGTGAAGGAGTCCAGCATGCCACGTCGTACGACACGATCAATGATCACACAGTTCTGCACAGCCCTGGCGGGGTCCATCCTCGCTGCCGGCTGTTTCGCTCAAGATGCACCGACAAGGAACGTTCAGATGGAAGATGAAAAGACCGGCATCTCGGACAAGGGTTACGACCTCACCCCCCCCACCTCGGAGGAGAAGAAGGAGATGCTCGCCCGGCTGACGCCCGAGCAGATCCGGATCACCCAGAAGGCCGGCACGGAAGCGGCGTTCTGCGGCACGCTCCTCGACAACAAGAAGGAAGGCATCTACGCGTGCGTGGTCTGCGGATTGCCCCTGTTCGACAGTGCGGACAAGTTCACCTCGGGCACCGGATGGCCCAGCTTCACCAAGACCTTCGACAAGGCACATGTGATCGGAAAAGTCGACAATTCCTACGGGATGGTCCGCACCGAGATCGTCTGCGGCCGTTGTGGATCCCACCTCGGGCACGTCTTCGAGGACGGCCCGCCCCCCACCGGCATGCGCTTCTGCCTGAACTCGGAATCGCTCGTGTTCATCGAAGAGGGTGAGGAACTTCCCGAAAGATCGAAGCCCATGAACATCGAGGAGGCGTTCTTCGCCGGCGGTTGCTTCTGGGGGGTCGAGTACGGATTCGCGCAGCTTCCGGGCGTGCTCAGTTCAACCAGTGGGTATCAGAACGGAGACACCAAGAATCCCGACTACAGAGCCGTCTGCACAGGAGAGACCGGACACGCGGAATCGGTGCGGGTCCGATTCGACCCGGATGTGATCGATTACGAGACGCTGGTGAGGTTCTTCTTCGAGATTCATGACCCCACCACCCTGAACCGTCAGGGACCGGATGTCGGGACACAGTATCGATCAGGCATCTACACGGCATCCCCGGAACAGGCGCAGACCGCGCGCAAGGTCGTCGAGGAGCTTGCACGCAGCGACGCGTTCAAGGGTCGAACGATCGTGACGCAGATAGAGCCCACCGAGCTCTTCAACCAGGCCGAGGAATACCACCAGGATTACGTGGTCCGCACCGGCAGAACCTGCCACCCAGGAATCGGATCGGCCGTGGCGAAATACCAGCGCCTGCTTCAACCACAGCCGGCTCGAGAGACGACCGAGACCAAGTGAGCCGCACGGCTGGTGCCCTCCCCTCACCGACGTACCCCCTTCGGTCACATCACGAATCCAGCAGGCGTCTCAGCTTGTACTCCGAAAGCCTTGTGCACAGCACGGTGAAGGCGATCGCCACCATGATGGCGTAGATACCAGGGCGTATTTCGGTCTTCACCATCTGCTCGCCCTCGGTGACCACGATTGAGAGAGCCATCAGGAAGACGCTCAGCATCGACCATTCTCCGACGATGCGGATCAGCTCCAGGCGCCGGGAGATCTGATAGCGGGTCTTGTGGAACATCCAGCATTGCCCGATCAGAATCAGGGTCAGAATGGGTGCGACGCAGAGAAAGAGGATCATGAAGATCGTCAGCAGCCCACGCCCGTCGAGATAGAGGGCCTCGATCGCGGTATGGATGCTGTAACTCTTCGAGAACAAGGGGATGTTGTTGATCTTGAAGAAGGGCAGCTCGATCGCGTAGATGATCGAGACGATTCCACCAAGCACGAGAAACGGCATGAGCCAGCCCACCCGACCGGTCGAACTCAGGGGCTCGAGGACCTTTTCGTCCTTCCCGAAGATCGTCTCGGGATTCATGTTGAGTCGTCGGTCGATGGTCGCGACCATCCTGCTCATCAACATGTTCCCGATGATCGCGATGATGAAGAACATCAGCCCGATCTGAGGTTCGGTGTTGATGAACGTCTGCTTCGTCGAGATCACCATCAGAAGAATCACCACGAAGATGTCGAACATCGACCACTTGCCAGCGGCTTCGAGAAGGTGGATGAAGCGATGCCGGGTGACCGGCTTGATTCTGGAGAACCAGATCAGGATGAGCGAGACGGTCTTGAACAATGGAAAGGTGATCGAGAAGACCACGATGAGGATCGCGATCAGATAGAGCTTGGTCTCCCACATCAACTGAACGGAATGCAGCAGGCTGTAGATCTCCTTGCCCATGAAGTCGATGGCGAGAAAGGGCACGAACAAGGCCGTGATGTTCGCCAGCAGAACGAAGAGAAGACCCGAGGGCACGAGCCAGCCCTTGCGCCCGGAAAGACTGGAGAGCCGGTTGGCCGGCGCGGACTTGAGTTCTTCATGTTTCGTCATTGAGTCGGAACCTCGTGCGAATGAATGTTCGGGCAGTTTCAAACATGTCGGCGGCATGTCCGGCACAAGAGTACACTGGGAGAACACCCTTGTGAGAAACTGATGCACCAACACGCCGATGCCTTCGACAACTGCTGTTCCCATGAAGGTCACGGTGAAGGCCTGCTTGGTGCGTACCACGACCTTCTGCTTCCTGTCGTGGCCGGGATTCTGCTGCTGGCCGGATGGTGCACGCAGACGTTCGCGGACGGCCCGGAGTGGATCCATGTCAGCTTGTACGGCCTTTGCTATGGCTTTGGGGGAGGCGTGCTCTTTCTGGACACGCTCAAGGGCCTGGCGCGTGGACGCTTCGACATCGATTTCCTGATGCTGGTGGCCGGACTGGGAGCGGCCCTGCTTGGCCGTTACCTCGAAGGCGGGCTGCTTTTCTTTCTGTTCTCACTGGGACACGCGCTGGAGCACTATGCGATGGGCCGAGCGCGCAACGCGATCCGTGCCCTGGGCTCGCTGACACCGAAGACGGCGCTCAGAATAGATCGGGAGGCAGAGCATCTGGTTCCGGTTGAAAGCCTCGAGGTGGGAGACCGGATCCGAATCAGATCGAATGCCCGCATCTCCGCGGATGGCACGATCCTCGAAGGCAGCTCCTCGATCGATCAATCATCGGTGACGGGCGAGAGCATTCCAGTCGAACGAGGCCAGGGAGACATGGTCTTCGCAGGCAGTCTCAACGGAGATCAGGCACTGATCGTTCGGGTCGACAAGCTCTCGAGCGACACGACGATGGCCAGGATGATCACCCTGGTGGAGGAAGCGAAGGCGAACAAGGGCACCAGCCAGAGGTTCACTGAAAAGTTCACGAAGATCTACGTTCCGATCATTCTGGTGGGAACGGTCCTTCTGATTCTCGCCCCCCCCCTGGCGGGACTGTTGACGTGGTCGGAGGCCTTCATTCGCGGGATGACCGTTCTGGTCGGAGCATCACCATGCGCTCTGGCGATCTCGACGCCCTCCGCCGTCCTGTCAGGCATCGCACAGGCGGCTCGAAACGGCGTCCTGATCAAAGGCGGCAGGCAGCTTGAGCTACTCGGACGCGTACGCTCCATCGGCATGGACAAGACCGGAACGCTCACGCTCGGTCGCCCGGAACTGGAGCAGGTGGAACTGGTCTCCGCCTCGAGCGAGGACCAAGTCCTTCGGATTGCTGGCGCGTTGGAGTTTCAATCGACGCATCCGCTGGCAAAGGCTGTCACCAGGACGCTGCAGGCCAGAGGGATCAACGCTCCCGTGGCGGACGAAGTGACCGCCGAGGCCGGCATCGGAGTCGTCGGAGTGGTCGAGGGCGCACGGTATCGCATCGGATCGGAACGACTTCTTTCGGACATCAATGTCCCTGAAAGCGAGCGGACGCGCGGGATCATCGAGCGACTTCAATCCGAAGGACGCACCACGATGATCCTCGCTTCCGAGGATTCGATCCTCGCGGTCTTCGGGCTGGCGGATCAGCCTCGAGCCAATGCAGCGGAGACGGTCCGCCGTCTGAAGAAGATCGGACTCAGAGAGATCGTCATGATCACCGGTGACAATCACAGGGTCGGCGAGATCATGGGTGCCCGCATCGGCGTGGATTCGGTTCATGCCGAACTCATGCCCGAACAGAAGATCGAAGTCATCAGAAGACTCGCGAGGGAGAACAAGTCGGTCGCGATGATCGGCGACGGAGTCAACGACGCCCCCGCACTCGCAGCCGCCACGGTCGGAATCGCGATGGGCGCGGGTGGCACGGATGTGGCACTGGAGACCGCGGACATCGCTCTGATGGCCGATGACCTGAGCAAGATACCCTTCACGATCGGACTGAGTCGAAGAGTGAAGGCCACCATCGAGCAGAACTTTCTGATCTCCATGGGCGTCATCGCGGCACTCGTACCAGTGGCCGCGCTGGGACTGACTCCGATGTGGGTGGCCGTGATCTTCCACGAAGGCTCCACCCTCGTGGTCGTCGCCAACGCGCTCAGGCTGCTCGGATACAAGGGCGATCGGAAGTGAGGAACGTCCTGCTGACGTGCCTTTTGCTGACCGCTCTCTCGGCATGCCGATCCAGCGGTACTGAACGAGACAACCGGGACGATCGAGCGCTCGAACCTCATGAATACGTCGAGATGGTGATGGCATCGCCGGTGATCATCAGGGTCTACGCCTCGTCGGAAGGCGTCGCTCGCAGAGCGGTCCGAGCCGCCTACGACCGGATGCATGCACTCGAGATGACGCTGAGCGACTGGATGCCGGAGTCGGAATCCAATCGACTGGAGGCGGCGGCTCCCGAGGCGATTCAAATCTCGGATGACCTCAGACATGCCATCACGGTGAGCACCGCACTTCATCACGACACGGACGGCGCGTTCGATCCCACGATCGGACCGCTGGTCGAACTCTGGAGAAGAACCCGCACCACCGGAGAGATGCCGGGCAGCGAAGAGATTCGCGACGCTCGGAACAGAGTGGACCCGACTGCGCTCGAACTCCGGGGGAGCACCGCCCGGATCGCACGAGAGGATGTCGAGATCGATTTCGGAGCGATCGGAAAAGGCATCGCCCTCGATGCAGCCAGCGAGATTCTCGACGCGCACGGCCTCGGAAGACATCTGATCAACTTCGACGGTGAGATTCTGGTGGGTGATGCCCCGCCGGAAAGGACCGCATGGCAGATCACGATCCTTCCCGCTGGAGATGAAGACACCCTGGTCATCGATGCCGTGCAGGCCTCGGTTGCGACGAGTGGCGGACTGAATCAGTTCTTCGAACTGGATGGAACCCGCTACAGCCACATCATCGATCCTTCGACGGGCATCGGAACCAACTGCGCACGACAGGTCACCGTCATATGCGATTCGGCCACTCGAGCAGATGCGCTCGCCACCGCAGGGTGCGTTCTGGAGACCACGCGTTTCGAGGCGATTCTCACCACGCGTTTTCAGGGCGCTTCGGCCATCGTCATGGAGAACCATGGCGACAACACCGGAATCACGATGATCGGCGATCCTCGCGTTCGAGCTCTCGACGCTCCATGATCGCCAGATGCTTGGCCAGCGCTTGGGAGGCGACTCCTCCGGCGGCGACCCACCCCCGCCACCCGTCGAGAAAACCACGACGCAGTACGAGTTGCTTGAAGAACGCAGAGGCTGGATTGATCAGAAGATTCAATCGAGTGCCGCCGTTGCGGGACACCTTGGATGCACGGAACCCATAGCGAACCCCGCGTGCGAGCATGTCCTGAGCACCAGTCCAGGAGTCATGAAGAAGAACGCCTTCAAGCGAACGGGTCTCCCCATCCACCACGATCCGATCGTGCCCCCCGACCGCATCACCTTCGACTCTGAAGGCTCCACCGCGAACGAGTCGCAGGCGCCATTCCGGCTGAAAAGTGTGCCGGAGAAGCTTCCCGTCGAGGTAGGTCATGCGGCGCATTCGAAATCCATCCACGGAATCATCGACGTCCCGGAGCGTGCGGCGTATGGAATCACGCAGGTCGTCATCGAGGTTCTCATCCGAATCAAGGGAGAGCACCCAGGCCGCATCACCACAGCTTCGCATCGCGAATTCCCGCTGATCGGCCATGTTGGTCCAATCACGATGCACGACTTCGACAGCGTGTTCCCTGCAGTACTCGATGGTTCCATCCGTCGAACCAGAATCGACGACCAGCACTCGTTCGGCGAGATCCTTCGTCGAGGCGAGCGATGCCGGAAGACTCCGCATGCTGTCCATGCAGGTGTAGCACACGGTCAGCCCCGGAACGGGAGAGGATGGCGGTGAGGTCTGGTTCACGGCACCAGTCTACTCCCAAGCCCGTGGATCGACCTCACACTGTACGGTTCAACTCCGTCTGCCCAGGAATGGCGACGTCATGGACGGATCGCTCGCTGAACTCGTAGACCATCGGAGACAGGTCGAGGGTGCTTGCCATCGCATCATCCCAGGTGATCAACTGCCCGGTGTAGGCCGCCTCACGTCCCATGATGGCCGTCATGGTCGATTCCGCGATGCGCTGCCCTTCGTTGAGCCGCTCGCGTTCGCCTCTGATCGAGGCCTGGAGGTCCATGTGCTCCTGGACGTAGGGATTGGTCTGCTTTCCGGAGAACTTCCAGGCGTTCGGCCCCATGATCTCGGTCATGCCGGAGTGCGATCTGGTGTGGCCCTCGGTTCCGGTGATCCGTTCTTCGACTCGGCCCGGAGTACCCTCCATCTGACGACACATGCTGTGTGCGAAGCGGTTGTCGGGATAGGAATATTCGAGTGAGAAGTGGTCGAAGATGTGCCCGTACTTCGGATCGGTTCTGGCTTGCCTGCCCCCGACGCCGTAGACCTCCGTGGGATGCGCGTCGTAGACCCAGTTGACGACGTCCATGTTGTGAACGTGTTGTTCGACGATGTGGTCTCCGGACAGCCAGGTATGGTAGAGCCAGTTGCGCAGCTGATTCTCCATGTCGGAGCGGTCCGCCTGTGCGTCGATCGACCAGAGGCCGCTTTGATTCCAGTAGCAGCGAGCGGCGATCGGCGTACCGATCGCACCGCTTCGAATCCTCTCGATCATGTCCAGATAGCACTGTTCATGCCGCCGCTGGGTGCCGGCGACGACTGAAAGCTTCTGTTCATCAGCCGACTTCGCTGCAGCCATCACCTTGCGGATGCCGACAGGATCGACGGCCACCGGCTTCTCCATGAAGACGTGCTTGCCGGCGGCGATCGCGGCTTCGAAATGCTGAGGACGGAATCCGGGAGGCGTGGCGAGAATGACATAGTCGCAGTCGGTCGCAAGAACGTCCTGGAAGGCGTCCCATCCCGCGAAACAGTTCGCATCGGGCACGGAAGCACGGTCGCCGAATCGCTCGACCTGTCCGCGAAGGTGATCACGAGAGCTGGTCATGCGATCCGCGAACACGTCACCCATCGCATGAATCCGTATGTCCGGAGACGCCTGAAGCGCGTTCATGGCGGCACCGGTACCACGTCCGCCGCAGCCGATCACACCAACTCTGATCTCGTCTCTGGCGAACGGAGAAATGCCGCCCAGAGCCGGGGTGGCCAGGGGCAATGCCGCGCCGAGAGACGTGGTGGCGATGAAACGGCGGCGAGTGATTGAATCCGGGGAGGCCTCGTGGTCATTGTTCGTCATGTTCATCGTCCTTGGTGTTGTCTTGCTGCGCCTGAGCGTCATCGACGCAGATCAGCCGAATACCCACGTACGCTGCATCGGCAAACCACCAGATGCTCTTGGGAAACTGCGGATCACTGTCATTCCACATCATGTCGTACGGTTGATTCGACTCGCAGTTCAATGATGCCTCGGGAGATTCGTATCCACCACCCATGAGGACACCTTCGGGCTTTTCATCGGTCCCACCGGTGCGGCACCATTCGCCGACGTTTCCGTAGAGATCGTGCAGCCCGAGCGCATCGGCCCGCTTCTTGCCGACGGGGTGCGTCTTCTCGTCGCTGTTGGCCTTCGACCAGGCGAAGTCCTCGACCTGATCGGCGGGGATCGCCGCCTGCGCGCAGATGGTCCGCCATTCCTCCACGGTCGGGATGCGATAGGTGCGACCGGTCTTCGCACTGACCCACTTGGCGAATTGCAGAGCGTTCTTCAAGGACATCGAAAGGGCCGGGTAGTCGTTGTGCCCGAACCCGCGATCGACCGCGATGTAGGGCTTGGTCGGCCTCGTCACCGCGTCGGAGTCGGGCGTGCTGTTCTTCTTCTTCTCATCGAGACGGAAGATGAAGACATCGAAGAGATTCCAGGTGACCTCGCGTTCCATGACCCACATCTCCCCGCCATCGGGAGACGACACGGGACGCATGGTCAGGCTGCATGCGGTACCGGGAATGTCCTGGACCCAGACCTCACCGGGGGTGGGAGCCTTGGGCAGAGCGTCCTCGGGACCTGAATCCTTCTGAGCGTGGGAGCCGGCTGAGATGAAAAGTGTCAGAACAGATCCAAGGCAAATGGCGAATCGGGTCATCTGAGGTCGGGCTCCTGAAGTCGAATCCGGACGTGGCCGTGGGATGCCTCATCGATCGCGAGGCAGGCCTTGAGCATACCTTCCAAACGCGATTCGCTGCAAAAGAAACGATCAGAAGCCCGGGAAGGTCCGACTCAGGAGCTCCAGTTGCCCAGAAGAATCGAAAGATCGCCGCCTGCGATGATGCCGTCACCGTCGAGATCGAATTCGGAATCGAATTCACCCCAGACGGAAAGAAGTTGAGCGAGATCCGCACCGTTGACGAGTCCGTCACCGTTCAGATCTCCCAGCACCTCTTCGATGGTGCAGATGACCGTCTCGACGGCGACACGATCGACGGCCGCCTCGAGGACGGAGTCGGCGAGGGTGTCGAGCACGCGGAAGCGAATGCGGACCTGCTCGGTCGGCGTCACGAAATCGGCGACCCGCACCGTGCTGAGAAACCATCCTCCCGAAGAGCGCGCATCATCCGGACCGATCTGCTCGACCAGCTCCCAGCTGAGCCCCTCATCATTGGAGATCTCGACGTACATCGAGTCCTGCCTGGGCCATGGCCCGAAATCGTTGGCGAACCAGCTCGCGTAGGAGATGTAGGTCTCGTTTCCGATCGCATTGAACGCGGGCGAGGTCAGAATCGCCTCGCCATCGACCTCGAGAACACCTTCACCGTTGCCCGTGAGATAACAGCGACCGGATCCGTCGAAATCGGAGGTCGGATCGCCCCAGACACCGGTGCCGAATGGTGTTCCACGCTGCCATCGGCCGGCGGGGATGGTCGTGGCGGAACCGGACACGGTCCAACCCTGATCCGATTCCGAATCGTCCGCGAACACACTCGGAAACTCATCGGCGACGATCGTCTCGATGATCTCGCTCTCGAAAAGCTCGCCCTCCTGATTCAAGGCCGAGAAGCGGATCTTCAGGGTCGCGGGGCAGGCGACGGGCGGAAGCTGAGCGCGGAAGAGCCCATCACCGAGTGACGTGGCGGAGGTTTGAATCCAGCCGGTGCCGTCATCCACGCTTGCGAAGACCTGAGTCGGATCGACGGGAACGACCAGTGAGTCGACGATGAAGTCGATCTCCTGATTTCTCGAAGCGACAGTGCGCGGCGCCTCCGCGACGAGATCGAAGCTCAGGCGTGCGAGATCCGGAGTCCAGACAAAGAGCCCTCGCTGAATGTCGCTGCCGAGAATGGTTCTGCTGGGTAGATAGGGATAGCAGCTCCAGAGACCGTCGAAGGCGACGGAGTCGTCGCTGAGTCTGGTGTCGAAGAAACCGACCTCCTCCATGTTTTCCGGATCGCGGATGTCGAACACCCGCATGCCGCTGGTGTAATTCGCCATGTAGGCGAAATCACCCAGAGTGTAGATGTTGTGGGTGATCGCGGTGTTGCCGTTGGTCCAGCTCTCGATGAAGGTCGGTGAGTAGATGTTCTCGACCTTGATCACGATGATCGACGTCGGCGTGTCACCACCTTCATCGAGTTCGTCTCCGAGCAGGAAGTACTTCCGATCCGGAGTCAGCCATCCCTGATGGCTGTAGGCGCCATTCGGATACTGGAGACGTCTGATCAAGCTGGGGTTGGCCTTGTCGGTGACGTCGACGATGTCGAGTGCGGTGTCGGTGCTACCGTTGTTGAATCCGGCGCAGCAGAATGCGACTTCCATCCCGGCGTAGGGTCCCTCGGTGTAACTGACGACCTGCACGTCGTGGACATAACGATCAAGCCACTCACCGACGAAACTCGGGTTCATCGGATCGATCTTCAGATCGTAGATGCGCAGTCCGATGTTCGAGCCCCCACCGCAGCGATAGAGGTAGCCGCTGTCGATGTTGATGGCGACGTTGTGGGTGCTGCTCGTACCACCGGTCGTGACCTCGTTCGGTGGTGGAACGGATCCTGAATCGATGTTTCGCAGATCGAAGCACTGAATGCCATTGCCACCCTCGCTCACTGCATAGGCGTACTCGCCGTAGACCTTGATGTCACGCCAGGTGCTGCTGGGTCCGTTGTGAAAGACGAGGATGTCAGGATCACCGGGATCGGTGACTTCCACGAACGCCGTGCCCCGATTGGTGCACATGAGTGCATACTCCCGGCCGGAAGGAGAGACGTATCCCCAGCAGTCATTTCCTGCTGTACTGCCTCCGCCGAGATCATCCAGAGACAGCCATGATCTGAGCTGAATGCCTTCGGAGGGAAAGGAGCCTGCCAGCATCCCATCACTCTCACGCCAGCCCGGGCCCTTGTACGGGGCTTCGAACCCCTCGGCCTTGGGATCGTTTTCATGAGCCAGAGCGGACATCGTCGCGAACAGGACGATCGTGGAAAGCATGAAGACTGGTCTGATCATCGGATCTCATCTCTAGGCGGGGTTGAATGAGGAAGCGGTGTGACTGTGTGAAGACCACGATACCTGTGATCGAGGGTGCAAAATCTGAAGATTCCCCATTCCACGGAGAAATGGGGAATCTTCAGTTGAATCATCCTGGGATTCAGCCGGTCCAGAGTGCGAGCACGAGAGCGATGTCCTGACCGTCGACGTTGCCGTCCCCGTTGCCATCACCACCGCCCTGTCCATTCGAACCCCAGTTCCCGAGAACGAGAGAGAGGTCGACTCCGTTGACGAAGCCGTCGCAGTTGAAGTCGGCGGGAATCGGACAGGCATCACTGCAGGAAAGCTGCTGAATTCTGAAACCGTCAACACCGGCTTCGACCACCGAGCCCGGGTCGTTGTCGGACGCCGTGAACCGCATGCGAAGCCCGCTGGTGACCGTGACGTAATCGCTCACGAGGAATGCGCTTTCGGTCCAACCGGACTGCGCACTCGAGCCGAGTGGCACCGTGAGAAGCGTGGTCCAGCTGGTGCCGGAATCACCGGAGATCTCGACCACGAAGGGATCATCGAACTCGGTGTTGTTGGACGAGGTGTTGTCGTACCACCACGAGAAGATCACTTCCGGGTCGTCGATGTCGACGTCGTAGACCGCGGAGGTCAGGGTCGTCTGACCGGAATCGATGTCGAATTCGCACCCGAAGGAGGAGAGACCGTTGCCGGTGACCCAGCAGAATCCGCTGCCGTCGGCGTCCGTTCCCGGAGCGCTGCAGTCATTGACCGAGATCGTGTCGTTGGAGGGAACGGCGCGTTCCCACCCGCCGACGGATGCCGTGGTCTGAGCCGTCCATCCGGCGGACGCGTCGAAGTCCTCGCTTGCAAGCACCTCGACGGAATCGGCGATCGTTCTGGTGTAGACCTGGCTTTCGTACAGAGTGCCCTCGGTGTCCTGAATGGCGAAGTTGAAGGAAAGCTGTGCGGCGCAGGTCAGAGCCGGCAGCGTCACGTTGTACTGGATCCCGTCGTAGACGAGAGGGCTCTGCTGCGTTCCGGCTCCATCGTTGTAGATCACCAGACCAGAACCGGTGTCGAGTGTTCCGCCTTCGATGGCGATCTCGACGTTCAGGGTCTGACCGGATGATGCGATGAGTTCGGGAAGACCACCCTGAGGACCGGTGGGCGTGAAACCGACGAAGGTGAAGTCGGTGCTCAGGACGAAGAGTCCTCGCTCGATGTCGGAGACGATGATGCGTCCACTCGGGTACCACGGATAGACGCTCCAGGCACCATTGAAACCATTGCCATTGTTGCCGGGATAGGTGTCGAAGTAGGAGATTTCGACCGGGTTGTAGGGGCTGGAGATGTCGAACACACGCAGGCCGCTTCGATAGTTCGCGGCGAAGAGCTTGTCCCCCTTCACGTAGCAGTTGTGACAGATCGATCCGAGACCGTTGGACGAACGATTCACGAACGATGGGTTCGTGGGATCCGAGACATCGAAGATGAAGGTCGATGACTGGCCGCTGTAGAGTTCGTCGTTGACATAGAAGGTCGCACTGTCTTCGCTCAACCAGCCCTGGTGGCAGTAGGCGGAGCCCGAGTAAAACGCTTCACCCAGAAGGACCGGGTTCGAAGGGTTCGTCACGTTGACGACCGCAAGACGGGTCGAACCCGAGCCGTTTCCGGTGCCGCCACAGCAGTAGGCGAGCGTCTGCCCGGCGTAGGGACCGGAATCGAAGGTTCGAAGCTGTGCGTCATGAACGTAGATCGGTGTCCATTCGCCGACCAGCGGAGGGCTGACGGGGTTGGCGGCCGCATCGTAGAAACGAAGACCGAGGTTGTTGCCGCCACCGCAGCGTGCGATGAGGCCGGTGTCCGGGTCCATCACGATGTTGTGGCTGTTTGCCGTTCCACCGGTGGTGATGGTGTTCACCTGGGTGACGACACCGGAGTCGATGTCGGCAAGGGAGATGACCTGGATGCCACCGCCGCAGTCACTCACGATGTAGCAGTATTCACCGAAGACCTTCACATCACGCCACAGACAGTCGGGGCCGTCGATGTACTGAAGGATCTGCGGGTTGCCGGGATTCGTGATCTCGACGAAGGAGGTGCCTCCGGTGGTGGTCATCAAGGCGTATTCACGCCCACTGGGGGAAACGTAGCCCCAGCAGTCGGAGCCTTCCTGTCCGGGATCGAGCTCGGACATGGTCAGATTGGCAAGCAAACCGATTCCATCGAAGTCAAAGCCGCCGGCAAGTCCGCCATCGACGTCGCTTCGCCAGCTGGGCCCTTCGTAGGGAATTCGTTCCTGCGTTGCCTTGGGATCGTTTTCATGCGCGACGGAGACGGTGGCGAGTGCCAGAACGCATCCGGTGAAAACGAAGGTGAGTGACTTCTGGAACATGGTGGAGGAACTCCAGTATTCAGTGTCTGAGGGTCACGCAGTGGATGAAACTGCCCGGAATGGGCGTTGCGTGACCGTTGATTGTGGGGACAGGGTGGGGAGACCCCCTTGGGGATCACCTCAAGTCTAGGCTGGAAAAGGATAAAGGGAAGCATCAAAACAGGATTCGAGCCTGAAGGATTCGGCCTTTATCAGACGTGCTTCACAGGAATCACTTCGACGGCGGACTCGCGAATTCAGGGGCCTGTGGCGTGCCGCTCAGGCCAGTGAGAAATGCCACCAGATCCTCGATTTCACCGTCCGTGAGGCCCAGAGGCTCCAGAACCTTTTCCTGGTGGTGGTCCAGCTGTACAGCGCCATCAAGGGTGGAATAGAAACGCAGCACCTCCTCGAGGGTCTCGAACCGACCTTCGTGCATGTAGGGGGCCGTGCGTGCGACTTCACGAAGGGAGGGTGTTCTGAAACGCCCCCAGTTCTCGGGTGAATCGATCAAACCTCGAACCAGACGCGCATTCGGCCCCTCCGTGTCATCGGAGTGGACCCCGGCGGCATTGAAAGGATCCTCCTTCAGCAATCGCACCGCTTCATAGCGCCCGCTGTCGGTGGGCATCCCCCCCGCGACCGGCGGAATTCCGATGTTGTGGAATTCACCGGTGGTCAGCATGGGGCCTGCATGACAGGACCAACACCCGGCGTCGCCAGCGAAAAGCCCCAGACCGCGGACCGCATCATCACCGAACTCTTGATCCATCACATACCGTCCGGAATCGACGGATTCGACGAAGCGGTCGAACGGCGCCCCGCCCGACAACAATCTTCGCTGGTAGGCACCGAGCGACTTGCCCAGGTTGACGAAGACGGCATCGACCGAGTCACGCGTGTCCTGGTCGAGTTCGGACCATGCCACGGACGCGGCATCCTTGCGTCCGTCACGTCGTGGCCGCGCTCGCTCGGGAAGACCGTCCGGCAACACCGGAAGCGCACCGAAGAGTGTCTCGTAGGCGGCGGCCAGTTCGGGATCATCGATGACGGTGCGAGTGATCGAAAGGCGGTCCCCTCCCATTTCGCGATCGTTCTCCATGGGCTCCAGGGCCTGCCCCCACAGTGAGTCGGAGCGACCGTCCCATGTCAGCCAGCGCTGATGCGCGGCATTCAGCACGGTCGGTGTGTTGCGGGTGTTGGCGCCGACACCTTGTGCGACTGGAAGTCCATCCGTGAAGGCCCTGTCCGGATCATGGCAGGTCGCACAGGACACCGTACCGTCGAGGGAGAGGCGTGGATCGAAGAAGAGATGCTGACCCAATCGTGCCGCCTCGTGATCGTCGGCCACCCGGTTGGTCGGATTTGCACGCACCTCGGGAACTTCAGCCATCTGCCTGATCCGTTCCCAGATCTCAGGGGTGAGTTCGACGCCATGGTGGGAACGCACCCCGGCGATGTCGGGCGCGGTGGCGACGGGAACGATCGGAGCGACGGGCTCGTTCTCGGAGCATGCCCAAAGCAGCAGCGGGCATACCAGGCACGTCAGGACGCGCGATGCTCGTGTGACTCGAACACTCATCCGGACAACCATGTGGACCACTGGGCGCGTTCGACTCGTCCATCATCCAGCACGTCGACGTAGAACTGCCAGCGGCCGGGCATGTGGAGAAGCATTCCGCGCGCGACCCAACGTCCGGGACCGAGCGCTTCGATCTCGGGAACGACGTTCATTCCATGACGATGGTGAGGCATCCCCGCATCGACGAAGAGTCGATCGAAGGACGCTGGTTCGCGCATGCTCTCATCGGCCCAGACCTCGACCTCGATGTCGAAGGGATCCGCCAAGGGAATCTCAGGGACGAGGAGACGCCAACGAACGAAGAAGCCTTCATCCGCACTGACCGCGGTTTCCCAGGGACCGGAGGAATCGACGGAGACATCGGCAGCCGGAGAGTCGTCTTGTGCCACGGGTGACACCGGACGATCGCATGCGAAGAGCGCCAGAACCGGGAAGACAGCCGGGACGAACCATCGGATGATCATGGCGTCTCCTTTCGTGGCTTGGGCGTGGTGTATCCACTGGAAAGGCTGAAGGTCGACAACCAGGTGCCATCCAGTGCGAAGATCTGGGCACGGTGGTTCCCGCGGTCGACGACGACGATCCGATCGCCACCGATCCGACACAGCCCTGCAGGAGCATGGAATTCTCCGTCGTAGCCTCCGGTCTCCCCCCAGCTTCGTTCGGAGACGGGCTCGAACAGCTTCGTTTCAAGCGAAGCCGCGAGCTGATCCGCGAAGGCCGCACCGGCGCCTTCGATGACTTCGATTCGATCACTTTCAGGCGAGGAGAGGAAACAGGCATCCCCGTGGAGTGCCGCCCCGCCGGGCGTGCCGCTGGAGGCCATGAGCATGCCGCCGAGTTCGGTGTCCGCGCCGAGGTCCGAACCATCCACCGCCAGAGGGCGGAACATGCTGGCTTCACCGCTTCGCTCGAGCAGGACCACCCGGAAACCATCCACCATCAATTGAAGCGGGTCACGCGTCGACGCCCCCACCGAAATCGGATCAAGCCGCTCATCGAGGGCGAAGACCACCTGGTTAGCCGCATCGGCCGCAAGAAGCGGCGCTCCGGCGACCTGCGCACGATCGAGCGCGACGATCCGGGGAATCACCCAGGTCCTTCCAGGCTGCAGCCGGGCGAGCTTGTCACGGGTGCTCGAAAGATCGACCGCGCTGGCGAGCCGGGCCATGAACGGGTCGTAACGGATCGTGACATCACGCTCGCGTTCGAGGCGCCAGCAGCTGAGCCGGTCGTTCACGAGATCACTGACGTAGACCATCTGCTCGGGAGCATCGAGGTGCAGCGCGCCGAGGCGACCGAGATCATCCCAGCCGGAACCATGATTGGTGAAGACGGTGATGTTCACCCCGGTCTCACCGGCGACATCGAAGACCGCGATGGATCCGCTTTCCGGTTCGCCCATCACGAGAAGATCGTCCTCACCGGAGATGAAGGGGCCGAAGTGACTTCGGATGTCCTGCTTGCTCGGCATCTGCGCCGCTCGCGCCTCTTCAAGACCTCCGGGGAAACGCTCGAAGTACTGGATTCTTCGTTCGAAAGGCTCGGCGACGACCGCACGGGTCGCCTCGGCATCGACGTCGATCGACGCCGGATAATGGATGCGTCCCTCTCCCTGGCGGGGAATCATCGCATGCATGCCCCACTGGTAGAGATAACGGCCGTCGAGGTCGAAGACCGAGATGCGATGGTTGAGCGCTTCGCTCACGTAGATTCGATCACCGACCACGTCGATTCCCGTGGGCGAGGTCAGCAGCCCCGGGAAGGCGCCTCGACGCCCCCAGGTCGCATCGAAGTCACCCTCGGCCGTGAATCGTTGAATCCGGTGGTTGTCGGTGTCGACGACGTAGATGCGATCCTGATCATCGACCGCAATCGCTCCCGGAAACTGAAAGGCGCCGTCATCACCACCCTTTCGGCCGAATCTGAAGCGCTCTTCACCACGGGCGTCCAGAGCCCGGACACGATGCGCTCCACGCTCCACGAACAGGAAACCGCCCTGAAAGGGTGCGATGTCGACGACGTCTCTGAGTGGTTCGGTTCGGGAGGGGTCCAGCTTGATCCGCGACACTTCGCGAAGGACCGGACCGTCGAGCGAGGGCGACCAGACGCGCACTTCACCGAGAACCTCCTCAAATGCGACGAGCGTCCCGTTCACGGAAACACAGGCCGCGGTGAACGCGCCCGAAACTTGACGTTCGCGGCGGTCCGTTCCCTCGACCGGCGGATCGAGCACGGTGACCGAACGGCCGGGGCGAAGCACCACCGTGCCGCCTCCATCGGGAAGCAGCAACGCCTTGGAGCCCTGCATGATTCCGTTCAGTTCGCGCTCGAATGCCCCCAGCGCCGGGATGGGTGCCGGAACAGACTGCGAATCCGCCTCTTGAGCGGAAGTGGGACGTTCCTGCAGGACGTCTCGTGCGCTCGTCCGGGCGAACGAGAGACCGGCGGTGGCGATCAGTAGAGCGGAGGTCAAAGTCTCGAGCATGAAGATCCGTTTCGTTGCATGACATTAGGGCAGGAAGGCTCCCGTCTCAATCGCACAGACGGTAGAGTGCCACAAGTTCGACGAGAAGATCGATGAATCTGAACAAGGATAGACATGTCGCACAGTCAAGAAGTGGCCGCAAACGCAGGTCGGTACCGACTTTTCAACACGATCGGATGCACTCTGGTCGTGATTCTCTCGGTGATCGGCCTGTTCACCGCCCAGCACGGGCACGATGATCATGTCGAAAGCTCCTCGCTGACGGCAGACGCCACCGCGCTGAGCGTCGATCAGGATGGCACTCCGCTTCCCGCCGAGGACGTCGAACGCCAGGCCGAGGAGGCTCAGCTTCCGCCGATGTGGCAACTGGGATCCATGCCCTTCGTGCTTCTGTTGCTGTCGATAGCGATTCTTCCGCTGATCCCTTCCACCGAGCACTGGTGGCATGTCAACAGACACAAGCTCTGCACGGGCCTCGTGCTCGCGGGACTGACCCTGGGCTACTACGCCCTGTTCGTCAGCCCTTCAGCGGCAGTGTCGGCGATGAGTCATGCCATTCCCGGGGAGTACGTTCCATTCATCGTGCTGCTGTTCTCGCTGTACGTCATCAGTGGCGGGATCAATGTGAGCGGCGACCTCAAGGGCACCCCGCTCACGAACACGACCATCCTGCTGATCGGCACGGCCATCGCGAGCTTCATCGGCACGACGGGCGCAAGCATGCTTCTGATCAGGCCCCTGCTGCAGACCAACGCCAAGCGCAAGCACAAGGTCCACACGGTGGTCTTCTTCATCTTCCTCGTGAGCAACATCGGTGGCTCGCTGCTTCCAATTGGTGACCCTCCTCTGTTCCTCGGATACCTGAAGGGCGTGCCGTTCCTCTGGACGTTCAATCTCGCCATCGAATGGGTGGCCATGTCGGTGGTCCTTCTGGTCATCTACTTCATCTGGGACACCCTCGCGGTTCGCACCGAGGACTCCAAGGCGTTCGCGGATGAAGAAAAGATCAAGGAACCGCTGCGAATTCGGGGTCTCGTGAACTTCCTGCTCCTGGGCGGCGTGGTCCTCTGCGTCGGTGTGCTCGATCCCTCGAAGCCGATTCCCGGAATGGAGGCGCATCCGTTTCTCTTCATGCGCGAGTTGCTGATGCTGGGTCTGGCGGGGCTCAGCCTGCTGATCACCCCGAGCGGCGCCCGCGAGGCGAACCGGTTCGACTACTTCGCGATCATCGAGGTCGCGGTCATCTTCATCGGGATCTTCATCACGATGCAGGTCCCTCTCGAAGTGCTCAAACTCAAGGGCGCGGAGCTGGGACTGGTCGAACCATGGCACTACTTCTGGGCGACCGGCATCCTGTCCAGCTTCCTGGACAACGCCCCGACGTATCTCGTGTTCTTCCAGACCGCAGAATCACTGACGACATCCGGCGGGGATGGAATTCTCGAACTCTCGGGCGGTGGCTTCATCAGACAGGACCTGCTCGTGGCGATCAGCCTCGGCGCGGTCTTCATGGGTGCGAACACCTACATCGGCAATGGCCCGAACTTCATGGTCAAGGCGATCGCGGAGCAGGAAGGCGTCAGGATGCCGAGCTTCTTCGGATACATGTTCTACAGCTGCCTCGTCCTCATCCCACTCTTCGTGCTGGTGAGTTTCTTCTTCATCAACTGACCCTGCGTCTGCGGATACATGATCGAGTGAAAAAAAACGCGCACCCCTCCGGGGGTGCGCGTTTCATGTTCCCTTTCCGGTGTCTCCGCCGCAGCGGCCCGATCAGTCGATCGGGAGTCTTCTGGGGGCCTGAACATCGGATTTCGGCACGACGAGGGTGAGCACGCCGTTGAGCAGAGTCGCCGAGATCCCGTCCTCGTCCACGTTCGAGGGAAGCTTCACGATCCTGGTCGCCGGACCGGTGCTGCGTTCCTTTCGAATCATGCAGCAGCCGTCGGGTGGCTGACCGTCCTCCTCGCAGCTGCACTCCGTGGGATCCACCTGCGGGCCTTCCAGCGCCGCCGCGATCGTCAGCACACCCTTGTCGAGTTCGACCGAGAGCTGCTGCCTGGTGAAGCCGGGAACCGAGGCGCTCACGAGATAGGTCCCGGGCGTCTCGATGATGTCGATTGGAACGCCGGCTGGAGAAGTCGATCCGACGAAACCGTCGGTGAATGTATTGAGCATGTCTCGCATCGAACTGCGAGTCGAATTGGATGTGATGAGTTGAAGCATGATGTCGTTCTCACTTTCCGTCCGCCGACCGTGTTCGGTCATCGGCCTGGGCGAACAATGGTGATACGCGCACGTTCGAGACCTGTGCGTCGAAATCATGCATTTTCTGACTGCCGGTCTGGCAGGCGAGCAAGGACTCAGCGATGCCGGGACGCGGCATGACATGAGTCGCATCGGGCGTCGATCAGCCCGAGCGCGCCGGCATCGAAGACAGGCGCCACGCGCAGCGACTCCACCAGGTCGATGGTCGCACCTATGTCGCTGTTCCAATTCGGACGCTCGACCGACCAGGCGGGAACGTGGAGCCGCTCGAGTTCGATGAATGCCTCCTTCAGCAGGAGAAGATTCGCTCGTGCGTCCTTGATCGAAGCAGTGTCATCCAGACGATCACGGACCTCCTGGATGAGATCCATCTGACGGATCAACGAGTCCGGTTCGACCAGCGCGGGAAGCGCGGCATCGGAGCACGCTCCCTCGGGAATGTCCGGTTTCTCGACGGAGGCCCAGAGTCCGGCGTACTCGGGGGATGTTCCGCAGGCGGACAACACAGATATGGCCTGGTCGGTGGAGCCCCCGTCACGCACTGTGAGCAGGATGGCGGCCACGGCCGGTCCACGGTGCCGCCCCTTGTGACAATGCACGTAGAGGTGCGATTCGGCGGCCTCATCCGAGAGTCGAACGAGGGAACGCATCACGTGAGATGGAATCTCGCCGTACCCGACGGGCAGGTGGATCGAGCGCATTCCAAGCGAGTCGATCAGATCCACCGGTGGCGGAGGGCCATCCACGCTCACAACAACATCGACGCCCAGGGCCTGAAGCGCTCGATACCCATCGGAATCGGGCGAGGAGCCGGTGGTCAGCTGCGCGTTGATGCTGTGCATGCGCTCGATTCCTGCCACGGAGGCAGGTGCGACCAGGTCAGGTCCGCTCTCGGAGGAGACACGGTGACAGGACGCGAGAAATACGAACGACAGGACTGCCGCCACATGAAGGAACGCTTCAGTCTTCCGAATCATCATCACGTTTCATCATCGCGTAGATCACGGACTGCACCACAACGGATTCACCCAGGAGCCGCCCGGCTCGCTCGCTGGCATGAGCCAGACTTCTGAATCCACCACGATCGATCTCGCGTTCGAAATCATTGAAGGAGTTCTCCACCGCCAGAAGCATCGATGCGATCACCGACCACTCGTACCGTGTCTGGGGCCAGTACTCGCTGGTCTGCGCGTATTGAACGGGAACCGCGACCTGCCAACCATCACCGGTCTCGATCATGGAGACCAGCCCTCCGAAGAGAGGCTCGTCATCGACGAGGACCGCAGCGGTGCCGTCGTACATGTCTTCCACGACGACGCGTTCCTTCTGGTCACGAAGCACTCCGAAGGGATCGGCGAGTATCCGACCGAACCAGTCACCGAA
>MDTG01344737.1_pt1 | contig 24084 bp, 23 predicted proteins | sample 811421 | NCBI WGS metagenome assembly MDTG01 (sample SAMN05326645, study PRJNA326480) | marine metagenome | isolation source: seawater | place: Pacific Ocean: South East | collected 2011
AAAAATGAAAATAGTTATAAAAAAAGTGGTGTTAACATTTCGTTAGCTAATAAATTAGTTAAACATATATCCAAAATATCAAAAAAAAATGTCAAAAAAACGAGGGGATTCTCCAAAAAAGATGCAATAGGTGGATTTGGTTCATTATTTGATATTAGCAATCTTAAAATCAAAGACCCTGTAATAGTTTCTTGTACTGATGGCGTTGGTACTAAAATTGACTTAGCTAGTAAATTAAAGAAATTTGACACTATTGGAATTGATTTAGTTGCTATGTGCGTAAATGATTTAATAGTTCAAGGTGCTAAACCATTGTTTTTTTTGGATTATATTGCTGTTGGAAAATTAGATTTAAAAAAAACTAAAAATATTTTAAAAGGCATTTTTAAAGGTTGTAAAATGTCTAATTGTAAATTAATTGGAGGTGAAACAGCCGAAATGCCCGGCGTTTATTCTAAAGATAAATTTGATCTAGCCGGATTTAGTGTCGGTATAGTTTCAAAAAAAAAAATTTTAGATAAGCATAATGTAAAAAAAGATGACATTGTTTTAGCGGTCCCTTCAAATGGGATACATTCAAATGGATATTCATTAGTAAGATCTATATTAAAAAACAATAAAATCCCACACAATTTAAAAAAAGAAATTTTGAAGCCTACTAAAATTTATTCTAAAGAGATTTTAAAATTAACAAACAAAAATCTCATTAATGCAGCGGCTCATATAACAGGAGGAGGTTTAATTGAGAACTTATTAAGATCTGTGCCAAAACATCTAACTTTGAATATTGATCTTTCGAAAATAAAAATAATAAAAATTTTTAAATGGTTAAAAAGCAAAAATATTTCTGATCAAGAAATGATGCAAACTTTTAATTGTGGTGTTGGTTTTTGTATAATCACTCCAAAACAAAATATTATAAAAATTAAAAAGATATTCCCTAAAAACTATATACCTTATGAAATCGGTTATATTTCAAAAAGTAAAAATAAATTAAATATTTCAAAGAAATTAATATGGTAAAAAGAAATGCCTGTATTTTTATTTCAGGACAAGGTTCAAATCTTAAAAATCTTATTTACCATTCTAGAGATAATAATTTTCCCATTAAAATAAGTTTAGTTATAACCAATAACAAAGAAGCTAATGGACTTAATTATGCTAAAAAATACAAAATACCTTATATTTTTATAAATACTAAATTTAAAAATTATGAAAAAAAAATTTTGTTAAATCTTAAAAAATATAAGATAACTTTTATTTGTCTTGCTGGATATATGAAAATAATTTCAAGCAACATAATTAGAAAACACCAAGGAAAAATAATAAATATACATCCCTCACTCCTGCCTAAGTTTAAAGGATTAGACACATTTTCTAGAATGATAAAAAATAAAGAGAGAAAAGCAGGTTGCACGGTTCATTATGTTAATGAAAAATTAGACAGCGGTAGTATGATTGTTCAAAAATACTTTCAAATAAAAACGAAAGATGATGAATTGATTTTAAAAAATAAAACTCAAAAGCTAGAATTCAGAGCTTTTCCAGAAGCGATTATAAAAATTTTTAGAAATACTTAGCTTTTAAAAAAAAATTCTATCTCTTTTTTTGCATTATCTACAGAGTCTGAGCCATGAACTGAGTTTTTATCTATCGAAATTCCATATAATTTTCTAATTGTATTTTCCTCTGCATCTTTAGGGTTGGTTGCTCCCATTAGTTTTCTGTTAGCTAAAACTGCGTTTTCCCCCTCCAAAATTATAACCACTATAGGTCCTGATGAAAGGTAAATACATAAATCATTAAAAAAAGGTTTGGATTGGTGAACTTTATAAAATTCTGCGGCCTCATCTTTTGTTATATGAATTTTTTTACTGTCCTTAATTTTTAAAGTATTTTTTATAAAAATATTTTTAATTTCCTCAGTTAAATTTCTTTTAACTGCATCAGGTTTTATTATTGATAAAGTTTGCTCTATATTACTCATAATTTTCTTCTATTAATTGATTTAGTAATCTTACCCCAAATCCAGTTGCGCCTCCGGAGTTCAAAGCACCTCCGTATTTTGAAAAAGCCATACCGGCAATATCTAGATGGGCCCAAGGAGTTTTATTTAAAATAAATCTTTGTAAAAATTGAGCAGCTGTAGTTGATCCCGCACCACCAACATAATTAATATTTTGCATATCTGCATTTTTAGAATTTATAAGTTTGTCGTAATTTTTGTGAAGCGGCATTCTCCATAGCTTTTCTTCAACTTTTTCTCCTGCATTTAAAATTTGTTGAGACAACTTATCATCGTTTGAAAAAAGCCCAGCATACTCTGATCCCAGACAAACTATAATTGCTCCTGTTAGAGTGGCTAAATCAACGATAAACTTTGGTTTAAATTTTTTTTCAGTAAAGGTTAATGCGTCTGCTAAAACTAATCGGCCCTCTGCATCAGTGTTTAACACTTCTATAGTTTTACCACTAAAGGATTTAACAATATCTCCAGGTCGTTGAGCAACTCCACTCACCATATTTTCTACAAGTCCAACAACCCCGACAGCATTAATTTTTGCTTTTCTTAATGCCAAGTTCTTCATTAAACCTACTACAGCAGCAGAGCCTGCCATATCATAAGTCATATCTTCCATGAATTTTGCTGGTTTTAATGAATATCCACCAGTATCAAAAGTGACTCCTTTTCCAACAAATGCTAAAGGTTTTGAATTATTTTTTGCTCCGTTCCATTCCATAGTTACAAGATAGGATCCTCTAATACTTCCCATCCCCACACCGAGCAAAGCATTCATGCCAAGTTTTTTTAATTTTTTTTCATCATAGATGTTTATTTTTAAACCATCTTTTTTCAAAGAATTTAATCTTTTTGAGTATTCGTCTGGATGTAAAATGTTCCCTGGCTCAGAAACTAAATCTCTTGCATAAAAAGTTCCTTCTTCCAAAGCTTTAAATTTTAACTGATTTTGAGCTGAAGGTTTATTTTTATTTCCCAATACATTTATAGAAATAAGTCTTGTTTCTTTTTTTGTCTTATACTTTTTAAATTCATAAGATTTTAATTTTAAACCATGAAGAAAGTGGCCTAATAAATTTTCATGTTTATTAACTATACTATCTGAGTTTATAAAGTACTCACTGTTCTTTCCATAGTTTATATAACTATAAAATTGAGCACCTAAATTTTCTATGTCAAAGCCTTTAAATTCTTTTTTGATAGAAATCAACATTATTTTTTTTTTTGAATTTATCTCGAAAACAAATATGCTTTTTTTTAAATCACTAGTTTTCAACAAATCTTCTATGTAGGTAAACTCGGTGCTAGAGGTATATGTTTTTAAGTTGCTAATATCGAGTTTTTCATCAGTAAATAAAATGAGATTATCTGAGGATTTACCTTTAGCTTTTTTTAAGTAGTTAATTTTAATAGACATAAATATTTAATTTTTTTCAAAATGGTTTGCATGGTGTATATGATCAAATATATAACATTTCAACGTAAAATTTATGATAATTAAACCTTTGATTGAATTTATTTGATGGATGCATTATCTATATACGAATTATAAAAATGCTTAAAAACAGAATTTATCTAAACTTTTTAATCGAGATTGCAAAGAATTTTTTACTTTTTTTATTCATCTTCTCATTAATTGCTATAACTGTGAGAGCAGTAAACTTTTTGGACTTAATTGTGGATAGTGGATACCCTACTTCTACATATTTCACTTATATTATTTTTAATTTTTTTGGGATGATTCCTAAATTTGTACCTATATCTTTTTTAATCGCTTTAATGATGTTTGTTATTAAACATAATGATGGTGAGTTTATTATCTTATGGACTTCCGGAGTTGATAAAATCAAGATTGTTAATATTATGCTGGTAAGCTCTGTTTTAATATTAGTTTTTTATATTATTTTTTCATCTTTTTTATCACCTTTTGCTTTAAACAAATCGAGACAACTATTAAGTAATGATAAATTTAATTCTTTTCTACCCACTATAAGTGCTAAGCAATTTGAAGATACTTTTGTTGGATTAACGGTAATAGTTGATAAAAAAAAAGATATGGAAATTGAAAATGTTTTCTTACATGACACGGCTAATAATTTGAAAAGTTTATCTTCTGACAGTGCAAATACGTCGACTACAACTGTGATTGCTAAAAAGGGATTGGTAAATAAAAAAAATTTATCATTATTTGAAGGACAGATTATTTCTAGTAAAAAAAATAATGAAGATAATGAATTGATAAGTTTTGAAACATTAAATATTGATTTAGGAAATTTTAATACAAGCACAATAAAAAAACCCAAACTTCAAGAAACCTCTACAATTAAAATAATTAATTGTTTATTTTCAAAAAAAGTAGATAAAAAATTCTGTAATAAAAATTCAAAAAAAGAAATTACACCAAATTTTATTAGAAGGTTGATACTACCATTTTATATACCTACCATTGTGCTTATTTGCTCTTTTCTTTTTTTAAAAACTAAAAGATTTTACTTAAACAAATTTTTTATTTTTTTTTATAGTTTAACTTTGCTAGTATTTTCTGAGCTATTTCTAAGATATACAGGACTTTCAACAATAATAAAATTTATTTATATCTTTTTACCTTTTGCTGCTTTTATTATTTTATACTTAATTTTATTTTACACATTTTCAAAAAAGGTAGCTTTTTATGAATAATATTATTTTTAATTACCTTATTCGTAATTATTTAAAAACAGTATTTATAGTAATATTGATAATTTATAGTTTTGGTTTGATTTTAAATTTATTTGAAGAAATTGAATTCTTTAAAGAGTCAAACGCAAGTATCTTGAAGCCGCTAATCTTATCAGGCTTATTTATTCCTAGTTTGGTAATAAAATTACTTCCTTTCATAATTTTTTTTTCCAGTATTTGGTTCATTACTAAAATTAAAAATAATAAGGATCTTCTAATTCTTAAAGTTCATGGATATTCAAATTTCAAGATATTTTTTATATTGGCTACTACTTCTTTTTTGTTTGGTTGGATGATCTTAATAATTGCCAATCCAATTACCTCGTCAATGGTGACGTATTATGAAAAAACTAAATCAGAATACGCTCGTGATATAGAACATTTAATATCTTTTAATAAAAATGGATTATGGATTAAGGAGAGCTTTCAGGAAGGAGAAAGAATAATTACTGCTGAAAAGCCTGAAAAATTTGATTTAATTAATGTTACGATTTTTGAATTTAAAGGTGATCATAAATTAATTACGAAAATTTTTGCAAAAAAAGCAAACATTCGCACAAAAAAATGGGTTTTAGAAGATGTAGTTGTTTCAAATTTAGAGAATGAAATATTTGTTAAAAATAAAATTGAAAAATTTTTAATTAATTCTAACTACGATTTTGCCAAAATTAATACTCTTTTTAATAATGCAGATACTATATCTTTCATAGATTTGGCTTTTAAAAAGAAAAAAATGCTCGACACCGGCTACAGTGAGTCATTTTTAAAAGAAAGTCTGCATTCGATGCTTTCAATACCTTTTTTTTTATTTTTAATGACTGCTTTAGCTACAGTGCTGGCTATGGTCTCTCTTAGGAAGTATGAGGGTTTTAAATTTTTTATTTTGGGTTTTCTTATAAGCGTTATAGTATATTACTTCAAAGATTTTTCATTAGCTTTGGGTAAAACAGATAGAATTCCAATTATATTGGCTATTTGGACGCCAGTTTTAACATTAAGTTTATTTACTCTAATAGGAGTATTGCAAATAAATGAGAAGTAGCATTTTATTATTAACTTTAATTTTTTTTTTTAATACAATTTCATTTGCGGATGATATCAAAATAAGCTCAAAAAAAATACTTTTAGATAAAAACAAAAATACTACTATTTTTGAAAATGATGTATCAGTTTTAAATAGCGAAGGTGATAATATAAAAAGCGATTTTGCAGAATACAACAAAGATTTAGGTACTTTAATTTTAAAAAAAAATATTACTATAACTGATAAATATAATAATATTTTAAATACTGATTTTGCTGAATATAAAGAAAAAGAAAAAATTATTTATACAAAAGGACCAACAAAAGTAATAACTTCTGAGAAATACGTCTTAGAAAGTAAAGATTTACTATTAAACAAAAAAAAAAACGAGATTCTCTCTACTAATAAAACAATAATTATAGACAATGATGGAAATGAAATAACTTTAGACAATTTTAAATATAACACAGAGTTGAATTTTTTTAAGTCTATTGGAAATATTCAAATAAAGGATAAAAATAATAATATCTACAAATTTTCTCAAATATATATTGATACAAAAAAAAAGGAAATCGTAGGAGCTGATATTAAGGCATATTTAAATAAAAAAGAATTCAAGATATATGAAGAGAATGACCCAAGGGTTTTTGCAAATGCTTTAAATATACAAAAAGAAAAGAAAATTTTTGAAAAAAGTATTTTTACTCTTTGCGGTTATAGGGAAAATGATAAATGTCCTCCCTGGTCAATTCAATCAACTAAAATGCTTCATGATAATGAAAAGAAAACAATATACTACGATAATGCTTTATTAAAAATATATGATATTCCAATTTTTTATTTTCCTAAATTATCTCATCCAGACCCAACTGTTGATAGAAGGTCTGGTTTTTTACTTCCTACATATTCTGATACAAAAAATTTAGGTTCAGGTGTTTCAATACCATATTTTTTTGCGATCAATCAGGATAAAAATTTTACTTTAACAAATAAACTTTATGCTTCAAACAACCCATTATTTGAAGGCGCATATCATCAGGTATTTAAAAACTCTTATTTTATGGCAGATTTTGGTTATACAAAAGGCTTCAAGAAAAATAATAATAAACAAAAAACTGGAGATAGGTCTCATTTTTTTTCTAAATTTATGAAAGAATTTAAAAATAATAATAACTCAAAAAGTTCTATAAGCCTTTCATTGCAAGATACTTCTAATGATAAATATTTAAAAAATTACAAAATACTATCTAAATTAGTTGATTATGAAAAAGATGTTCTTGAGAATACTTTTAATTTTACTCACGAAAGTGAAGATTTATTTTTAGGATTTGATGTTGCGGCATATGAAAATTTGAAAGAAACTTATGAGGATAAATATGAATATATTTTGCCAGAACTAACGATCGATAAGAATTTATTTAGTAATAATAATTTTGGAAATCTTGATTTACAAACAAATTTGAAAGCACATAATTATGATACAAATAAAAATACAAATTTTTTAGTTAATGATTTTAATTGGAGTTTTAAAGATTTTAATTTTAAATCTGGCCTTAGCGGAAAAATACTTGCTAATATAAAAAACATTAACTATGAAGCTAAGAATGTTGACATATACAAAGAAGATACTTCACATGAATTATATGGAGCTTTTGGATACTTAAGCCAATTTAACTTACAAAAAATACAGAGTGACTCAAAACATAAGTTAAAACCTAAAATTTTATTTCGATATTCCCCAAATAAAAATATGCGGAAAGAAATTGATGGTTCAATGCTAACTCCTATAGACGCATTTAATATTAATAGATTAAATAGTATGAATAATTTTGAAACAGGTTTAAGTGCAGCTGTAGGATTGGATTATGAAGTTTCAAAAAGCACCCAAAAATTTGATTTTTCAATAGCTCAAGTGATAAATGAAAAAGAAAATAAAAAAATGCCTAGTGAGTCTAGTTTAGATGAAAAACTTTCAGACTTGGTATTTAGTTCAAATTTTACAGTAAATGATAAATTTGTAATCGAATATAATGGAGCTGTAGATCAAAACTATAACGATATGAATTATAATGATATTGGAACACAAATTAATCTTAATCCAGTAAAGCTTAATTTTAGTTATCTTGAAGAAAACAAGCACATAGGTGATCAAAAATATTTTAAAAGCAAATTTAGTTATGAAAAAGATAATGGTCAATTTAGCTATGAGTCTAAAAGAAATTTAATTACAAATTCATCTGAATTTTACAATCTTAGTTACGAATATATTAATGATTGTCTAAGAGCAGGACTAGTATATAGAAGAGAATTTTATAGAGACTCAGAAATAGAACCTGAGGACTCTTTGATGTTTAAAATAACACTCACTCCTTTTGGAGATATAGACACTCCAACTTTTAATCAATGAAGTACAAATCGTCAATTTTTATAATTTTAATTAACTTTTTTTTAAATGAAGTACTTTTTGCAAATATAGAGAGCAAAATAATTGTAAAAGTTGAAAATGAAATTATAACTAATTATGACTTAAAAAATAAAATAATCACCTCGCTTGTGCTATCTAATCAAGAAATCAATCAACAAAATATTAATAATTTAAAAAAAAATGTTTTAAATCAATTAATCGACTTAAAGTTAAAAAAAATAGAATTATCTAAATATAAAATACAAAGTGATGAAGATCAGATTAATTCTTTCTTGAATTCAATATCTGGGAACAATTTACAAAATTTTAAAGAAAAATTTATTGAAAATAATATTAATTTTGAATTATATTTAGATGAAGTAGATACTGAATTAAGGTGGCGAAAATTAATATATTCATTTTACGCAAAAAAAATAATTATTAATGAAGAAGAAGTTGATAAAGAAATTGAAAAAATAATTAAAAATAAATCAAATATTGAAGAATTTGAATTATCTGAAATAGAAATTAATGTTAATCTAGAAGAGTCATCTAATGAAGCAATAAAAAATACATTACAAAAAATTAATACAATTGGGTTTGAAAAAACTGCATTAAATTTTAGCTCGTCCACAACGTCATCTCAAAAAGGCTATTTAGGATGGATTGCTGGAGGAACTATGTCAAAAGACATTTATCAAGTATTATTAAAAACTGATATAGGTAAAGTTGCTGAGCCTATAAAAAAACAAAATACAGTTTTATTTTTAAAACTTAATAATAAAAGAATAATAAAACCAGATAAATTGGAAATAAAAGAATTAAAGAATAATATTATTGATAGTAAAAAAAATGATATATTTAAATTATATTCAAAAAGTAGATTATCAAAATTGAAAAATACTAGCTTTATCCAATATTAATGAAAAAGAAAATTATAATAATAAGTGGAGAGCCAAATAGTATTAATCCTGAAATAATTTATAAAAGTTGGAAAAAAATTGACAAAAACATAAAAAAAAAGATTTATTTAGTTTCTAATTATGAGTTATTAATTAATCAATTTAAATTTTTAAATTATAAAATTAAAGTTCGAAAAGTAAAAAACATAAATCAAAATGAAAATGATGACTATTTAAAGGTAATAGATATAGATCTTAATTTTAAAAATATAAATTCAATTAACCAAAGTAATATAGATAAATTTATCAATCAAAGTTTAGACTTTGGACACAAAATATCATTAAAAAAAAATGTTAAAGGTTTAATTAACTGTCCAATTAATAAGAGTCATTTAAATAAAAAATTTTATGGTGCTACAGAGTTTTTTGCCTCAAAATGCTCAATTAAAAATAGTTCTGAAGTAATGCTAATTAGTTCAAAAAAACTATCTGTAAGTCCAATTACAACACATGTTGATATTAAACATATTTCAAAAAAATTAAATTCAAGACTTATTTTTAATAAAGTCAAAACTATTGATTTTTGGTTTAAAAAATACTTAAAAAAAAAACCAAAAATAGCTATGTTGGGTCTAAATCCACACAACTCAGAATTTAAAAAAAATTCTGAGGAAAATAAAATTATTATTCCTGCAATAAAAAAACTAAAAAAATCTGGAATTAATTTAAGTGGTCCTTTTGCAGCTGATACACTGTTTGTAAATAATTATAAGAATTATAACGTAATTGTAGGTATGTTTCATGATCAAGTCATTGCTCCTTTTAAAACCCTATATAAATTTAACGCAATAAATATTACCTTAGGTTTAAAATATTTAAGAGTATCACCCGATCACGGTACAGCTTCGGACATTATAGGCAAAAATAAAGCAAACCCAAAAAGTTTGATAGATTGTATTCATTTCATCAACAAGTATGGTAAATGATTATTTTTAAGAAATCTTTAGGTCAAAATTTTTTAAAAGATAATAATGTAATAAATAAAATCATTAACACAGTTAAAATTAAAAATAAAAATGTAATAGAAATTGGTCCTGGTAATGGAGCTCTTACTGAACAAATTATAAAATTAAAACCAAAAACTTTAATATTAATTGAAAAAGATTTTAATTTATTCACAGAATTAAAGTTTAGATATAAACATAAAAAATTTATAAAGGTTTTTTGTCATGATTTTTTAAAATTTAATCTAGAGAGTGTATTAAAAAAGAAAACTATAATATTTGGAAATTTACCTTATAACGTTTCTTCTCAAATATTTGTTAAATTATAAAGATTTGATTATTGGCCTCCTAAATATAGTGATTTAATTTTAATGTTTCAAAAGGAGTTAGGTGAAAAAATCATTGCTAAATTTCCTTCTTCCAATTATGGAAGATTATCCATTCTGACAAATCTTATGCTAGATTTGAAAAAAAAATTTGTAGTTTCGCCTAATTGCTTTAAACCAAAACCTAAAGTAAATTCAATTGTTATCCATTTAAAGCCTAAATTTAAAAAATTAATAGATTTAAAAAATATTAATAATTTAGAAAAAGTTACAAATATTCTTTTTTCTAATAAAAGAAAGATGATTAATAAAAATATAATAAAAATATTAAATAAGGATGAAATAAATCTAATTAAAGATATTAAAATGCACATGAGGCCTACAGAAGTGAAACCTGATATTTATTATAAAATCACTGAAATTTTTGAGAAGAAGTAAATTTTTTGTCTTTAGAATTTTTGATTATATTTTCAATTTGCTTGAAACATACTTCAAGATTTTTATTTATTATAATAAAATCATAATCTTTCCAATGTTTTACATCTTCGTCAAAAGAATTAAGTCTTTTTTTTATTTCAATATCTGTGTTTTGGTCACGATTTAACAATCTTTTTTTAAGTTCACTCTTACTATGAGTAATCAAATATATTTTCACCAGCTTTAAGTTTTTAAACTTTGACAATTGTTTTGTGCCCTGCCAGTCTATATCAAATATTATATCGTTTTCTTTAAGTGTTTTATTAACATTTTCTTTTGAAGTTCCATAATAATTCTCATAAATTTTTGCATATTCGTAAAAACAATCTTCAGTTATTAATTTTTTAAAGTTTTCAGTAGATACAAAGTGGTAATCAACTCCATCTATTTCATTAGATCTTGCTTGTCTTGTTGTATGAGATACGGATATTTTAAAATTATTATACTTTTGTTGAATTTTTTTTGTTAAAGTTGTTTTTCCAACGCCAGACGGAGAGGATAATATAACAAGTATCTTTTCTCCTTTGCTACACATTGATTAACTGTTTAAGTATTAGTTAGCTTTACTCTCAATAAACTTTATCGCATCGCCAACTGTTAATATTTTTTCGGCTTCGCTATCTGATATTTCTGAACCAAATTCTTCCTCAAAAGCCATTACTAATTCAACAGTATCTAAGCTATCTGCACCTAGATCATCAATAAAACTTGCTTCTTCAGTAACCTTCTCTTCTTCAACACCTAAGTGATCTGCTACTATTTTTTTAACTTTGCTTTTAACATCTTCTGACATGGATTCCTTTCATGGGTTTTTATAATTCTTATTAGATTATTAATAAAAATTGTCAAGCCATATACATTCCTCCATTAACATGAATGGTTTCGCCGTTAATATATTTCGCCATATCAGATGCTAAAAATGCCACGCAATTTGAGATGTCTTCACCTGTACCAAGATCTCCTGAGGGGATCTTATCTATTAATTTTTTTTTAAATTCTTCGTTAATCTTTTCAGTCATTTCTGTTTGAATAAAACCAGGTGAAACACAATTGATATTGATATTTTTTTTTGCATATTCAATAGCTAAACTTTTTGAAAAAGCAATAATACCGGCTTTTGATGCAGCATAATTTGCCTGACCTAAGTTACCAGTGTGACCAACAATTGAAGTAATATTAATTATTTTCCCATTTTTTTTCTTTAACATTTTTTTTATTACATATTTACACATTAAAAATGTTGATGTTAAATTTATATCTAAAACTTTCTTCCAATTTTCTTCTGATAATCTAATAGATAGATTGTCGAGAGTGATACCGGCATTATTGATTAATATATCTAAACCATCGATTTCTTTATCTACTTTATTTATGAATCCTTCAATTTTTTCATGTTCATCTAATTTAAATTTTTCTGTATAAATATTTGGAAACTTTTTTTTTAATGTGATTAATTTTTCTTGGTTAGTTCCACTTGCAATTATTTTTGCTCCAAGTGTATAAAATTTTTCAACCAAACTATTGCCTATTCCACCGGTTGCGCCAGTAATTAAAACTTTTTTATTTTTTAAATTCATTAATTAAATTTTTAATATCAGTAATTGAATTGATTGAAAAGCAATTAGCATTTTTTATTGTTCTTTTAACCATTCCCGTAAGAGTTTTACCAGGACCAATTTCAATAAAATTCTTTACACCGGAATTAGACATATAATTTAAACTTTCTCTCCATTTTACTGTTGAAAAAATTTGGTCTAGTAATAATTTTTTTATTATATTTGACTCTATTTCGGCTTTAGCAGTCACATTATTAATTATTTTAAAAGAAGGATTTTTAAATTTTATACTATCTATTTTTGTTTTCATTATTTCAGCTGCTGGTTTCATTAAGCTACAATGGAATGGCGCGCTGACTTTCAAAGGAATAAATTTAATTTTTTTTTCTTTTAGAGATATTTGTAATTCATCTATGTTACTTTTATCTCCACTTACGATTACTTGACCATCTGCATTGTCATTGGCTATTTCACAAACTCCTTTTATATCTTTACGATTTTTAAGTAATTGATCAATCTCGTCAAAGTTTAAACCAAGTATTGCAATCATACTTCCTTTGCCTACAGAAACTGCGTTTTGCATTGCCTTCCCTCTCTCATGCAGCAAAAATAATGCATCACTAAAATCTAATGCATTGGAACAAACTAAAGCACTATATTCTCCGAGAGAATGACCTGCAAAATATTTGATCGATTTATTATTAAAATTAAATTCGTCTTTTAAAACTCTATAAATAGAGTAGCTAACTATTAAAATTGCTGGTTGAGTATTTTTCGTTAATTGAAGTTGATCTGTTGGCCCTTCTAATATCATTCTTGAAATAGGAAAGTCTAATTTTTCATCGGCTTCTTTAAATATTTTTTTTACAAAATCAAAGTTATTGTAAAATTCAGAACCCATGCCTACAACTTGTGAACCTTGTCCTGGAAATAATATTGAGCACATATATTAAGTTTTTTAGTAATTATTAGTGTTGATATAATCAATTATTATAGTATAAACCAATTTTTATAAATATTTAATAAAACAATAATTATACTCATATTATGGCATTCTATGAAAATACAATAATTGCTAAACAAGATTTATCTGAAAAAGATATTAAAAACCTAATTATCAAATATGGTGAGGTTATTAAAAACTCATCTGGAAAAGTATTAAAAATTGAAGAATGGGGTCTTTTAAGCTTATCAAAAAAAATTAATAATTATAAAAAAGGTTTTTTTATTCATATAAAATTTGAAGGTGTTACTGAAACTTTAGTTAATATAAAAAATAAAATTAAAGTCGATGGATCAATAATTAGAAATTTAACTGTTAAATACAAACAATTAGACAAAGAAACTGAATATTTTAAAAAAAAATAATTAAAAATGAAAAAGAAGAATAGAAAATTTCAAAAAAGAGGGGTCAACGTTCTTAACAACCTAAGTTTATTTCAAAAAAGTGATGGAAAATTTTCTAAGAAAAAATGCCCTTTATCTTCAAAAGATGCCCCAATAATTGATTACAAAAATATAAGTTTATTGAAAAAATATGTTTCTGACAAAGGAAAGATTATGTCTTCTAAAATTACTTCCGTGTCATTTAATAAACAAAGAAAACTAACCAGAGAAATTAAAAAAGCTAAAATATTAGGTTTAATTTAAATGAACATCATTCTTTTAGAAAATATAATGAATTTAGGGAAAATAGGTGACAAAGTTAAAGTTAAAAATGGATATGGAAGAAATTTTCTTCTAAAATATGGAAAAGCTTTAAGATTCAATAAAGAAAACGAAACTTTAGTTGAAAAGAAGAAAGATGAACTAAATAAAAAAAATACTGAAATTAAACAGAAGTTTTTAGAAATTGCTAAAATGATTAATAATCAAACTTTTACCTTTAACAAAGAGAGTAAAGAAAACGGAGAATTATATGGCTCTATTAAACCAAAAGAGATTACTAGCCTAATTAAAGATAAAGTTAAAGCTGAAGTGAATCCTTCTCAAATAATCTTAAAAGATGAATTAAAACAAATTGGTATTTTCAAAGCTGAAGTTAATTTTCACACAGAAGTAAAAGCAGTAATTTCAATCAAAATAGATAAAATAAAATCTAAATAACTTTTCCACAGACCATACTAAAAAGTGTGTAACTTTTTTCTTTATTGCCATTACCTTTATCTTATTATTATCTTGTGAAAAAAGTTAGTTCCATTCTAAAAAATTCAGAAAATAAACAACCTTCAAATTTAGAAGCTGAACAAGCTCTTTTAGGTTCGATATTAGTGAATAACGATATTATTGACGAAGTTTCAACTTTAGTAAGTTCGAATATTTTTTATGATCCTGCTCACGTTAAAATTTATGAAGTTATTGAAAGTCTCAATAATAAAGGGATGATTGCTAATCCTATTACTTTAAAAAATTTTTTTGAAAAAGATAATATGCTTAGCGAAGTTGGAGGCACAGAATACTTAATAAAACTTACTAGATTTTCTGGGTCTGTAAAACAAGCAGTTGATTATGCAAAAATTATTCACGAAATGTATCTAAGAAGAGAGTTGGTACAAATTTCAGATAATTTATCTAATGATACTCTTAATGCAAACTCTCAAGAACAAAACGCAGAAAGTATAATTGAAAATACAGAAAAATCTCTTTTTGATTTAGCTGAAAGAGGAAGTTTCTCTCAATCTTTTTTAAAGTTTAATCAAGCTTTGGATCAGACTATTGAAATGGCAACTTTAGCTATGCAAAATGACCAAGGTATAGTTGGTGTGCCTACTGGTCTTACCGACTTAGATGAAAAATTGGGTGGATTACATAAATCAGATTTAGTCATTTTAGCAGGTAGACCTTCGATGGGTAAAACAGCTTTGGCAACTAATATTGCTTATAATGCAGCTCAACATATTATAAAAAGACAAGAGAAATCCTCTGTTGCTTTTTTTTCTTTAGAAATGTCATCAGAACAATTATCGACTAGAATTCTTTCAGAACAAGCTAGAATTAAATCTGATGATATTAGACGTGGTAAAGTTACAGAAGAAGAAATAAATAGGTATATTGAGACCTCAAGGAACATTTATAATTTACCCCTATATATTGATGAGACACCTGCAATAACAATTGCAACGTTAAGTAATAGAGCTAGAAGAATAAAAAGATTATTTGGATTAAGTTTAATCGTAGTGGACTACATTCAATTGATGAGAGCGGGCTCAAATAAATATGATGGAAGGGTTCAAGAGATTTCTGAAATAACTCAAGGTTTAAAAGCCTTAGCAAAAGAATTATCTGTGCCTGTATTGGCTTTGTCACAACTATCAAGAGCTGTAGAGCAAAGAGACGATAAACAACCTCAATTAGCAGATTTAAGAGAATCAGGATCAATAGAGCAAGATGCTGATGTTGTAATGTTTGTATATCGAGAAGCTTATTACTTGGAGAGAAAACAACCAAAGTTAGGCTCTATTGAGCATGCTGAATGGCAATCAAAAATGAATGATGTTAACGGTTTAGCAGATATTATTTTGGGAAAGCAAAGACATGGTCCTACTGGCACTGTTAAGGTAGAGTTTGAAGGAATTTATACAAAATTCAAAGATTTAAGTAGAAATTAACCCTAATTTTTTCTTTAGTTATAATAAAATTAAGATATATCTGAAATGCTCTCATGTTTGCCAGTATTTATAAAAAAATAGTTGTAGATTTTTCAAAAATAACTCTTTTTTTAATAGCAGTCATAGTGATTTTTTCACTTTATCAATCTAAAAATTTCAATTTAGATGCATCCTCTGATGCTCTTCTGCTTGAAGGCGATCCTGACCTTAAATATTTAAGGGAAGTAAATCAAACTTACGGTTCTAAAGATTTTCTAGTTTTAACATATGCACCGGTTTCAAGTTTTAGTGACAAAGAAACTATTCTTAATCTTCAATTGCTTAAATCAAAAATTGAAAAATTATCGTGGGTAGATAGCGTTATAACGATAATAGATGTTCCTCTTTTAAAAAGTACTGATGAAGGGTTAATGGAAAGACTTAAAAATTATAAGACTTTAGCTTATCCAGAAATTGACAGAAAAAGAGGTTTTGAGGAAATTGTTAATAGTCCAATTTACAAAAATTACGTCATTAGTGAAGACGGCAAAACATCTGGAATTGTAGTATATATAAAAAAAGATGAAAGACTAGCTGAGTATATAAAAGTAAAAGATAAATATTTTATTCAATCTAACGACACAGGTTTATCAAAAAAGGAAAAGATAAATTATAAAAAATTTATTAAAGAATACGAAGATTATAAAAATTTATACAATATTAGAAACCATCAAAATATAACGGAAATAAGAGATGTAATAAGCAAATATGGTGATAACGCTAAAATTCATTTAGGTGGCATTCCAATGATTGCTGACGATATGATGAGTTATATAAAAAGTGACATAATTGTTTTTGGCATCGGGGTTTTCATTTTTATTTTATTAACACTGTGGTTTATTTTTAGAAATTTTAAATGGGTAATTATGCCATTATTAGGATGCGCCACTTCAGTAATTATTATGATTGGCTTATTAGGTTTTATTGGTTGGAAGGTGACAGTAATATCATCAAACTTTATTGCTTTAATGCTGATATTAAATATGGCCATGAATATTCACGTGACTGTTAGATTTTTACAATTGAAGAAAGAGTTTCCTCAGTTTACAAAAGATGAAGCTATATTTGAAGCAAGTAAAAAAATGATGCTTCCTATTCTCTATACAGTTCTCACTACAATATGTGCTTTCTTATCTTTGGTGTTTAGTGGAATTAAACCAATTATAGATTTTGGTTGGATGATGACTTTAGGGTTAATCGTTTCATTAATAGTCACATTTTTATTATTACCTTCTTTAATCAATCTGCTTTCATCAGATTATGAAGCTGGTCTTAAAGATACCGAAAAATCTTTTATCACCGCTGCACTGGGTTCTTTTACAAAAAATAATAAAATTATAATTTTTGGTTCTACGTTGTTGATTGTAATTTTTAGCATAGTTGGGATATCAAAACTCGAAGTGGAGAACAGTTTTATAAATTATTTTGATAAAGAAACAGAAATTTATAAAGGAATGAAAAAAATTGATGATGATTTGGGGGGAACTACTCCATTAAACATAATTCTTAAATTTCCGAAGAAGGCCGAAGGCGTAAAGGCTGAAGAGGATGAATTTGATGAATGGGAAGAAGAAACAGAAACTGATGAGAATAAAGCTAAATATTGGTTTACTAGAGATAAGATGGATAAGATTATCAAAGTACATAACTATTTAGAATCATTGCCTGAAATTGGAAAAGTTCTATCTTTTGGATCCATTTTAAGAGTGGCAGAAGATCTAAACAATAAGAAGTTACAAAGTTTAGAAATAGCTGTTCTGTATAGCAAAATACCTGAAACGATAAAAGCTGAAATAATTTCACCTTATATTTCAGTAGATAAGGATGAAGCAAGAATAAGTGTAAGAATAAAGGATTCGCTTAAAGATTTAAGAAGAAATGATTTAATAAAAAAAATTAATTCTGAATTAAATACTAAGATTGGTTTAGAAAAAAATGAATATAAATTAGCGGGTGTCTTAATCCTTTTTAACAATTTGTTGCAAAGTTTATTTAAATCTCAGATACTTACATTGGGTATAGTAATACTCGGAATTTTTTTAATGTTTATGATTTTATTTAGAAATACTGTGCTTTCCTTAATCGGCGTGGTGCCAAATTTTATAGCTGCTTTTTTTATTTTAGGTATAATTGGCTTACTTGGAATTCCGCTAGATATGATGACGATAACTATAGCGGCTATTACTATTGGTATAGCGGTAGATAACAGCATTCATTATATATATAGATTTAAAGAAGAATTTAAAAAAATTAATAATTATAACAAGACTTTAGATAGATGTCATAGCACGGTTGGAGTAGCTATTTTAAATACTTCAATTACAATTGTATTTGGTTTTTCAATTTTAGTATTATCTAATTTTATTCCAACCATTTACTTTGGTTTTTTTACTGGAATAGCTATGTTATTAGCTATGATATCAGTTTTAACTTTATTACCAAAATTAATTCTTACCTTCAAACCTTTCGGTGAAGAAATCAACAATCTTACATGATTACAAGTTTTTTAGATGGCTTTGCAAATAACGTTAATTTATTTGATATCTTTTTTTTAGTCATTTTAACTTACAATGTAATCCAATGTTTTTTAAAAGGTTTTTCTTTGAGTTTAATCTCATTTATGAAATGGGTGCTGTCTGCAATAATTACAATTATTTTAGTTCCGAAATTTCAACCTTTTGTTAGTGACTATATTCAATCTGATTTTATTAATAATGTTGGATTAGGTGTTGCCATTTTTATTTTTACACTTTTTATCACAATACTTATTGGAAAAACTTTAGGTAAAGCAATAACTTGGACTGGTGTAGGGTCAATTGATAAAGGATTTGGTTTTTTATTTGGATTTTTTAAAGGGTATATAGTGTCTGTTTGTTTATTTTCTATTTTTAATTGGTTTTATCCTTATCAAAATTGGGGTATATCAACAGGGGATGCAATTTCATTTAATCTAATTATTAAGGGCAGTGAAATATTAGTAGAAGAATTTCCTTCTAGCGAAGATTTCATTGATACTAAAGAGAAAATTGAAAAAATTTAGTTTTGATAAATTAAGAGAAGAGTGTGGTATTTTTGGAATATCAAACCACGAAGACGCTTCTGCGCTAGTGGCTCTTGGATTGCATGCTTTACAACATAGAGGTCAAGAAGGTTGCGGAATTGTTTCATTTGATGGAAAAAATTATCACTCCGAAAAAAGACAAGGATTAGTTGGTGATCATTTTACAAATTCTGAAACTTTAAAAAAATTACCTGGAAAATCAGCTTTAGGACATAATAGATATTCAACTACTGGGGAAACATCGTTAAGAAATATTCAGCCCTTTTTTGCAGATTTACACATGGGTGGTTTAAGTATTGCACATAATGGCAATTTAACTAATGCTCTTATGCTAAGAGAGTCATTGGTTAAAGATGGAGCCATATTCCGAACTACGAGTGATACCGAAACAATCGTTCAATTAATCGCAAAGTCAAAGCGAGATAAATTTGTAGATAAATTAATAGATACTTTATTTCAAATACAAGGTGGATATTCACTAGTTTTAATGACTAATAAAAAACTAATTGGTGTCAGAGATCCTTTTGGAATTAGACCACTAGTAATAGGCAAATTAAAGGACTCGTATATTTTTGCATCTGAAACATGTGCTCTTGATATTGTAGGAGCAACTTTTTTAAGAGAAGTTGAAAATGGAGAGATAATAATTATAGAAAATAATAAATTATGTTCTGTTAAACCATTCCCTAAGCAAAAACCACGCCCTTGCGTATTTGAATATATTTATTTTACTAGGCCGGATAGTTTAATTAATAAAAAATGTGCATATGAGTATCGAAAATGTTTAGGTGCTGAGTTAGCTAAAGAAACCGATTTAAAAGCTGATTTAGTTGTTCCTGTTCCAGACTCAGGGGTGCCTGCTGCTTTAGGTTATGCCGAACAATCAAGAAAAAGATTTGAATTAGGTTTAATTAGAAATCATTATGTTGGGAGAACATTTATAGAACCGTCTCAAAATATTAGAAGTTTAGGAGTAAAGTTAAAACTGAGCTCAACAAAAACAATTATCAAAGATAAGACAATAGTATTAATTGATGATTCTTTGGTAAGAGGAACGACTTGTAATAAAATTGTAAAAATGCTCTATGAAAATGGAGCAAATGAAGTCCACGTTAGAATAGCTTGTCCAGTAATCAAATTTCCAGATTATTATGGAGTTGATATGCCAACAAAAGAGGAATTGTTGGCTCATAATAAAAATATCCAAGAAATGTGTGATTATATCAAAGCAAAAAGCTTGGAGTTTTTAAGTTTAGAAGGTTTGTACAACGCCTTAATAAATGAAAAAAGAAATAATTCATATCCTCAATTTAGTGATCATTATTTTACAGGAGAATATCCAATTAAACCTCATGACAAAATTAATGGTATTAAGATTAAACAACTTTCTCTGCTAAGCGCTAAGTCAAATAGTTAATCGACAATAATCAATTTTTTACTTGAATTTAAAAAGAGTATTGAAGAGTCAATTATAATTGGAAATGTATTAATTTTAGATGGTAATTTTTTAATTTCCTTTAATTCACCATTATTATTAAAATTTAAAATAAAAGAATTTTTAAGAAAAATAAATATTTCTCCATTTAACAACATTATATTTTTATAACTTAAAGATTTTTTTTTAGTACTTAAAAATTTAGCAACTTGTAGGGTTATATCTTGAGAATAAAGGACTTTGGCATTTTTTAAGTTAATTGCGACTAATAAATTATTTTTAGTAACGAAGAAACCTATACCATTATGTAATATTGGTTTAATAATCGATGAAAAATTAAATTCACTTAAAACTGTTCCAGTTTTAGCTTCAATTAAAAAAGTATTATTGTTAGATGAAACTATAATTCTACTGCCATCATTTATGATTTCACTTCCATTAAATAAATTAGTTTGATTTAAATTTAAAGAAGGACTTAAATTAATAGACCATTTTAAATTCATAGACTCCGTATTGCTAGAATATAGAGAACCATATGAATTTAAAAAAAATAAATTATCTTTATATTGTGATAAGTTATTAACAAAATTATTTGTAATAGTAATATTTTCAGTCGGAATTAATTTAAGAATTTCTCCAGTGCTTTTGCTAAAAAAGACTAAATTATTGTTCACATCAGCAGAAATAATTTTGTTACCTGCAATCTTTAGATTCGATTTCAAGGGCAGTTTGTAATGAGTGGCCCAAATTATTTTATTATTTTTATAATCGAAAGAATATAAATAACCGATATTATCAGATATATAAATAATATTATTTTCTAGAAATAAATTTAATTTTTTTTTTACTCCTTTGTATCTTTTCTTGTAGAAATTAAATTTTGAGATTATTTTTTTTTTTTTGATAGAAAATACAATAATATTTCCTTTTTCATCACTTATTATAAGATTATCATTTTCAAAAAGTAAATAATTATTCACTTTATTTCTAGAAAGTTTTTTACTTTTAAAAACTATTTGATTTGAATTATTAAATTTAAGATTTTTTAGGTTGTTTCCCTCATTAAAATAAATGTCTTGCCATTTTAAATTATTTATAGAAGGTAATATTTTGAACTTGTATTTATTATCAAATGGTACTATTTTATTAAAAATTTCTTCTGACGTTGAAATTTTTTTAAAGTCCTTAAAAATATTTTTTTCTTGATTAGTTATAATATTGTCAGATTTCCAGATACCAGATTTATTATCAAAAGAACAATTATTAAAAAAAAATAAGATTATTAAAATGAAATATAATTTCATTAATTTAGTTTTTGACTAGTTCTTGAGCTATTGATTTAAGAGTTGATTTTTTTTCAATTAATGAATTTAATAAATTATTACCACCTTGAACGTCTGATTCTTTAATTAAGTACAAGGCCTTTTTTAATATAATTAAATCTTTTTGTTCGTTTGAAGAATTAGATTTTTCTAAAATATCCAGATATTTGATAATTTTATTCTTATCTGTAATTAATTTATTTTCTATAACTGCATTTAAAGATAATATTGAATAAAAATTATTTTTACTCAGTATAATTTCTTCGTACAATTCTTTTGCTTTATCTTTTTTAGAAGAAGTTAAATTAAGACCAGCTTCTACATATTTCTCGGCTATAAAAATATTTTGTTTTTCGTTTTTATATTTTATCAAGGCAGATAGAACAAGAATTGTTATTAAAGAAAATATAAATATATATATTTTAATTTTGTTTACGTTATAAAAATTAAAAAGGCTGTTTTTTAATTCTTGTTTACTTTCTAAGTTTTGTTCCATATAAAAAGTTTTTTTGTTTTGGAAATTTTTTAAATTGTACTTCTCTAGTATATTTTTTTACAGCTTTTTCAATAATTCTGTTTAAGTTTGCATATTTTTTGACAAATTTTGGATAAAAACCACTGATACCAAGCATGTCATCCGTTACTAAAATTTGTCCATCACAGTTTACCGAAGAACCAATACCAATCGTTGGTATATTTATTTCACTAGTAATTAACTTTGCAGAGGTTGGTGATAAACATTCAAGCACTATGGAAAATGCTCCAGCTTTTTCTATAGATTTTGCTTCTTTCAAAAGTTTTAAGGTGTCTAATTTTGTTTTTCCCTCGATTTTAAATTTATTTTTAAATTGTGGTGTGTACCCTATGTGACCCATCACTGGTATATTTTTTTTTACTAAATATTTTATAATATTATAATTTTTCTTATTGCTTTCTAACTTAATTGCGTCACACTTTATTTTTTTTATTACTAATTTTGCATTTTTTTCTGCAATTTTTATATTATCATAACTACCCTTAGGCATATCAACTACAAGTAAAGATTTTTTAATTCCCATTTTTACACTTAATGCGTGTTGTATAATATTATGTAAACTTATCTTATGGGTATTTGAATGTGCATATAAAACATTGGCCATTGAGTCACCTACTAAAATAATATCTACATATTTATCTAAAATTTGTGCAATACTTTTTGAATAAGCAGTTAGGCAGACAATTTTTGATTTATTTTTTTTTAATAAAATTTTTTTTATTTTTTTATTCATTACTCTAATTCAATAGTGCTAGGCGGTTTTGAAGTAATATCATAAACGACTCTATTAATTCCTTTAATATTATTAATAATTTTATTAGATATACTATCTAAAAAATTCTTTGGAAAACTAAAATAATCAGCAGTCATTCCATCTTCCGATGTAACAGCCCTCAGTAAACAAATGTTTTCATAAGTTCTTGTATCTCCCATTACGCCTACTGTTTTTATTGGTAAAAGTGCAGCGTAAGCTTGCCAAATTTTATAATAAAGACCTCCTTTGATTAACTCATTTATGTAAATATAGTCTGCCTCTTGCAGTATCTTTATTCTTTCACGTGTAATATTTCCTAAAATTCTTATTCCCAAGCCTGGACCTGGAAATGGATGCTTGTAGTTAATACTTTTATCTAAACCCAAAGAATTTCCTAAAATCCTAACCTCATCTTTAAAGAATTCTTTTAAAGGTTCAACTAATTTTAACTTCATTCTTTTTGGTAAACCTCCAACATTGTGATGTGATTTTATTTTTGAAGTTTTGCTACCAGTTGAAGATCTACTTTCTATTATATCAGGATAAAGCGTTCCTTGAGCTAAAAATTTTAAATTTTTATATTTTTTGGACTCTTTTTCAAAAACCTTGATAAATAAATTTCCTATAATTTTTCTTTTTTTTTCTGGATTAGATATATTTTTTAGATTATTCAAAAAAAGGTTTGAAGCATTAATTAGTTTAACATTTAGATTATATTTATTTTTAAATAATTTATAAGTATGCTTAAACTCATCTTTTCTCATTAAGCCTGTATCCACCATTATGCATATAAGATTTTTTTTAATCGCCCTGTTAATTAATAATGCAACAACACTACTATCTACACCACCAGATAATGCACAAATAACCCTATCTTTTCTTACAGTTTTTTTTATTTC
>MDTG01403172.1_pt1 | contig 24083 bp, 20 predicted proteins | sample 811421 | NCBI WGS metagenome assembly MDTG01 (sample SAMN05326645, study PRJNA326480) | marine metagenome | isolation source: seawater | place: Pacific Ocean: South East | collected 2011
ATGCATTAGAAAGGGCTTTGTACAACTATTTAAAATCCAGGTTAAAAGTTACAACAGACGATTTTAGTAAGGACAAAATTTCTGAAATCTTAGCGGATAAAAACTTGGACCGAGTCGAGATAAACTCCTTTATTGATCTTTTGGAAAATTGTGAAGCAGCGAGATACGCACCTGCCTCTGACACCAAAATGAAAAATGATTTTGACGATGCACTTTCTGTAATAGCTAATATTGATAAAAAATTATGAGGCAACCTTTAAGATTCTTTTTGGCGATGGTCCTGTCTTGTTTTTTTAGTTCAGCTCAGAACAATGACTTCACTTTTGAAAATGCAAATGCTGCATACAACGCCGCCCAATTTGAGAAGGCGGTAATGTTGTACAAGGAAATATTGGAAGCTGGCGATCAAAGTGTAGCACTATATTATAACCTCGCCAATTCATACTATCGTTTGAATCAAGTTGGAGAGAGTATTTTTTATTTTGAAAAAGCCAGACAGTTAGATCCCAAAGATGAGGACTTAATTGTAAACATTGTGTTTGCTCAAAATATGGCCATCGATGCGGTCGAAGTGTTGCCCAAATCTCAAATTACACTTTTAAGTGAGAAGATATTTAATCTGTTTTCCTTAGAGGGATGGGCATATTTTATAGTGGTCTGTTCATGGATTTTAGCCATACTGTGGGGGGTCTACATTTGGAATAAAGTGCCTATTATCAAAAGGTCTTTCTTTATTTCCGCGATTTTAACTGGGGTCATATTGATTTTTTCGGTGTTTGTAAGTTTTATTAAATCCTCGAATGAAGACAATACCTTTTATGGGATTTTATTTAACGAAAAGTTAGAGGTTTGGGCAGAACCCAATACCCGAGCCGAGGTTTTATTCCAACTCCATGAAGGAACTAAGGTTCAAATGTTGGATAAACTTCAGGAATGGCAAAAGATCAGAATTGCCAATGGATCGGAGGGATGGGTTAAAGATGGAGAGATCAGAGACCTGAAAGGTTTTAAATAGTGTCCTCAGGGAGGTCGTGTGTCATTGTACTTCCCCAATCGAAAAGGAATTCTCCCAAGGCTTTAATGGGCTGGTAGAGGAGAGAACTTTCTATCATTCCTTCATCCAAAAGACTAACCCAACTGTTGAGCTTTCCCACAAAAAATAAGCCGACACTCATCAGGACCGCCCATTTCAACATCCCAAATGAAGCGCCCAAAAACTTGTTGAATAGACCCAGTGAGGCTTTGCTTATTATTTTTGTCATTGCACGTGCCAAAACTGAGACGCCATAGACAATGATCATAAAAATAATCAAGTAGGCTACAGTTTTAATGGCGATGGGGTTCCAGTCTACAAATTCTTTCAATAAATCGGTTAAAAATCCAGAGCATTTAAAAGCACCCAGAAGTCCTAAAAAGAGGGCTCCTAAGCTGGCAACTTCAACAATAAACCCCTTAAAAAACCCTTTGATTAGACCAAAACCTAAGGCTATATACAGTATGATATCGATCAAATTCACTATTTACTAATGTACTTTTTTTTTGGGAATCTCCTCTCGAGATTTACCATAAAGCCAGTATCTTTGAAAATGACATTAAATCAAAGCAGAGACCAAAAACTTAAAGAACGCTGGGAGGAACTGGTAACAGTCCTCAGTGATCGTTTTTCCGATGGAGAGGCATTGGATGTGGAGGGTATCCTCTACTTGGTCGGGTTGCAAGAATTGGGTCAGGTCCACGGGAAGATGAAGAAAGATGACAATGTCAACTTGATCCACATAGGGATCTGCGCTGTTCTGGAACCTTTTGGGTATTATCGCTTTGACTGCATCGATGATGAGGGCTGGCCGCACTTCGAACTCCTCGAAGAGTTACCCCCGCTCAAACCTGGTGAGCAAAGTGTTATGATGAAAGAAGCTTTGGTAAGCTATTTTTTAAAACGCGCCCTAATTCAATAAATGTTTACTTTTGTTATATGATTAATAAAATAAAAGAGACACTGGCCTCGGTCAGCACTTTTGAAGCAAAATCAAAAGAGGAGATAGAGTCTTTTAGAATAAAACATCTAGGTAAAAAAGGAATACTTAACGATTTTTTTACTGCCTTTAAAGAGGTCCCTCCCCAAGATAAAAAAGCATACGGACAGGCGTTAAACGAGTTGAAGAATGCAGTTTCTGAAAAAGTAAAAAACCTTCAATTAGAACAAAATTCTACCGCTGATCTGCACAATTATGGAGATTTATCAAAACCTGGATTTCCCTTTCACTCAGGCGCAAGGCATCCCCTCTCTTTGGTTAAAAATAGGATAGTAGAAATATTTTCACAGATTGGATTTAGTATCTCAGAGGGTCCAGAGATTGAAGACGATTGGCACAATTTCACGGCTTTGAATCTTCCCGAGTATCATCCTGCTCGAGATATGCAGGACACTTTTTTTATTCAAACCGACCCAGATATTTTGTTGAGAACCCACACCTCCTCTGTCCAAGTCAGGTTCATGGAAAATAACCAACCCCCCATCCGGACCATTTCACCAGGTAGGGTTTTTAGAAATGAAGCAATCTCAGCCAGATCCCATTGTATATTTCATCAAGTAGAGGGCTTATACATTGACAATCAGGTATCCTTCGCCGATCTAAAACAGACGCTGCTTTATTTTACAAAAGCACTTTTTGGAAAGTCTGAAATTCGCTTGCGGCCCTCCTATTTTCCTTTTACTGAGCCCAGTGCTGAGGTCGATATTTATTGGGGATTAGAGACAGAAACTGATTACCGTATAACTAAAGGATCGGGATGGTTAGAAATTATGGGTTGCGGAATGGTCGATCCCAACGTATTAAAAAATTGCAATATTGATCCTAATAAATACTGTGGTTATGCCTTTGGTATGGGGATAGAAAGGATAGCAATGTTGCTCTATCAAATTGGTGATATTCGACTGTTTTTTGAAAATGACATTCGGTTTCTTTCCCAATTTAAATAGGGAGTTAATTCAATTTTTGATGTGGCACAATGTGCCTTATCCTTTCAATGGGTTCATCTAAGGTCAGTTGAAGTAGATCTCTCGCTTCTTTTAAAGAAATTTCGTTTTCCCATTCCAAGCGTTTTGTCCCTTCTTTATTGCTTTTCCCTTTGATGGTTAAGCAAGCCTTTTGATCTGTGATTCTGACCCTAACCGTTCGCTCAGGATCTTTACTCAGTTAGGCTTGGATAATATGAATACTTTTGACAGCCTGCTCTTTGAAAGTGGTATTTTTAACTAAAAATTTTCTCTCAATTTCAAATTTCATATTGGTGATCAGGCTTTTTGAGCGAAAAAAAATCAATTATTCTCCGAGCAGAGGACTAGGGGTTATACCGTGGATACTCTTAGGGTATTGACCATTCCTTTTTCTACAATAGGCATGGCGGTAAGGTTGACCAGAAGGTCTCCTTTTTTCACATATTCCATTTTGCTGGCGATATCATTGATCTGTTCAACCGTTTTGTCAGTGCTCTCAAAACTATCATAGAAAAAAGCTTTGACACCCCATATAAGGTTGAGCTGAGTAAGAATTCTTTTGTTGGAAGTAAAGACCAAAATGAAAGAGTGGGGCCTCAACGCTGAAACTTGAAAAGCAGTATATCCACTTTTAGTGAGTGTACATATGGCTTTTGCCTGTACATCATTCGCAATGTGAACAGCATGATAACAAATGGACTTGGTAATGAATCTTACAGTCCTAATATTAGGAGGTTTCTGAGGAACAGTTATTAACTCAGAATTCTCCACACTAAGGATGATAGAACTCATGGACTTAATAACTTCGACTGGGTACTCACCAACAGATGTTTCACCAGAAAGCATCACAGCATCTGCACCGTCCATCACAGAGTTTGCTACATCGTTTACCTCTGCCCGGGTTGCAGTAAGGCTATCGATCATACTCTCCATCATTTGCGTAGCGATAATAACAGGAATCCTTGCTTTTTTAGCCAATTTAACCAACTCTTTTTGAACCAGTGGTACTTCGGCAGGGGGTATTTCAACACCCAAATCTCCACGAGCAACCATCAATCCATCGCAGTACGAAATAATTTTATCTATATTCTCTATCCCCTCGGGTTTCTCGATTTTTGCGATGATTGGGATCTTATGACCAGATTGTTTTTCGATCATTTTTCTTAAGTCCAATATGTCCTCGCTATTTCTAACAAAGGACAACGCGATCCAGTCCACCTCTTCTCCGATGGCAATTTCGGCATCAATAATGTCCTTTTTTGTTAAAGCAGGAAGGGAAATTTTTGTATTGGGGAGATTAACTCCTTTTTTGGATTTTAATTTTCCACCTTGGATCACCTTAGCATCAACTCTGGAGTGTTTGTCGGTAGCAATAACCTCAAAAATAAGCTTACCATCGTCCAGCAGAATCCGTTCACCAGGCTTTACATCCCTAGAAAAGTTTTCATAATTCATAAAAACTTTTTCTTTGTTGCCCTCAAATGGATCTCCATTTAGAAAAGAAATCTGGTCTCCAGGCGCTACCTTTATATCCGATTCAACCTCTCCAATCCGTAGTTTTGGCCCTTGAAGGTCAGCCAAAATAGAAGTATTGGAATTGAGTTTTTTACTTATTTTTCGAATAGATTGGATTCTTTTTTTAACGTCTTCATGCTCGGCATGAGAAAAATTAATTCGGAAAACATCTACACCCGAAAGAATCATCTCTTCGATTATTTCCTCTTTGTCTGATGCAGGACCAAGAGTGGCAATAATTTTAGTTTTTTTTCTAATAGTCATCCATCTAAATTTACAATAAAATCGTGATTTAATTGTCTTTGATCAGGCAAGTAGCAGTAGGAAATTTCTTCCATAGACTCTACCTTTCTGATAAAAATATTAGGTATAACACCTGAATTAATTTTTATGATGAAGTCAGCATCCTTTAAATCATTTACCAAATATAATTCTTTTGACTCAGGTAAATCAAATAAGCGGATTTCGTTTTGCTTTTCATTTTGCTCTATATAAGTTCGATTGGAGTACAAGTGAACTTCAATTTGATTAATGCGATCGATCCACTGGTAATTTTCAAAATTAAAAGCCGTTTTGTTTTTAGACAATTTAAACTTACATGACAAATACTTATTGAGCAGATAAGCCAACAAATACCCTTCACAACGAGTGTGAATTGCCATCAAATGGAAATCATCTTCTGAAATTTCATCAAGCAGATAATGCTTTACTTTAGACATCAGATTACTATTTTATGTTCAAGACATGAAAGGCCCTTTTGGCAGCTTTTTCCTCAGATTTTTTTTTAGAAAAACCCCGGGCCTTTATAATTTGGTTTTCATTCAAAAAAATTTGTGTGGTGTAATTGAATTCAGGGTCCAAACCATCATCAGTATTGGTCACAAATTTTATTTCTTTTTTGGTTTTCTGTCCCCATTCCACCAATAGCCCTTTATAACTTAATACGCTGTTTTCAAGTTGATCGAAATTAAGGTGTTTACCCAAAATTTTTCGTGAGATAAATTTATTGCACCGATCGTATCCTCTGTCAACCAAAACCGCACCCACCAGTGCTTCAAGTAAATTTCCGTGAATGTTATTTCCAAAATTCACTTTGTTTTCGAGATTGAGGAATTTTACCAAATCCATTTTGTCGCCAATTTGATTTAGGTTGTCTCGGCTCACAATCATTGCTCGGTATTTGGTTAACTTACCCTCTGTAGCATGGGGAAATTTCTCGTACAAAAATGAGGAAACTACAACACCTAACATAGAGTCCCCTAAAAATTCAAGCCGTTCAAAATTTATTGAGTTCCCTTTTTCGTCTTTTAAATTGAGAGAGCGATGGGTGAAAGCGGTGATGTAGATTTCTTTTCTGCGGGGTTTCAGCCCAGTGATCTGCCTGAGTTTATTAAAAAATACTTTTTCTTTTTGAGCCGATGGTTTCAGTAAGTGGCTAAAAAAATTCACAATTAAATTTAGATAATTTTTTTGAAAAGAACACAGGCATTGTGACCTCCAAAACCGAAGGTATTAGACAAAGCGATATCAACATTTCGCGTTTGTGCTTTTCCTAAAGTAAAATTAATTTTAGGATCCAGTTGGTCGTCTTGGGTTTGGTGATTTATTGTTGGAGGGACAATGTTGTTGGTAATGGTCAGGATAGAGGCAATAGCTTCTATGGCTCCTGCAGCGCCCAACAAGTGTCCCGTCATCGATTTGGTTGAATTAATATTGATGTTATAAGTATGCTCTCCAAAAACAGATAAGACGGCATTGGTTTCCGCTACATCGCCCAAAGGCGTTGAGGTTCCATGCATATTGATGGCATCAACATCTTCTGGTTTTATTTGGGCATCTTTAATGCAATTGAACATCACTTTTTTAGCACCAATGCTTTCCGGATGGGGGGCTGTCATGTGGTGGGCATCTGCTGAAAGTCCTGCCCCAGCCAACTCGGCATAAATTTTGGCACCTCTGGTAATAGCGTGTTCATATTCTTCTAGGATAAGTGCTCCGGCACCTTCACCAAGAACAAAACCGTCTCTGTCTTTGTCAAAAGGACGGGAAGCGGTTTTTGGATCTTCATTCCTAGTAGACAAGGCATGCATGGCATTAAACCCTCCAATTCCTGCAATATTGATTGCCGCTTCCGATCCTCCGGAAACAATGATGTCGGCATAACCCATCTTGATATAATTTAACGAATCAATGATGGCGTTAGAAGCCGAAGCACAGGCAGATACAGTTGCAAAATTTGGCCCTCTTAGGCCATGTTTCATAGAAATGAGGCCAGGCGCAATGTCAGGGATCATTTTAGGGATGAAAAAAGGATTAAATCGCGGGGAGCCGTCACCCGAGGCATGATTGAGCATTTCATTTTGAAAGGTTTCCAAGCCTCCTACCCCAGAACCCCATATTACGCCTATTCTATCGCAGTCCTCTTTTTCAAAATCAAGACCAGAATCTGCAATGGCCTCATCTGTCGATACTAGAGCAAATTGTGTAAAACGGTCGCATTTACGGGCCTCCTTGCGGTCCATAAATTCCATGGGATCAAAACCCTTAACTTCACACGCAAATTGGGTTTTAAAACCTGATGCGTTAAAAAGAGTGATGGGTGCGGCACCACTTGTGCCAGATAATAAGCCCTCCCAGAACTCAGGGAGGGTGTTTCCTATAGGAGTTAGGGCTCCCAATCCGGTAATTACTACACGTCTTGGTTTCATTTAAGCCGAATTTTATTTTGCTTGCTCAATAAATTTAATGGCTTGACCTACTGTAGAAATATTTTCAGCTTGGTCATCAGGAATTTGAATGTCAAATTCTTTCTCGAATTCCATGATAAGTTCCACGGTATCCAAAGAATCGGCACCTAAATCGTTGGTAAAATTAGCGTCAGTCACGACTTCGTTCTCGTCTACACCTAATTTGTCAACGATAATTGCTTTTACTCTTGATGAAATATCAGACATAATCAAAATTTGTTTTAAATTATTGTGGACAAAAATATAAAACTTTGACTCAAATCACTATTTAGGAAAAAAAATATAACTTTTATTTGTGAATCTAATGCATTTAAATAATCCCTAAAATAAGCTCTAATTGATGTTTGAGTTCATTTATGGTAAATAAAAAAACTAAAAATATCGTCTTATTTGCCTCTGGTTCTGGCACCAATGTAGAAAACATTGTAAAGCATTTTAAAGGCGATGCAAAGCTAAGGGTGGGATGCGTTTTCACCAATAGGGCAAATGCAGGAGTGATTGCCCGAGCCGCAAAAATGAAAATTCCAGTAAAAGTTTTTGATAAAAGCCAAATGGAAACGGGTCATTTACTGTATGAAGTAAAGCGTTTGGATCCTGATTTAATCATTTTGGCAGGTTTTTTATTAAAAATTCCTGTTGAATTTACCCAAACTTTTTCAGATCAAATAATTAATATTCACCCTGCATTATTGCCAAAATACGGAGGAAAAGGAATGTATGGCGATAGGGTACATAGGGCTGTAAAAGAGGCAGGAGATCGAGAAACAGGTATCACAATCCATTATGTTAATGAGCATTATGACCAAGGAAATATTATTTTTCAATCCAAAACTGCCATTGAAAGAAATGAAAGTATTCAGGAAATTGCCGATAAGGTTCACCAATTGGAATACATTCATTACCCAGCCGTCATCCAAAAGTTATTATTTCCATAATGATAGATCAAGTTAATATTTACAGTGATGGATCTGCCATTGGCAATCCTGGTCCTGGAGGCTATGGAATCGTCATGGAATGGAAAGGTAAAGAATACATCAAAGAATTTTCGGAGGGGTTCCGAATGACCACTAACAACCGAATGGAGCTTTTAGCAGTGATCATTGGGCTTGAAACACTTCGTCGGGATGGAGGTGTGGTGGTCGTATATTCCGATTCAAAATATGTGATTGATGCGGTTAAAAAAAAATGGGTTTTTAATTGGGAAAAAAAAGATTTTAAAAACAAAAAAAATCCTGATTTATGGAAACGCTTTTTGAAGATTCACAGAAAACATAAAGTGGATTATCAATGGATCAAGGGACACAACGCACATCCACAAAACGAAAGATGTGATCGTTTGGCCCATACTGCTGCAAAAAAAAGTCCCATCAACATCGACACCTATTTTGAGCAATATCAACTTGAAAACCCAAAGCAGTAGATTATTGAAAACTCGTCAATAAATCTTTTCTAATTACCTTCTGCGCCTCCCTAAGTTTATTATTTTTGTTTAATGAAGAACAAACTATTGGTGGTAGGCACCATGGCCTACGATGCCATTGAAACACCCTTTGGAAAAATAGATAAAATATTGGGAGGTGCTGCAACCTACATTGGTTTGTCCGCTTCGCGATTCTCTCTGGATTGCGGCATAGTTTCGGTAGTAGGGGATGATTTTGAAAAAAAACACTTAGACTTATTGGAGGACAGTGGGATTGATCTCTCGGGCGTGGAACAGGTTAAAGATGGCAAAACTTTTTTTTGGCGCGGAAAATACCGCAACGACCTAAATACCCGAACCACATTAGAAACCCAATTGAATGTCCTTGAAAATTTTAATCCAATAATCCCCGATCACTATAAAGATGCTGAAATAGTAATGTTGGGAAATCTATCTCCTGATGTTCAACTCAAAGCCCTAGGCCAGTTGACATCCAAATCAAAACTTATTGTTTTGGATACCATGAATTTTTGGATGGAACATTATAGGGAAACGCTGGATCAAGTAATTTCCAAAGTCGATGTGATATCAATCAACGACGAGGAGGCACGTCAACTGACAGGAGAATACTCGTTGATTAAGGCTGCAAATCAAATTCATGATATGGGGCCAAAATACGTAATCATAAAAAAAGGCGAACACGGTGCTTTGCTCTTTTATAATAATGAAATATTTTGCGCACCAGCACTGCCATTGGAAGAGGTATTTGATCCTACAGGTGCAGGAGATAGTTTTGCAGGTGGTTTTACTGGATATTTGACCCAAACGGCTGATATTTCTTTTGAAAACATGAAATCTGCCATAATCTACGGTTCTGCAATGGCTTCTTTTACCGTTGAGAAATTTGGTACTGAAAACCTAGTAAATCACAGTCTAAAAATGATGTCAGAGCGCCTTAGAGCTTTTAAAGATTTAACTACATTTGAGATACAGCTTGAATAAACAAAATCATTATAAAAAATGAGTGACGCCATCAAACACGAGTGTGGGATTGCAATGATCCACCTAAAAAAAGATCTCCAATACTATAAACAAAAATACGGCACCCTAATGTTTGGGATCAATAAAATGTATTTGATGATGGAAAAGCAGCACAATAGAGGTCAAGACGGTGCCGGATTGGCGTGTATTAAACTCAATATGCAAGCAGGTCAACGCTACATTGCTCGGGTTCGGTCTAACGGACAACAACCCATACAAGATATTTTTGGAAAGGTAAATAAAAGCGTAAAGCAAGCCTCGAAAAACTTACCTAACCTTTTAGAGGACGTAGATCAATTCAAACAAGAAGTTCCCTATGCTGGGGAGTTACTTTTAGGACATCTGCGCTATGGAACTTTTGGTAAAAACAGTATAGAAAGCGTCCATCCTTTTTTGAGACAAAACAATTGGATGCATCGAAATTTGATCGTTGCAGGAAATTTTAACCTCACCAATGTAAATGAGCTTTTTGAAACATTGGTAGACTTGGGTCAGCACCCAAAAGAAAAAGCCGATACCATCACTGTAATGGAGAAAATAGGACATTTTTTAGACGATGCTGTTGCCAAAATTTATAAGAAACTGAAGAAAGAAGGGTTTAACAAAGCCGAGGCTTCTCCTAAGATCGCCGAAAGTTTGAACATGAAAAAAGTATTGCGTAAGGCATCAAAAAAATGGGATGGAGGCTATACCATCGCAGGACTATTGGGCCACGGTGAGTCTTTTGTATTCAGAGACCCTGCTGGAATAAGACCTGCATATTATTACGACGATGATGAAATTCTAGTGGTAGCCTCAGAGCGGCCAGCCATTCAAACTGTTTTTAATGTGCCTTTTGAATCAATACGTGAGCTTGCACCGGGTTGTGCCTTGCTTACCAAGAAATCGGGGAAAGTTAATTTAAGCCAGATCCAAGAAGCTACAGATCCCAAATCTTGTTCTTTTGAACGTATATATTTTTCCAGAGGAAGTGATGCGGAAATTTATAAAGAAAGAAAAAAATTAGGAAGGCTCTTGTTTCCACAAGTACAGAAATCCATCAATAATGACTTAGAAAATACCGTATTTTCATTCATACCAAATACTGCTGAGACTTCATTTTATGGCCTTTTAGGTGCTGTTCAAGACAATATTGTTCATTCCTTGAAAAAGTCGATACTCGATGATAAAAAACTCCAAAATGGTGCGCTAGAAAAATTGTTTTCCTTGCGACCAAGAATTGAAAAAATAGCCATTAAAGATGCAAAACTCAGAACATTTATTACTGAAGATGCAAGCCGCGATGATCTCGTTGCTCACGTTTACGATGTTACCTATGGTGTAATAAAACCGACAGATAATTTGGTAATTATTGACGATAGTATTGTTCGGGGGACCACCTTAGAGAAAAGCATTTTGAAGATGTTGGACCGACTGAACCCTAAGAAAATTATAATTGTTTCCAGCGCTCCACAAATACGATATCCAGATTGCTATGGAATAGACATGGCGAAAATTAATAATTTCATAGCTTTTAAAGCCACCCTCAAGTTGCACGAAGACCAAGGAACCTTGGAGAATATTTTGGACCAAATATACATGCAATGCAAGAGCAGTGAATACAAACCATTGGAATCGATTGAGAATCATGTAAAGGCATTGTACCATCCCTTTACAAACGAACAGATCTCAGCAAAAATTGCTAAAATTTTGAGAGCAGATTCGATCAAAGCAGAAGTCGAGATTATTTTTCAAACTATAGAAGGGCTCCACAAAGCCTGCCCAAAAAACTTAGGGGATTGGTATTTTTCAGGGGATTATCCCACACCAGGTGGCAACCGGGTTGTCAACCGTGCTTTTATGAATTTTTATGAGGGAAAATCTATTCGGGCATATTAAAAAGGGCAAGGTAACATAATAAATTTATTCACTTATATAAATAAATTCACTTCAAGCTCCTTTTATCTAAAATATGTGTATTTAATCGTTTTTATAATCACGAGTTGGGGGTTAAATCTAATTTTACTACACCAGAACATAAGTAGGTTAAGTTCATGGTAAGATTTGGGGCAAAAAGGGAGGATTTATCCTCCCTTTTTATTTTTAACCCATTTGGTTTCCCCAACTCCATTAAAGATTCTGTTCGTACAATACGCTAACATTCTCCCAATTAATCACATTGAAAAACTCGCTGATATAGTCAGGTCTTCTGTTTTGGTAGTTTAAGTAATATGCGTGTTCCCATACATCTAACCCTAAAATAGGGGTGCCGCCACATCCAATTCCAGGCATCAATGGGTTGTCTTGGTTTGCAGAAGAGCACACTTCAACATTTCCCCCTTTTTGGACACATAACCAAGCCCAGCCAGAACCAAATTGAGTAGCGGCAGCGTTGGAAAATGCAGTTTGAAAGGCTTCAAAAGATCCAAAAGCCTTATCAATGGCTTGAGCCAATGGTCCCGTGGGTTGTCCCCCGCCATTTGGTCCCATAACTTCCCAAAACAAACAATGGTTGAAATATCCCCCACCGTTATTTCTCAAAGCCCCGTTGCTCATGTCCATATTGTAAAGTATGTCCTCTATAGAATCAGATTCCATTGAAGTACCCTCAATTGCAGAATTGAGTTTGGTCGTATAACCATTGTGGTGTTTACCATGGTGGATTTCCATGGTTCTTGCGTCAATATGCGGTTCTAGTGCATCACTAGCATAATTTAATTTAGGTAATTTAAAAGTCATAATATTTTATTTATATACTACAAAAGTAGAATATCTTTTACTCATTCCGTAAGGGATGACGATGAAAAAAACTAAATTTAAACTATAAGAAATTATGAGATCAGGTTCATTTCATATCATAAATGCAGCTGCTGGATCGGGTAAAACCTATACTTTGGTATACGCCTATCTCAGAAAACTCCTTTCCTCTAAGCGAGAGGATATTTATAAAAACATGTTGGCAATGACTTTTACCAACAAGGCCGTTAATGAAATGAAGTACAGGATTTTGTCCAGCCTTTTTCTGCTGGCCTATAACCACGAAGACCATAAGATAAAAGATATTCGCAGCAGCCTGATTATCGATTTAAAAATTGAATGGCCCAGCTTGCAGCAAAAAGCCACAAGGGTTTTAAATAAAATTTTACACGAATACGCCGCCTTCGAAGTCATAACACTCGATAGTTTTACCCATAAAATCATTAAGAGTTTTGCTAAAGACCTAAAAATACCCGCCAGTTTTGAGGTAGTATTAGACAGTGACCCCCTATTAGATGAGCTTACAGAAAACATTATTGATCAGGCGGGTGTTGACAATTCTTTGACCAAAATCTTGGTTGATTTTAGCTTAACCAAAATTGACGAACTCAAAAGCTGGAACATTGCAAAAGACCTTTTTGATTTCTCAAAACTATTGCTCAACGAGAACGATCGCATACCGATAGCTCAACTTAGGGGCTTAACATCAGAAGACTTTGAGAAGCATAAAAATAGTTTTAATAAACTCCTGATCTCTCATAAAAAGGAACTCGTACATATCGGTGAATTGACCCTTAAACTTATTACTGATCGCGGTTTGTCAGAGAATGATTTCAACCGAAAGACCCTTTTTAAACATTTTAAAAAAATCGCGGATGGTGAAATCGATGATCTCCATAAAAATCAATTAGAGCTTAATTTGACCCAAGGAGCCAGGCTCTACTCTAAGTCACTTTTAGCAGCCAAAAAAAACAGTATTGATTTACTAATCCCTCAACTGCTCAAAAACTACAAGCAAGCCCAATCAATGGTTGGACGGATTCACCTACTCAAAAACATCATCAATCAATGGACACCACTTTCATTAATAGGCAAGATGGAGGAGGGCTTAGAGGCCCTTCAGATCCCTAAAAATCGATTGCTCATAAGTCACTTCAATGAAATTATCGACAAAGAGATTTCTGATTTAGACGCACCTTACATATACGAGCGAATGGGAGAACGTTACCGCGACTATTTTATTGATGAATTTCAGGATACCTCACGCCTCCAGTGGAAAAATTTACTCCCCCTAATTTCAAACGCACTTCAAGGATTAGACGACGACCACCATGAGGGTTCACTACTATTGGTGGGGGATCCCAAACAAGCCATTTACCGTTGGAGAGGAGGGGATAATGAACAGTTTTTGAAGCTGTTGAATAAAGAAAGTCCTTTTCAAATAACGCCTCATATTATAAATCTACCAACAAACTACAGGTCTCGTGAAGCCATTGTAGATTTTAACAATCATTTTTTATCATGGGCAGCAACGCATCTCACAGATCCCAATCAGCATCAATTGTTTGATCAGCAAACCCAACAGCTTTTTAACGATAAAAAAGGAGGCCTGGTGGTCATCCGTTTTATTGAAAAAGGAAAAAAAAAAGAAAGCACACTGCCGCACTATCAAGAACAAACCATTCGTTCATTGAATGCAGCCAAAGCTAATGGTTTTTCCTGGGAAGATATGGCTGTCTTGGTCAGAAAAAAGGAGCAGGCGAGTAAGATAGCAGCGGCTCTACAAGTTGCTGAGATTCCTTTTGTTTCCTCTGAATCTTTGTCTCTGGGAAGTTCTCCAACGGTAAATTTTATCATTGCTTTAATTCGATTGGCAATCGATCCCGAGGACGATCAGGAAAAAAGATATATTATTGAATTTCTGCACGATAATGCTGAAACTGAAAGGGATTTAGACAAAACCCTAAACGATGCAATATTCAAGAATATCCGCGATTTTCAGCGCGCCATTGAGGAGCAATTTGGTTTTGTTTTTGATTTTCAAGACTTCTCAAAAAAATCGATCTATAATGCAGTAGAATATGCCATTGCCTCTTTTAGCCTCGATAAAAATATCGGTGCACACCTCATCGCTTTTTTAGATGATGTTTTTGAGTACAGCAGCAAGGAAAAAGTAAGTTTTTTAAGCTATCTATCCCACTGGGATCAGAAAGGAATTACAAAAAATATCGTGTTACCCGAGGGCACCAATGCAGTCCGAATTATGACCATTCACAAAGCCAAGGGTTTAGAGTTCGAGGTAGTAGTAATGCCATTTGCTTCCGAAGATTTGGTCCCCTCTTTTGGCCGTAAAGTTTGGTTTCCTGTCCAGAATTTATTTGATACGGACTTTCAACAAGGGCTAATTTCTTTTTCCAGCAAACTAAATTATCTGGGTGAGGAGGGTAAAGCATTTTATGAACAAGCGCTTGTGGCCGACCGGGGGGATTCCCTTAACACCTTGTACGTTGCTCTCACAAGAGCGGTCTCACAAATGCACATTATTTGCACATTAGAGCGAGAATCAGCAGTGGCTTACAAAAGTTTTGCGACTTTACTCAATCAATTTGTGAGACACCAAAAAGCAATACCCGATATAGAAAAACCGTTTTTTTGGGGGAGGGAGGAGCCAAATCAAAAGGAGGAGAAAAAAAGTGATTTTGGTGTGATTCAACCGGAATTAAAGATTAAACCCGATTGGCAAAAAAAGCTTTGGATACAAATGAACACAAGACACGAAGAAGGGGCTGTCGATGCCAAACAAGAGGGGCTGTTGGTTCACGAGTTGTTGTCCAAAATTCACTATGCCTATGAGGTCCAATCGGTGGTTGAAGACGCCCTGATTTCAGGGATTATTGGAAAAGAAGAACATGACCATTATTTACAAATGATAACAAACATAGTGGAACATCCCGAAATATCTGCCTATTTTGACGAAGAGGTGGAGGTCTTTAACGAAAGAGACATATTGATTCCTGATGATACTTTTGTCCGACCAGACAGAATTATTAAGCAAAAAAATAACTGGGTAATTTTAGATTATAAAATAGGAAAACAACATCCTAAACACATAACCCAAATAAATCATTACGGTGAAATTCTGGAACAAATGACCCAAGAAACCCCAAAGTGTTTTTTGGTTTATATAGGTAAAAAGGCAACGGTAAAACAGGTTGCATAAGCCATAAATATTGAAGATGTTAGTTCAGTGAAAACTTTTTTGGACGAAATAGCAGAGAAGATAATTGATTTAAAAAAAGATTTTGATTCGATCAAAATCGTGGTGCCAAGTCGAAGAGCTGTCTTGTATCTAAAAAATGCTTTGGGACGTCAGATTCAAAAACCAATTTTTGCTCCAGAGATCGTCAGTATTGAAAATTTTGTTCAAGAATTGTCAGGATTCAAAAAAGTAACAGCAGTAGATACACTATTTGAATTGTACACCACCTACAAGGATATTACCCTTGAAAAAGACAGGGATTCATTTGATCAATTTTTAGGTTGGGCTCCGTTGATTTTATCTGACTTTAATGAAATGGACGCACATTTGGTTGATTCTAAAAAGTTCTTTGATTTTCAATTTTCTTATCACGAGATGAGCCAATGGTCAAAAAATGAAAGTCAGGTTAAGCTTTTGCACAATCATTTGAATTTTTGGCGGATGATTCCCGCCCTTTATGAGGGATTTGGCCAGCGACTCCAAAAAAAGCAACAAGGGACTTTAGGGTTGATATTTAGAGAGGCGGTGGAAAACTTAGAGTTCTACATGAACGAAAATCAAAAGCATCATTTTTTTGTAGGCTTCAATGCACTAAATCAATCTGAATCTAATATTATCCAGGAATTTATCTCTAGGAATAGGGGGACGGTGTACTGGGACATCGACCAATATATATTTGAAGATAAAACACACGTTGGAGGTAAATTTATTCGACAGTATCATAAAGAATGGATGTCCCTACGCACCCAAAAAACCTCCTTTGAAGTCAACTATGCAAAACCAAAAAGCATAACGTTCGTTGGTGTGAGTAAAAACGTTGCACAGGCAAAATATGCAGCACAACTGGCAAACGAATTGGCGGCAGATCATCCAGATCAAAAAACAGCAGTAGTCTTGGGAAATGAATCCCTACTAACTCCGACAATCTCGGCTATTGGCGAATCAAACGAGGGCTGGAATGTCACCATGGGATACCCGCTTCAAAACACCACTGCTGTAGATTTTTTCGAACTGTTATTTCAATTACACCTTAACAGCAAAGGAGGGTTTGTCTTATATAAAGATCTTAAAAGTTTACTGTCCACCCCTTGGTGCTTCTCACTTTTAAAACTTCACCACACTGATTTTGAAGGCCAACTCAACGACATCGAATCTAAAAACTTATATAGAATTCAACAGAATAAGCTATGGTCTCCAAAGGATTCAAATCCGATCTCCAAATGTTTTTTTGGATCTGTAGATGATCCTGGAGATTTTATAGAAAGACTTATTATTATTTGTGATCATTTTATTAAGTTTTTGGATCAAAAGGAAGCGCGAACTGCTTTGCTGAGCCTATCCTATTATAAAAATATAAAGGTATTATTGACCCGCTTGTTGGATATGCATAAAGCCTATTCCGCAATCGAAAACCTCCCCTTACTTCTTTTGGTTTTTAAAACCCTAATTAAAGAAGAAAAAATTGATTTTATTGGAGAACCTTTAGACGGAATTCAGATCATGGGTCTATTGGAAACACGTTTGTTGGATTTTGAAAACGTAGTCATTACCAACCTAAACGAGGGAATTTTACCCAGAGGAAAAAAGAACAATTCTTTCCTCCCCTTCGATCTCAAAAAGAAATTCAATCTCCCTACTTTTATTGAGAATGATGCAATTTATACATATCATTTTTATCGCCTAATTCAAAGAACAAAAAGGGTATTCTTGCTCTACAATACCGAAAGCGATGGATTGAATTCTGGGGAGATGAGTCGTTTTTTATATCAGTTAAAATATTTGAAACACCCCCAGCACAAAATCACAGAAAAAAAATTGGTGTTGAACTATTCTACTCCAAAAACAGCAGAGCGGTCGATAGAAAAAACAAGTAGGATTCAACAAAGGTTGCGGGAAATTAGCAAAAAAGGATTTTCCCCTTCTTCCTTGGCGCTATTCCTCAGAAACCCATTGGATTTTTACTACCAAAAAGTATTAAAAATTAGGGAAAAAAAACCAGTAGAATCTACCATCAATAATCGAGACAGAGGAAACTTGGTTCACGAGGTACTCGAGTTACTTTATACGCCTTATCAAAACAAAATTTTGACCCCACAGGATTTCGATAAAATGAAGGTCGAACTTTTACCCTTGATGGAAAAAAGCTACCAATCAATCTATCATGGAACCCAACAAAAAACGGGGAGAAATCACATCATTTTTGAAGTACTAAAAAAATCAATTCTTGATTTCCTAGAATCTGAGCAAAAACTGGTAAGTCAAGGCAATCAAATTCAAATTTTACAATTGGAGAAAAAATTCGAGAAGGAGATTGAGGTCCCTGGTTTAAATTTCCCAATAAAATTAATTGGTATCGTAGATCGAGTTGATCTTTTCAATGGTACTTTGAGAATCATTGACTACAAGACTGGTATGGTGCAACCAAAACAACTGAATTTATCGGACTGGAATATTTTTTATGAAGATGATAATTATGCCTACTTATTTCAGATTTTACTGTATGCTTGGGTTCAAAAACCTTTATTGGATCGCCACCCAAAAGCGTCTGTTGGCATCATCTCTTTTAGAAATCTACCTCAATATTTTATGCCATTTTCCAGTAATCAGGAAACTGATGATGCTTTAAGTGACCAAACCTTCCGTCATTTTGAAAGTATTTTATTGGAAATCATCAGCGTTATTTTTAATCCTGAGTTAAATTTCACAGAGAAAAAGTAATTAGAATCATATTCTATTCATTATTCAATATATTTATAAAAATTATCACGAATGAGTGACGGTTTCGATCAGGAAAAGAGAGAAAAAGGGGTAAAAAAGGAAAAGCTGAATTGGTTTTTGCGCATCATCACCTTGGGAGATCGTTTTTCTGTACAAGACTTCTATGATAGAGTAAAGAAGGGTTTTGTAGAATTTCTAATTGTGTTTTTTGGGGTGTTGGTCTCCTTTGGCGTAGAGAGTCAAGGGGAGGATTTTGGGGACCGTCAGTCCAATATCGACAACCTAATTGCCTTAAGAGATGAAATAACGGAAATACAACTGTACACCAAGGGATTCATCGAAGAAAATAAATGGATCATAGAAACATACAACAAATTATACACCCAATGGGATGAAGACAGGGACAGTGTTTTTATTTTTATAGACCCATCGGATGACCTTCCATACTCCCCTTTGTCTTTTTACAACAACTACAATCCTTTCAATCCTCCAAGGGTAGTGTATGAAGCCATTAAATTGGACGGAACTTTTAGATTTTTAGGATCAGAGGTCGGGCGATTTGTCAACAATACTTATGATGGAACAGATTTGAAATACCTCATGCTCAATACCGACAGAGAGGAAAAAGTTTACGTAGATCAATTCGAGGGGCAGGTTGCAAATAAGTGGATTTATGATCTGAAAAATATTGATTTTTACGATGTTGACTTTTGGATCAAAAACCGAAAATACTTGCAAAAGGAAAAGTTTTTAAAATATAACCTATTCAAAAGATTGTTGTTATGGACTCAAATTTCCGAGCAGTTACAAGAATACGATACTACTTTGGAGCAGAATATAAAAAAACTAGATTCTGAGATCCAACTGAAGGATGACGAGTGGGTATTTGTCTACTGGTGGTTCTAATTTTTTTCGATTAATCCAGCAGAAAGTTTTCCTGAAATCAGTGCTGGAGGAACCCCAGGGCCTGGTACGGTGAGTTGTCCAGAAAAATAAAGGTTTTTCACCTTTTTACTTTTTAGTTTTGGCCTCAGAAAGGCTGTTTGCAACAGGGTATTGGCCATGCCGTAAGCATTCCCTTTGTAAGAGTTGTACTCGCTGATAAAATCGTTCACACAAAAGGACTCCTTAAACAATATATTGCTCTTTAAACTTTGACCAGTGAGCTGCTCTAATCGTTTAAAAACTATTTCGAAATAGTGATCTCTGAGGGCCTCTGTATCTTCTAATCCTGGTGCAATAGGGATCAGAATAAAACAGGCCTCCTTTCCCTTTGGCGCCATGTTGGGGTCAGAAATTGAAGGGAAATTTGCATAGAACAAAGGTTCCTCTGGCCACTGAGGGGTATCGTAGATGGTGGCCGCGTGGACGTCAAAATCCACATCAAAAAATAAAGTGTGATGGGAAACGTTTTTTACTTTCTTGTCCAGACCAATATAAAACAGCAAGGACGAGGGAGCAAAAGTTTTTTTATCCCAATAGGCCTCACTATAGGCCCTAAGAGATTCTGGTAGTAATCGCTCCGTATGGTGATAGTCGGCCCCACTCAAAACCACATCACTATATTTTTTTTCACCATTGATTTTGATGCCAATGGCCTTATTGTTCTCCACCAGTATTCCCTCGATGGGCTGGTTGACGTGAATCGTTACCCCCAAGCTTTCAGCCAACGCAACTATTCCTTTGACAATACTGTACATACCATCTTTGGGATGCCAGGTGCCCAAGCCAAAATCAGCAAAATTCATAAAATTGTAAAAAGCAGGTGTATTGGAAGGTTTAGCGCCTAAAAACAGAACGGGAAACTGAAGAATCTGCGCCAACTTTGGGTTTTTAAATTCGCGATTTACCTCTTTTTTTACTGTTGAAAAAAAGTATCCTAATTTTTTAACGGTATGCGCTGTAACCAACTCTAAAGGGGAAATTCCAGGACGATAAACCAATTCATCAATGGCAATTTTATAATTATCTGCCGCCTTCGCGATGAACTTTTTTAATTTTATTGAACTGCCTTTTTCAACTGCATCAAAGGCAGCGTAGATTTTTTCAAGAGAATCGCCGATCATTATAGAATCCCCTTTACCAAAATACACCTGATATCCTGGGTCCAAGCGCTCTAGAGTGTAATAGTCACTTACCGATTTTCCAAAATCACCGAAAAACTTTTCAAACACATCGGGCATCCAATACCAAGAGGGCCCAATGTCAAAAACAAACCCCTCTTTTTTTAATTGTCTGGCGCGACCTCCAGGAGTGCTGTTCTTCTCGTAAACGTGAACTTCGTGACCTGATTTTGCCAAATAGCAAGCCGCTGATAAGGATGAAAAGCCGGAACCGATTACGCTGATGGTTTTTTTCATGATCACTACAAAGCTATTAATAAAGACAATGGATTGAGGATAAATCCGATAAAATTCTAAGACTAAAATTAAATTTTGAAATCAAAGTATTTTTTACGGCTGTCAATTATCTTTTATCCCTCCTTTGGTTGTGGATCTCCTCAACAAATGAGGCAGAAATGATCCCAGTGGGAATCGCGACAATTCCAATTCCAATCAATGAAATGAAGGAAGCAAAAATCTTTCCCCCCGCCGTCACCGGATAAACATCACCATATCCGACAGTTGCTAGGGAAACCGTTGCCCACCATATAGACTCAGTTATACTGGAAAATTTTTCAGGCTGGGCTTCGTGTTCTAAATAATAAATAGCAGATGCAGAGAATAAAATGGCCAATAGCGATAGAAAAAGGGTAAACTTAAGTTCATTTTTTACCCCATTCAATGCTTTTATAAATAGTTTTAATGAGCTGCTTCCTCTTCCCAGCTTGAAAATTCTTGTAAGTCTAAACAACCTCAATATTCTCAAGAATCTACCATCAACTTTTATAAACTGATTTAGGAAAAACGGTAATATAGAAATTAGGTCAATTAATCCATACGCGCTAAACACATATTTATAGACCCCTTTCATTCTTTTTTCCTGAAACGACAATCTGATTCTGAACAGATATTCAAAAGAAAAAATGTAGATAGAAATTCCTTCAAAAACATGAAAATAGGAACCGTAAACATCTCTGATAGAGACATGAGATTCCAAAATCATTGCTATAACATTGGCAATGATTAGAATATAAATAAACTTATCAAAAAGAATATTGAATTTCAAAATGGGTTATTTTTTGGAAATATCTATAAAAATTCCAATCAATACCACTATAGTAGTAAATGTTACAACAAAAGCTACAAATCCAGGAGTCATATATACTATAAATATATTTCAAAGATAAAGATTTTGTAAAAACAAGTTTTACTTATTGAAAAAATCATTTTAAAGAATTTTTTGTTTAACCTTTTCTTGTTTCATTTTTTATATATATATTTAAACAGTTTAAATTCAATTTGGTTTATAAACGCCTCTGCAACTACTATCTCCTAAAGTCAAATTCTAAAATCCTAGCAGAGGCGTTTTTTTACTCCCAATTAAATTGATGCTTCCAAGTTTTTTTCTAATTTAGTATGCGGGAAGACTAGGATTTAGATGCGGGGATTGACAACCATTACTTTTTTTGAATTTGAACAAAATAAACTTTGGGCATTCGCTCAAATGGGACTTTTTCCATCAAAACTTCAACAAAACAATGGTTTAAGTTTTTATAAACTGATGGGAACTGGGGGCGGAAATGGATTTAGTCTGTGGCCCGACTTTAGTACTTATGCCTTTTTGGGGGTTTGGAAAGACCAAAAATACGCGGACATTTTTCTGGATCAAAATGAATTACTTCAAGATTACTTCAGTAAATCAAAACTCGTTAGAACTATTAAAATGTTGCCCGTTAAAAGTCATGGGTTGTGGAACGGAAAAAACCCTTTTAAGGATCAGGTTGATCACCAGTCCAATCCCGATTTCCCCGTGGCGGTTATTACAAGAGCTACTTTAAGACCTTCCCGACTTTTGTCTTTTTGGAAATCGGTTCCAGCAGCCAGTGCGGCCATTGAAAAAGCAGCAGGAGTACAATATTTTAAAGGGATTGGAGAATGGCCATTTGTACAACAAGCTACCCTGAGTTTATGGGATAATTTTGATGCGGTAAAAGAATTTGCCTATCGCAGTAAATCCCATTCCGATATTATTAAAAAAACCAGAAGTCAGCAGTGGTACAGTGAGGATCTTTTTGCTCGATTCCACGTTTTGTCGGATACGGGATACATAAAGTCAGAACGTCAGTTGAGATGAAAAATGCAATCGTTATTGGAGCAGGGATTGGCGGGATTGCAGCCGCTCTGCGTTTGTCTAAAAAAGGGTATTACGTCAATGTTTTTGAAGTTAATACATACCCGGGAGGAAAGCTAAGCGCTTTCAAGCTAGGGAAATACCGATTCGACGCAGGCCCATCCCTCTTCACAATGCCACATTATGTCAATGAGCTGTTCACGTTACATGGCGAAAACCCAAAGGATAGTTTTACTTATCAAAAAAAAGATATCGCATGTCAGTATTTTTGGGAGGATAAAACTCAGGTTACAGCTTATACCCACAAAGGTAAATTCTTGAATGAAATCCAAAACAAATTAGGAGTCAAAGGAGCTGTCTTGGAACAATATCTCGACAGAGCAAAGAAAAAATTTGATTTGACCGCTCCGCTTTTTTTAGAGCAATCCCTCCACAAGTTTAAAGGTTTTATAAATGCTAAAACTTTGAAAGCCCTGATCCATTTGGGGCTCTATGAAATCAATCAAAATCTACATTCCATAAATGCAAAGCAGTTAAAAGAACCTCACTTGGTTCAAATGTATGACCGCTATGCAACTTATAATGGTTCCTCTCCCTACCAAACTCCGGGGATCATGACCTTGGTTCAGCACTTGGAACAGGAGTTTGGCACTTTCGTTCCCGACGGTGGGATGGAACAAATAACTAAGTCTTTGTTTGAACTGGCAAAAAGAAAAGGTGTTGTTTTCAATATGGGAGAGAAAGTAGATCAAATTCTCATCAAAGGGGGAAAAGCAGTGGGAGTTAAAACCCATAAACAAACCCTAAGATCCGAGATTACCCTTTCCAATATGGATGTTTTCCCGACCTATAAAAAACTTCTCAAGGGGATAAAAATTCCACAAAAAAAACTCAATCAAGAACGGTCCAGCTCAGCAGTTATATTTTATTGGGGAATCAACTGCAAATTTCAACAACTGGACTTGCACAATATCTTTTTTTCGCAAGACTACAAGGCCGAGTTTGATGCCATTTTTAATCAAAAAATAATCAGTGATGATTTTACCGTCTATGTAAACATTACCTCCAAAAACGTTCCAACAGATGCCCCAAAGGATGCCGAAAATTGGTTTGTAATGATTAATACTCCAGCCGATTATGGCCAAGATTGGGAAAAAATAAAAATAAAACTACGAGAAAAGACAATAGTTAAACTCAACCGAATGCTAAACGTTGATCTGAAAGATCTTATACAGGAGGAAGAGGTACTTACGCCCCCGATGATTCAAGAAAAAACTTCCTCTCATCTCGGCGCTTTGTACGGAAGTTCCAGCAATGATAAAATGGCGGCTTTTTTGAGGCACCCCAACTTTAGCTCCAGCATCAAAAATTTATATTTTTGTGGAGGAAGTGTCCACCCTGGCGGGGGGATTCCTC
>MDTG01047269.1_pt1 | contig 24079 bp, 24 predicted proteins | sample 811421 | NCBI WGS metagenome assembly MDTG01 (sample SAMN05326645, study PRJNA326480) | marine metagenome | isolation source: seawater | place: Pacific Ocean: South East | collected 2011
GAGCAAATTCCTCTATTCCGACTCAAATGAGTCGGCAGGCGAATAGCGTAAAAATGCCCGCCTGCCTTGCTTTTTTTCAGTTCGGCGCAATTTTCTTCAGACACGAACCCTGCCACACAGTGACCATGAAATCGCGTCTTCCCCTCATTCTGCTCGCACTCGGAATCCTTCAGCCCCTGTCCGGTGCGCTGGCCCCGCTGCTTGGAATTGGCACACCCATCGGCGAAGCAACGCGCGGAATACAGGCGCCGGAACAACCGCTTCCCGCCTACTTTTCGATCTGGAGCCTTATTTTTGGGGCATATATTGCCTTTGCCTACCTCACATGGCGCCATCGCGAGCCATGGATGTTTCGCATCGCCCTGCCGCTCGCAGGCGCCGGCTTGGCAAACATCGTGTGGATGCTGAGCGCGCAATTGATTGCCGTGCAGCGGCTCGACTTCGTGCTCCTGTTCCCCATTGCTGCTTTGTCATGGACTGCCGCCGCGCGTTTCGACCGCATGCGCGGCATGGGCGGAAACCCGCAAAAACTTATTGCCGACGCTGCGACAGGACTGCTCTCCGGCTGGATCCTGGTGGCGATCGGGATCTCCGTGCCGCTGGTGATTCGCGGCTTTGCCGGTCTGGGCCCAACCGATCTTCCTTGGCAGATGCTATGGATCTTTTTAGGAACTGCTGCGTTGGGATCATGGATCTTTGCGCGCTATGTCAGCCGCAGCCTTTGGTTCTTTGCCGCCCTCGCCTGGGGGCTTATGGGTGTCATCGCAAACAATTGGACTATGACGGGAATGGGATGGCTTGCCATCATGACGGCCGTCTCCGGCGGCCTGATCCTCGGCCTGCGCCTCCTGCGCGGCGCGGATGGAACGACCGTCCCAGCCTGAAACGACGACGGAGTAAAAAATGGAATTTCTGAACAATATCGACTGGGAAGCCCAGATGGCGGAGCATTGGCCTGTGATCGCTGCCTATGCACTGAAAGTGCTGGGGGCCCTCATTGTGCTGATCGCCGGTCTGCGCATTTCCGGCTGGATCGCTTCCCTCGTCCGCAAACAGGCGCTCAAGCGGCCGAACATCGACGACACGCTGGGCAGCTTTTTCGCCTCCATCACACGCTGGTTCCTGACGGCGGCAACCATTATCGCCGCGCTACAGCTGTTCGGCGTTCAGGCGACCAGCTTTGTGGCCATTCTCGGCGCCATGACCCTGGCCATCGGCCTGTCGCTGCAAGGCGCGCTCGGCAACATTGCGTCCGGCATCATGGTCATGCTGTTCCGCCCCTACAGTGTCGGCCAGTATGTCGAACTGGCCGGCGAAGGCGGTACCGTAAAAGACATCAATCTGTTCCAGACCATTCTCGCCTCCCCCGACAATGTTCAGATCATCGTTCCAAACAGCCAGGCGATCTCCGGCGTCATCCGCAACTATGCCGGATACCCGACCCGGCGCATCGATCTTGTCTTCAGCGTCGACTATGGTGACGGCCTGGAGAACGCGATGGAAGTGATCGAACGTGCCATCAAGGCCGATGACCGCGTGCTGGCAGACCCGGCGCCCGTCGTGCGGGTCAACACGCTGGGCGCCAGTTCTGTGGACATCGTGGCGCGTCCATGGGTGAAAACCTCTGACTATTGGGAAGTTCGCTGGACGCTGACCCGGACCGTGAAAGAAGCGCTCGACGCGGCCGGTATTTCGATCCCGTATCCGCATCAGGTGAATATCACGCGTGAAGTCAGTTGAAGCGCATCAGACTGCGTGACAGAAGATTCGGATGAAGCTTCCGATCGACACCACCGGCTGGCCGCCATGGGCCGCAACGCTCGAACCCTATGTGGAGAAATGGGGCATTGTTCTCCTGTCGGCAATTGCCGTCTGGATCGTTGCCAGCCTGTTGCGGCGCCTTGTGCTGCTGATCGGCAAGAAAGCCTTGTCCAAGGACAAGGAATTCGAAGGCTCGAACTGGGACCTTGCCGCTTCCATCACCCGGGTCTTCGCGCTGATCCTGCTCAGCCCCATTCCGCTTGGCCTCGCGGGTTACGACTGGGAAGCCATGGTGGAGCAGCGCGGGCCCGGCGCGATCGGGGCTGTCGCAATCCTGGTGATCGCCGTGATCATTGCCAACGGCGTCGCCCGCTCGCTGCGGCGGTTCGGGCGCAAGGCCCATCGACGCGCAGGGGCGGACGATACGCTGTTCGCCTTTGCGGCGTCCCTGTTCAAATATCTGATCTTCGCCGTCGCGATCGTCTTTGCCCTGACACAATTGGGCTTCCCGACCGCCTCGCTGGCAGCCCTGCTCGGCGCTGCGGGTCTCGCCATCGGTCTTGCCCTGCAGGACACGCTGAAGGCCGTTGCCGCCGGCATCATGCTGGCAATCTTCCGGCCATTCCGTATCGGCGACTATGTCAGCGCAGCCGGGCTTGATGGCGAAGTGATCGACATCACCCCCTTCCTCACGCAGGTGAAGCAAATCGACAATAAGATCGTCTCCATCACCAATGACAAGGTGTGGGCCGAGCCGCTGATCAATCATACAAGGCAGACGCGCCGGCGCCTCGATCTCTATTTCGACATTTCCTATGATGACGACATGGACCTGGCGCTCCGGCTCGTCCGCGAAGTGGCTGACGCCCATCCGCGCATCCTCGCAAATGATGACACCTGGGTTGGCATCCACGCGCTCGCCTCTTCCAGTGTGCAGGTCAGATTGCGCGCCTACGTGGCCACACCGGAATTTATCGATGTCCGCGCGGACGTCACCAAGGCAGTGAAAGAAGCCTTCGATGCAAACGGTGTGACCATCCCGTTCCAGCATGTCGTCTACGTCCCGTACAAAGCGCCTGGCAGCGACGAAGAAAAGACACAGGCCGCGCCTCCCCCGATGGCCCCCGGGACAGATGACTGACACACCGCCCCCAAGCGATCCGGCGCCTGCGCCACCACCGCCGGAAAAGCCCGGAAAGCCACCGAAACGCCCACTGCTGCTGCGCCTGTTCGGCATCAGCCTCTGGGGCGGGGTCAAACTGACCGGGCTCTGCATCCTTGTCGGCTTCTTCGTACTGGCAGCGAACTTCAACCCGGCCGCTCAGGATGCGAACATTCCGGGGGCATTGGCCGCAATTGCGAAACAGGCCCTCTCAGCCGCAGGCTGGGCGATCCGAAATTTCTGGAAACCCGCGCTGGCAGGCGCCACGATCGTTCTCCCGCTCTGGGTTCTCTGGCGCCTGATCAGCCTGCCGTTTCGCAAGTAAATTGCCTCTGACGCCGCGTTGAGGCTGGTCAGCCCGCCTCCCTGTCATATGATCCCCTCAAACAAAGATCCCGGGAGGACATCATGGACACAAGCAAACTCATGTATCGCGACGGCCTGATGAAGGACGAGCGTATCCTGATAACAGGCGGCGGCACCGGCCTCGGCAAGGAAATGGCCGAAGGCTTCCTGAAGCTCGGCGCCGAAGTGCACATCTGCGGCAGGCGTGGCGGTGTGTGCGAGGAGACTGCGACCGAACTCATGGACAAGCATGGCGGCAAGGTCGTGCCGCATGCCTGCGATATCCGGGTCGCAGAAGCCATCACCGACATGAATGATGAGATCTGGGCCAAGCATGGCCCGCTCACCGGCCTGATGAACAATGCCGCGGGCAATTTCATCTCTCGTACGGAAGACCTCTCGATCCGCGGCTTTGATGCAATTTCCAACATCGTGTTCCGCGGGTCCTTCTACATGACGCACGACATCGGCAAGCGCTGGATTGACCAGAAGCTGAAGGGCAATGTCTGCTCCATCCTGACGACGTGGGTATGGAATGGCGGGCCGTTCGTGGTGCCATCCGCCATGTCGAAAGCCGCCGTTAACACGATGACACAATCGCTTGCCGTCGAGTGGGGCCGATATGGCCTGCGCTTCAATGCAATCGCACCCGGCCCCTTCCCCACCAAGGGCGCCTGGGCACGCCTGTCACCGGATTCAGGCGAGAGCAGCATGGAGCGCGGCGTCGCCAACCCGATGGGGCGCGTCGGCGAAATGCATGAGCTTGTGAACCTTGCCGTCCTGCTGATGGCGCCGGGCGCCGAGTACATCAACGGCCAGACCATTGCGATCGACGGCGGAATGTACAACGCATCCGGCGGAAACTTCAGTGCGCTGGCCGCCTGGAGCGACGAGCAATGGTCTGCAGCCCGCACCGCGATTGAAGGCGCGAATGCAGAGGACAAAGCCAAACGAACCGTATAGGTTGCGAGCGTTTCGCAATCAGATGATCGGCCCGGAATGACGACAACACCGCAGACGCCCCCTGACGACGGTATTCGCGCTTTGGCGGCCCGCCTCACCGAGTTGCAATCGGACCGGGCGGGCCTGATCGCCGGGCTCACGGGTTCAGTCGCTTCCGGCAAGACGACACTTGCCGGGGCGCTCGCCGACATGCTGGACGATACACTGGAAGTCGAAACCGTATCGACCGATGGCTTCCTGTTCCAGAACAGCGTGCTGGCCGAACGTGACCTGACCCTTCGCAAGGGCTTCCCGGAAACCTATGACCATCAGTCTCTCGGCGAAGCCCTCAGTGCCCTGCGCAATGGCGAGGCGCCGTTCCCGGCCTACAGCCATGTGACCTATGACGTGGACCCGGCGCTGACGCGCACCATCGTGCAGCCAGACGTGCTCATCCTCGAAGGCCTCGGCTTCCAACCGCTGTCCCCGCCCCCGAGAGGGACGCATGAGCCGGACCTGCTGATCTATCTCGACGCCAGCGAGGATGACCTGCTCGCCTGGTTCCTGGAGCGTTTCGTGCGCCTCTGGAATGACGCCCGGAACGATCCGTCATCCTTCTATGCGAATTTCCTGCACATGGCGGAACCGGAATTGCTCGAATTCGCTCAATCCGTCTGGGAGCGGATCAACCTGCCGAACCTGCGAGAGAACATCGCCCCGCTGAAACAGCGGGCCGACATCATTCTCTTCAAGACCCGCGACCATACAGTCACCATCGCGGAAGACAGGCTGCTGTGATGCGCTAGTTCACACCGGAAATCTCATCCAGATATTTAAGGGTCGCAGGCGCGGTCCAGACACGCTCCTGGGTCGTGATACCACCTTCAAACACAGCATAGGGGACACCACCCGGCGCAAAGATGATATTTGTTGGCAACGACATTTCGAAAACCGACTGACCACTCGCATCCAGGAAGGCATCCACGCCTGCCCTGTCTGCAATGTATGGTGTCAGACCCCTCACCTGCTTACGGGCGAAAAGGGCGCCCACGGCGTCTTCCGTATCATTCTGCATCGGATCGACATTGACGGCGATTAGGGTAATGCCCTTCTCCGCATAAAGCGGAACAGCCTCACCCATTTCCGGAAGCTCATGGACACAAGGGGCGCACCAGCTGGCCCAATAATTCAGGATGACCCACCCGTCCTTTGCTTCGTCGAGTGCCACCCCAACATCGCCAGAAACGTTCCGGGGCCAATGAACATCAGCATCCGGTTCATATAACTGTCCTAAAGGCACACTACTCAAGCCATCAGGCAATTTCTTGAGTCGTCGCTTCGCGAGTTCCGCCCGCTTCTTTGCCAGTTGTTCCTGACCCTTCGTGTAATTTCTTGCCTCGCTCTCGAGAAAAGCCGCATTGCGGTGCTGTTCGCGCAACTGATCCGGAAGTGCCGACAGGTCGACCAGATTGGGATTGCCACCAGGGCCAATTCGCAGACCGATGAAAACGCCGAAAGCGATTCCGGTAACCAAAGCGATGCCGGTCCACGCCCAGGATACGCGAGTCATGTGCACCTCCCTTGAAGTCAGCCCTCGCTGATCACCAAGAAAGGTACACTATAATACAAGCTGCTGCTGTCTACTTTAAATGTAAATCCGCGCGCGCTGCAGGAGCACTAGCGGCTGGGGTCTATCAGGTACTTCTCGCCCGTCGCCTTCGCGTTGTAGGCATGCAGCGTTTCCAGATCGAGTGCCTCTGCCAGCGAAATCGTCTTCGTGTAGTGGCTGGCAAAAGTCGTATCCAGCTCATCGATCACGCGCTTGTACATACGTGCACGCACTTCCGGGGGTGCCTTCTCCAGGAACGGTGTCAGCAGGTAACCGCTGAGGTTCCAGGCGAAACCGACACCCGGCGGCACGATGGTCGGCGACATGTCGAGCCGGCCATAGATATAGACCTGTGTCTCCGTGCCGGAGCCATAACGGGAATATTCCTTCATCTTGCGGCTGGCAGCGGCCTCCATGGCGATCAACAGCTGGCCGGCGAGCGGGCCGCCGCCAATGGCATCGAAGCCCATCGTGGCACCGGTCTCGACGAGGCCGTTGATGAGGTCCTCCATGAAGGTCGGCGAGGAGGAATTGACGATATGTTTTGCGCCAATGCCGCGCAGAATCTCGGCCTGTTCTTCCTTTCGGACAATGTTGAGGATCGGCACACCGTCCTTGAGGCAGATCTTGTTCAGCATCTGGCCAAGATTCGAGGCGGCAGCCGTATGAACCAGCGCCTCATGCCCTTTGGCCTTCATAGTTTCAACGAAAGACAGCGCGGTCAGCGGGTTCACATAGCAGGATGCGCCCTGCTCTGCCGTTGTGCCGTCCGGAAGTGCCATGCACTGCGAGACATGCAGTGTACGGTATTGCTGGTACATGTTCCCGCCAAGGCAGGTGACCATCTTGCCGAGTAGGGCCTGCGCCGCCGGAGAGTCGCCCGCCGCGATCACGGTGCCGGCGCCTTCATTGCCCACGGCCAGCGACTGACCGAGCCGAGCCTTCATGGCGCGCAGGCCGCCTTCCGGCACATCCGCCGAAATAGTCGGATTGTCTTTCGTGCCACCCTGCACGGCGGTCGACATGTCCGCGCCGCCAACAAGCAGGCCGAGATCGGACGGGTTGATGGGCGTACCTTCGACGCGCACCACCACCTGATCCGGGCCGGGTGCTTTCACCGGCGCCTCTGCAAGGGAGAGCTCGAGCTTGCCTTCCGGCGTTACCAGCGTGCGGATCTGCAGGCTTGTCTCGGGGAGTTGGTCGGCCATCATGTGTTCCTCTCTAAGAGTTTGAATTCTTGTATCTGACTCAGGGTCTTATAATGACTTTACCGACAACTTCGCGGTCGGTCATCAGGCGCCAGGCTTCGCGCCAGTCATCCAGCGGGATCTCGCGGAAGACATGCGGGTGCACCTTGCCTTCTTCGGCCCATTTGCGGATCGCGGCCTGGTTCGCGCGCCCTCGCTCCGGGAAACGGCGGCCATATTCGCCTGCGCGAACCCCCACGACCGAAAAGCCCTTGATCAGTGGCATGTTCACTTTGACTTCCGGGATCCGGCCTGACGTGAAGCCGACCACCAGAAGCCGCCCGTCGAACGCAATGCAGCGCACGCTCTCGTCAAAAACATCGCCGCCAACCGGATCGAAGATCACGTCGGCGCCTTTGCCTCCGGTCAGCGTCTTGACCTTGTCGCGGAAGCCTTGCGTGGCGTTGATCCCATAGTCGGCGCCATAGGCCAGCACCTTGTCGAGTTTTGCATCCGAAGCCGAGGTCGCAATCACGGTCGCACCCAAGAGCTTGCCCACATCCACCGCAGCCATGCCCACGCCGCCGCTGGCGCCATGCACAAGCAGGGTTTCGCCGGGTTGCAGGTTTGCCCGCACAACCAGCGCCACATAGGCCGTGATATAGGCAGCGGGAAAGGCGGCGGCCTCCGCAAAAGAGAACGGCGCGGGCTTGGCCGACAGGCTTGCGGCCGGAAGGACAGCATACTCAGCATAGGCACCGGTCTTGTTGCCGCCGATCACCTCGTCGCCCGGCTTCCATTCCGTCACGCCTTCGCCGACCGCTTCGATCACGCCGGCGACTTCCATGCCGAGTGTGAAGGGCAATTCCGGTTTGAACTGGTATTTTCCCTGACTCATCAGGAGATCGGGGAAGTTCACCCCGGCCGCCTTCACGCGGACGAGAACCTCGCCCTCCCCCGGCTCCGGTACGGCGATATCCCGCAGCTCCAGCCCGGAAAAATCATCCGTGATCCGGTGACAGACAAGCGCTTTCAAGCTGCGCCCCTAAAGCTTTGAATAAACGGCGCGGACCATGTCCGCGATTTCGAGGCAGGCCTTGCGCGAGCCCGGTGAAATCAGCGTGAAGGCCGTGAAGGCGTGGGCCAGATGTTCATAGCATTTGTGCATTACCGGCACGCCGGCATCCTTCAGGCGGCGGGCATAATCGTCGCCTTCATCGCACAGGGGATCATGCCCCGCCGTGATGACGACCGCCGGCGGCAGGCCATCCAGATGGCCCGTCTGGCCGGGTGACAGCATCCGGTCCGACTTGTCGAACCCTTCCGGCAGGTATTCCTGCATGAACCAGTCCATCGTGTCGGTGGAGAGCGAGAAGGTCTCGCTGAACTCCTTGCGCGAAGGGAATTCCTCGACAAGGTCGATGGCCGGATAGATCAGCAGCTGCATCGCTGGCAGTGGCTTGTCTTCGCGTTGCATTTCCTGCGCGATGATGGCCGAGAAATTACCCCCCATGGAATCGCCGCCCACGGACGCAACGCCTTCCGGCGCACCGAACTTCGCAGCATTACGCATGCCCCACTCATACGCCGCGCAGCAATCGTCGATCCCGGCCGGGAACTTGTGCTGTGGTGCCAGCCGATAGTCGATCGACAGGACCGGGCATTTCACCCGGCTCGCCAGAATGGAACACCAGGCATGGCAGGTTTCGAGGTCGCCGATCACGCCGCCGCCCATATGGTAGTACACCATCAGCGGCGCCTTCGGATCCTGATCGTCGGGGCGGTAGATGCGGGCCGGAATCTGGTTCTTGTTCGGGCCGGGAATGGTCAGGTCTTCGGTCCGGACGCCCAGTTCAATCGGTGCCGCGACCGAGGCGAGTGTTTCCTTCGTCACCGCCTGGACCGTCTCGGCCGGCAGGCTGGACAACGGCGGCGCATTGCGACCATTCCACGCCATCAGCTGCAGCTGGGGCTCCAGCGTCCGGCCGCGAATGGTCAGCGGCTTGCCGCCTGCCATTTTCACGAGCAGGCCGCCCGGCAGCTTCATGATGAGCTTGGTGATGGTCTGCTGAAGGCTCATGGCCGCTCCCCTGCTGTATTCTCGGGGGAAGCTTAGACCTGCCGCACGTCGCTCGCCAAGAGGGCAAGCGCCTTACTTCGCGGCAAGCTCCTTCACGCCGGCCATCAGCATCCGGGAGGCAAACTCGGTCGCGCCATCCACATCGACCGGCCGGCGGAGCAGCATGATCTCCCCCATTTCGCGGGCCGTTCCAATCGCGGCGGCGGTGAGAAACTCAATATCGATGTTTGAGGACGTGTCTGCCGACAGGATTCGCTCAAGATCTGACCGGATCTCCGCTGCGACGGCCAGCATTTCCGGCGTATCCACCCGCACGCCGATCAGCGCCATATGGGGCGCGCCTTCGGACAGGGCCTGGCGGTTCTCTTCAGCAATGAAGCTGAAATAGGCGTGATAAGCATCATGCATGTAATCATGCGCCGTGCGGGCACTGGCGCGGACGTCTTTGAGCATGTGGCGGAAGCGATGCGTGGAATCCTCCGCAATCGCTTCGAACACTTCTTCCTTGGACTTGAAGTAGTTGTAGAACGTGCCCGCGGCGAGATCGGTTTCCCGGATGATGTCCCGCACCGTCGTTGCCTCGAACCCGATCCGGGCGAAGACACGCCGTCCGGCATCCAGAATGGCCCGGCGGTTTGCTGCTTTGGAACGCGCTCTCTTGCCGGAACCCGATGCCGTTTTCACGTCAATTGTCATGAATCGCCGTCCTTACCTGCCAACACCGTGACCCACGGCGTCACCATGTGTCAACTTTTTAACGCTGCAAGGCTGCTATGCTTTTACTGCCAGAAAAATCAGGGGGTTGCCGTATTGCCAGCCCGGCGGACGTGCCAGACCAGAGCATCGCCAGCAATGTCGCAATCGACCGTCATGAACGCCCGCTGCGAATGGATCGCGCCGCGCCAGATTTCGATCCAGCTTGAGAGCAGATTCTCCCGCTCTGCCCCTTCCAGGCCGCGCGCGATCCGCAGGCCGGTTTGATGCAGGATGGCTTCATCAGCGGAGTGCTCCATCCGGGTCTCATCGCCCATGCCTGCAAACATGGCAGCCAGGAATTCTACCGCCTCCACCGGCCCACCATCCACACCGCCGACGGCGTCGGCCATGCGCCGGAAATGCTGTAGCCCCGTCAGGCGCGCCGCAAGATGGCAAAGCTCAAGCGCCCGCGCCTTTCCCAGCACATTGACCAGTTCGCGCACGCCATTGCGGATATATTCCACGGCATAGTTGCGGTTTGCCTTGGCGAGACGTTCCGGCGTCCATTCGCCGGGCGGTGGCGCTGGCTGTTTCGCAGGATCGAACGGCGGCGGGCGCTCATCCGGCGCGAAGCAGAGCCGCTCGTCTTCCGAAAGCTCGTGATCATATTCGCGGAAATAGCCGCAAAGACCGAACTGGCCAGTCATGTCTTCCGACACGCAGACAAAGCCGAGGCGCGGATTGCCAAGCGAGACGCCGTTCTGGCCATACCAGCCGCGCAGGAAGCCCCGGCTCGCCTCGACCGGAACGCCGCAGATCACTGCACCGTCATACATCCAGCGCGGATAGCGGAAGCGCACCCAGGCCTTGGTGTCGCTCTCCTCCATATATTCGACGGCCACACCGCCGACGCCGTTTGAGAGCACGTGATACTTCGCGCAGGCCACCGCGTCCGGCTCGCCATCGAGCCCCAGCTTGCGGAAGGAGGACAGGAACTTGTCCTCATGCTGACGGCGGAACAGGCGGAACATCCAGTCGCCGACCACCTCAGGCCCCTCCCGCGTTGCCACCATCAGTTCCAGTCCCAGCAGGTACTGGTGGTGCAGCCCGGCCTGGGCCTCGATCGCGGCGGTGTTCAGCGCCATGCCCTACCCTGCCTCCGCCATGGCGCCTGCCAGCGGGCCGGTGTCCCCGTCCATCCGGCGGCGGCGCATCATGTTCAATGCCATGCCGAATGCGACGCGCAGCATGATCAGGATCAGCACGCCGAGCAGCGGCTGGCCAAAAGCCATCATCAGGCCTGCCCCCAGGATGATTGCGACGTGCAAAGTGACGATCCGGCCATAGGGCGCGAACATTTCGGTCGGCAGCTGGGTCTCGCGATAGCCGCCGCGGATAACGTAATCGACCAGGTAGAAGACGGCGTTCACCGCGATGATCGCCGCGACGAACCAAAGCATGTAAGGCCCGGTGCCAAGCGCCCAGTCGACGAGCGTGCGCATGCCGTCTATCCCGGGGGCGGCATCGCCAACCTTTCCGCCTGCAAAGGCGCTGAGGAAGATGCCGTGGCCGAAGCAGAACATGCCATAGTGCACGGTAAAGAACGGCACCATGAAGGCCGCCGCCGCGAGGTTCAGGATATTGGCCGCGACAGTGCCGATCATGCGCAGGATGGTGAAGGCGCCGATGACAAGGTTTTCCAGCCAGTAGAGCGCGACCAGCGGCACAGCCTTCCAGCCGAAGAACACGACGGCGATCAGGGGCAGCAGGTCGACCAGCAGGGTCAGCCACGCCATCGGGTCGCGATAGGTACGGGCAAACAGGTCAGGATCGAAAAATCGGCTCATTCCGGTGCGTTGCCTGCAGGCACGAGGTCCGGCAAGGGCGTATCGGTCTGTATATAGGTGAAGGCATGGCCCGGCCACCATTCACCGTCATCGCCAAGGAATTCCGACACACTGGACATGGTGCCATCCGCATTTATGCGTCCTGTGGAGCGCACTTTGAGGATGTGCGGCAGGCCTTTGACGTCTTCCTCCGCGGTCCAGCTGCCATCCGGGTTGAGCGTGAAAGTTCCGCTCGTGCGGAAGTTGGCGCTAGTGATGTAGACATAATCCAGCACACCCGGCGTTCGTGTCAGCTGGACATAGGTAATCCCGCCATAGGAGCCATCCTCCAATACGTGACGGTTGACCAGCACACTGCCGCCCAGATCCCAGTCCCATTCCGAATAGTCCGCTGGCTGGCCGTGTTCCTTGTCGGCTTCGCCCGGCTCGCCCCGCCACCGCGTCCCGGCGAGGTCCGCCAGCACGCCGAAGCCATACTCGGCGGCCGGAGCGTCCTGAATTGTCTCAACTTCTTCAGCCGCTGCCAGCGACACGGCTGGCGGAACCTGCGCACACGCCGCGATGGCCAGGACAGCCGCCCAGATCGTGAAACGCCTCGACATGCCCGTTTCCTCCACCCTTTTGTTCTTAATCCGTCAGCTGCCGGCCGGATTATAGGCCGGGAACTCAAACGGATTGCGCGGGGCAAGCCCCTTCGACCCTCTGGGATTATTATAATTGCCGGTCAGAATCTCGAAATGCAGATGGATCGCCGTTGCATTGCCGGACCGGCCCATCATGCCGATTTCCTGCCCGAAGCCAACTTCGGTGCCGGCCCGGATACCCTGGGCAAAATGGTCTAGGTGGGCGTAGCGCGTATAGACGCCGCCGCCATGATCGATGAGGACCATGTTGCCATAGCCAGTCGAGACGCGCGCTTCGAGGATACGCCCTGGCGCAGCGGCATAGATCGGCCCGGCTGGAATGGACTGAAGGTCAATCCCGTCATGGCGCCGGGCGGAGCGGATGCCGAAACCTGACGACAGGCAGACATCGTTCGCCGGCGCCGTCGCCAGCACCACCGAACCGACAACGATGATCGGCTTGTAGTCGACCACCCAGAAATCGCTGTCCATGGGCGGCGCGTTGGTCACATAGATCCCCCCGCACGAGCGGAGATAGGCATTTGGCTGGAAGGCGCCCTGCGCGGCCGAGACCTGTGGCGGCCCCGGCGGCGGGGTGTAGGCCCGCACCTGTGGCGGCGGGGGCGATGATGCACAGCCCGCCAGGAAAATCAGTGTGAGTGCAGCCCCCAGCAGCTGCCTCATGCGTGAGCCCTTGCGCGTTTCATGCCCTTCTCGATCTCCTTCAGCAGGTCGCGGCAGTAGAGGTTGAAGTCCACCTGCATGCGGTGGCGCGGGCTGTCATAGAAGTGCCCGAGATGCTCCTTCTCGTCCTCGACAGTAATGCGCTCCATTTCCGCAGCATCGGGGAAAGCGTACTCGCCATCAAGGGCTGCTGCGACCAGTTTGGACTGCTGTTCGGCAAAATTCACAAGGGTCGGCAAGGGCTGGGCGAGGCCGAGGAAGAAGATGGTCTCGCGGCCCGGCTTCACCATCCGCTTGTAAAGCGGGAAGACATTGTCCTTCGGCGTCAGGTCGTCCTGCTTCAGGAAGGGGAAGGTTACGTTGTAGCCCGTCGCCCAGATGATCGCGTCAACCTGTTCGCGCGTGCCGTCGGTGAAGACGACGCCGTCGCCATCCAGCTTCTCGATGCCGGGTTTCGGCGTGATGTCGCCGCAGCCGACGCGGGTCAGGAATTCGCCTGACACGGACGGGTGGCCCTCCAGCGGCTCATGGTCCGGTTTCGGCAGGCCATAATCCTCCATCATGCCGATGGTTTTCTTGATCTTGCTGCGCGCCAGCTTGCGGCCGAGGCCTGACGGCATCCAGGCCGGCAGCACGGCCTTGTCCGCCGGTTTACCGTCCATGTATTTCGGCAACACCCAAACCCCGCGGCGCATGGAGATGAACAGCTTTTCCGCCAACGGGCGCTGGGACAGCTCCGACGAGATATCCATCGCCGAGTTCCCTGCCCCGACAATCATCACGCGCTTACCGCGGAAGTCGTACGGATCGAACGGGTCTGTATAGTTATGGGAGTGGACCTGGTAACCATCGAAATGCCCGGGATAAGTGGGCGTGCGCGGGTCCCAATGGTGGCCGTTGGCAACGATGACGGCGTCGTATTCACGCGTCTCACCGGTCGACAAAGTCACTTTCCAGCGGCCGCCCGGCAGGTCTTCGACATTCGTGACAGCCGTGTTGAACGTGATCGTCTCGCGCAGGCCGAAATGATCCACATAGTCGTGGAAATACTGCAGAAGCTGGGCGTGATGCGGGAAGTCCGGCCAGTCCTCCGGAACGGGATAATCCTCGAAGGCCAGGCGCCATTTCGACGTATCGATATGCAGCGACTGGTAACAGGACGAGGCCCCGTTCGGGTTCTTGTAGTACCAGTTCCCGCCAATATCGTCCGACATTTCGAAACAATCGTATGGCAGGCCCTTGTCCTTCAGCCGCTTGGCCATCGTGAAGCCCGAACATCCTGCGCCGATAATGCAGGTCTTCGGCTTGCCCGTTCCCTCGAATGCCATAGTTTCCTCCTGACCTGTGGTCATGTGTATGTTCTTTTTCAGCCGGATGTTATCCGAGGCGAAAGGCAGGTCAAATGAATGAGGCCCCATATGGAAGATGACGCGACGCCAACTGCCGAACCCTGGCAGGTCATGGGAGAAAACCTGGAAATCATGACCGGCGGCATCCCATGGGGACGCCGGATGAGCTTCCGCGTTACCAAGCTCGAAAAGGGCCGCGTCTGGGGCATTCAGCCCTGGAAAGAGCGCCTTGTCGGCGATCCGGACACCGGCGTCATCCATGGCGGCGTGCTGACGTCTTTCCTCGACAACCTCTCCGGCATGGCGGCGAGTTCCGCGCTCGACAAGGCCCGCTTCGTTTCCACGCTGGACCTGCGTATCGACTATATGCGCGCGGCTGAACCGCACCGGGAAATCCTCGGTGAGGCGGAATGCTACCACATCACCCGCAGTGTCTGCTTCACCCGTGCCTGGGCCTATCATGAGAGCCGGGAAAAGGTGATCGCCACCGCCGCAGGCGCCTTCGCCATCAACAAGCCGCGCTCGGTTGAATCGCTGAGGACCAGATAATGTCTGAAGATACACTCTCGACCCGCGCCGAACAGGTACAGGCCTTCCTGGCCCGCACGCCCTTCGCGCAGGAAATCGGCATGCGCTGCGAAGTCATGGGCGATGAAATGACAGCCGTCATGCCGTTCCAGAAGAAACTGATCGGGAATTTCACGATCCAGGCCCTGCATGGCGGCGCCATCGCGGCCTTTCTGGAACTGACCGCCATGGCACAGGTCTACCTCGTGACCGAACACCTGGAACGCCCACCCCGGCCGATCAATATATCGATCGACTATCTCCGCCAGGGCCACGCCCAGGACACGTTTGCCCGCGCGACCATCACCAAGATGGGCCGGCGCATATGCTCGGTCCGGGCCGAAGCCTGGCAGGGCGAGCGGTCAAAACCGGTCACCAGCCTTCTTGCGCATTTCAAGGTGAGTGGCGACTGAGGGGGTGGATAAGGTCCCCTCCGGACCATCACGAACACCGTCTATAGACCATATATAGACCGTCTATACGGCCCCTCTTCCTATGGAAAAGCGCGGGCGAGGGCGAGGTTCCACTGAAGGTCGGCCTCCCAGTTCGCATCGTTCTCTTCCATCAGGGCGAGCCGGACGACGATCAGGTCCCGGCTCGGCACGATGAAGATTGTCTGGCCTTCATGCCCCTGAGCATAGAACGCGTCGCCTTCACCCGGCAGCAGCCAGAAGCCGGCGCCATAGAAATCCACCGGGCCACCCGGCGGCGGTGTGCGGGTCATGTCGACCCAGCCTTCCGGCAGGAGACGTTCGCCATCCCAGATGCCATCGCGCAGATAGAGCAGACCGAATTTCGCATAGTCCCGCGCCGTGGCCCAGACATGCGAGCCGCCCAGATAGGTGCCTGACAGGTCGAACTCCGGCTGGGCATCCATGCCGAGCGGCTTGAACAGGACCTGATCGATCCAGGCCGCCATCGGCGCATCGGCCGGCTTGCAGGAATCCTCCGCCGACGCGGTGGAGCACCAGCTATTGGCGCCGATGACATTCTGGAGCGCGCGGCCGACCAGGCTGAAACTGGCCGTCGAGTAATTCCACCTTGTGCCGGGCGCATACTTCAGCGGGAACGAATCCCGGATATAGCCGATCACGTCGAACTGACCTGCGCCATACATCATCTGGGCCACATCATTGGCTTCGAGAATGTCGGACTCGAATTCGTGATATTCCAGCCCGTCGGTCATGGTGATCCACTGGCGCCAGGTAATGGCCGCACGCGGATCACCTTCAGAAAACACGCCGGGCATCGGCGCATCGATATCGTCTACCAGGCCGAGTTGCACCGCGCGGCCCACCAGCGCCGAGGTAACGGATTTGGCGAGGCTCCATGACATGTGCCGCGTACCGGCGTCGAACCCGTCCCGGTAAACCTCCGCGACCAGCCTGCCCTTGTGGACGATCACCACCGCATGGGTCTCGCCGCCAAGGTCCCCCCGGCCGCCGACCATGGCGATGTCCAGCAACTCCTGTATCTCGCCGGCATGCTCCGCCGGAAGCGCGCCGCTCTCCCAACCCGCACTTGGCCAGGCCACCCCATCCGGCTGGGCCGGCAGCGGCACAAGCGCCTGCGCTACGGCAAACGGCGCGGCAATGCAGGCAAGGCAGATCAGGAATATGTTGCGCAACATGGCGCTTCTCTCCTATTGTCCTGATCCGGACTTAGGGGAAAAAAGTGAAACACGTCAAAGCACTTCTGGTCTTAGCAGGTATTATTGCGTTCTCCGCTGGGTTGATAGCTGTATTTTACCCCAACCAGCAGGCAGCGCATGCAGACTCACTCGCCCGGGCGGAGATTCTGGCTTCCCTCGGTGCCAAGCAGGTCTGCTCCTGCCTTCACATCGCAGAGCGTGACCTGGACAGCTGCCAGCGCGATTTCACCTTCGACATGACCGGCATTTCCTATACGGATGAAAATAACACAACCCGGGCCATGTCGCATGACGGCCAGGTAAACGCGCAAGCGAAATTCACCCCCGGCCTTGGCTGCACCCTGATCGCGCCATGAAGCGCGCCCTGTTCGCCTGCCTCCTGCTGATCGGTGGGTGCACCGCCGCGCCGGACATGGAAGGCGGACACCCGCTCGGCTGGATGAGCGGGTGCTGGGAGAATGCGGACGGGGACTATCGCGAAGTCTGGTCCGCGCCTGATCATGGCTATCTGTTCGGATATGCTTTGGCGCTGAAGGATGACCGGGTCAGCTTTTTCGAACAGTCCCGCATCGACCCCGGCAAGGGCTTTACCTTCAATGCCTACCCTGCCGGCAAGGGTCCTTCCCCGTTCCGGGAAATCGAGCGCGGCGCCTCCCACATCGTGTTTGCCGATCCAGGCCACGACTATCCGCAGCGCATCCGCTACGCCCGTGAAGGCGACCGGATGACGGCGGAAATTTCGCTGATCGATGGCTCGCGTGGACAGGGCTTTGCCTTCCGGCGCTGCCGGAACTGACATTCACTCGCCGAGACGCTGGATCTCTGCCGGGTCTCCCGCGAACAGGGACTGGTATTCCGGCTTCAGCAGGTTCCGGAAATCGGCTTCCGGCACCGTGATGTGATAGGCTCCCTCTGCATACGAACCGATTTCGTATGGCGCGTAGTGCAGCGCGAACCCGCCGAGCTTCCCGGCTTCGGTCGATGCGACAAGACTGATATTGCCGGCCAGAACATCTGAAACACCCATGGCGTCCTTAGACTCGCCAAGGAACATTTCATAACTGTCGGGAGACCCGCTACGATCCGTCTTGGCCCGCGCCACCAATTCATACACCTTCGGGGCCAGCGCAGCCGCGGCGGCTTCCTTGTCGGAGAAAAGGTTTCCGATCCGCATCCGTTCACCGGTCTGCGTGTTATAGATGCGCCCGTCGGTCATATAGTTGCCGTGCGCCCCACCGGTGTGGGTGTAGATAAATCCCTCCAGCCCGGCGAGCGGCCCGGCGGCGCCGGTCACCTGCCAGTCGATTTTCATGGCATAGGGCCGGAAATAGTCCGGATCCATTTTCTGGTAGGTCTTGGCATCTTCCAGCATGGCATCGATGCGGGCCTGCGCATCCGCCACGATGTCCTGTGCCAGCTCCGGGGTGAAGGAAAAGACCGCTTCATCGATGCTGACGTCTGCAGTCAGAACATCATTGTCCACCACGATCGTGCGCGGCATGGCGGCCAGGATCGCTTCCGGAGATTCCGCAGGCGTTGCCTGTGCCTCCCCGTCAGTCGTGTCCGTGCCGGTCAGTTCCGCCACGGGCGGAGAATTGGATGTGCCCCCGGCTTCCCCTGCCTGCCCGCAGGCCCCGGAAAGGCTGGCCATCAAAAGGGCGGCAGAGAGAAGCAGGGTTTGTTTCATCGTCTTTTTCTACAGGCTCAGCAGTTCTGCGTCACCTCCCTGTGCCGTGATATTCACGGTCAGCGCCCTTTCTGCGGCGAAGCGATGGAGATAATGCGGCCCGCCGGCCTTGGGCCCGGTGCCGGAAAGGCCTTCCCCGCCGAAGGGCTGCACGCCGACGACCGCACCGATCATTGACCGGTTCACATAGGTGTTGCCGACCGGGCAAGCCGCGCGGACTTCCTTGTAGAAGCTGTCGAGGCGCGAATGCACACCCAGCGTCAGGCCATAGCCCTTGGCGTGGAGTTTGGCGCCAACCTCGTCAATATCGTCCGGGTCGTAGCGGATCACATGAAGGATGGGGCCGAACTTCTCTTCCGTAATCTGATCGAGCGAGGACAGCTCCACCAGCGCCGGGCCGAAACCATAACCTTCGCGGCCGATCTGGCCGGCATCGATCTGGTGGAGGACTTTCGCACGGGACTTCATGTCTTCGAGGTGTGCCTCCAGCATGTCGCGCGCCTCGGCATCGATGACCGGGCCGATGTCCGTTTCAGGCAGGGCCGGGTCGCCAAGTTTCAGCTCATCCATCGCGCCGATCAGGCCTTCGATCAGATGGTCGGCGGTGGCTTTCGGCAGGAAAGCAACGCGCAGCGCCGAACAGCGCTGGCCCGCCGATCCGAAGGCGGAGATGATCATGTCATCCAGCACCTGTTCGCGCAGGGCCGTCGTGTCGACGAACAGGCCGTTCAGGCCGCCGGTCTCCGCGATCAGCGGAATGATCGGCCCATCTCGGTCCGCCAGGGTGCGGTTGATCATGCGGGCGGTGTTCGTGCCGCCGGTGAAACAGACGCCGGAAACCCGCAGATCAGAGGTCAGCTTCGCCCCGACCGTCTCCCCCTTGCCGGGCAGCAGGTGTAGCGCATTCACAGGCAGGCCGGCCTTGTGGAACAGTTTCACTGCCTCGAACGCGATCAGCGGCGACTGTTCAGCCGGCTTGGCGACAACCGTGTTGCCCGCGGCGAGCGCCGCAGCGACCTGCCCGGTGAAGATCGCCAGCGGGAAGTTCCAAGGGGAGATGCAGCAGAAGACGCCCCGTCCGTGCAGGGACAGATGGTTGGTCTCCCCGGTCGGACCCGGCAGGCGCACAGGCCCGGCGAAATCCTTTTCGGCGCCCATTGCATAATAGCGCAGAAAATCGACCGCTTCGCGCACTTCGGCGATGCCGTCATTCAGCGTCTTGCCGGTCTCGCGCGCCATCAGGGCGATGAGACGGGGCATGTTGTCTTCCAGTGCCTCGGCCATGGCGCGCAGATGGCTCGCCCGCTGCGGCCCGCCAAGCTTGTCCCATTCCGGCTGGAAATTGACCGCCGCGTCCAGCGCGCGGTCCATCGCAGCCTCGCTGGCCTCCTTGCAGGCACCCAGCACGGTCTCGGTATGGAAAGGCACGCGGCAGAGCTCTCCGCCGCCGGTGTCCGGTTTGCCGGAAACGATCGCCCCAGCCGCAATGGCGGGACTGTCGCGGAATGTGCGGATGGCGGCGGCGATGTCGTCGCGTACATTTTGCTGCGACAGGTCAAGGCCAGACGAGTTACGCCGTTCCGGGCCGTAAAGACGCGGCGGCGTCGGGATACGCGGGTGGCGGCGCGGGCCGGCCTCCACCTTGGTGATCGGGTCGGCGACGACCTGTTCGGCCGGCACATCCGGATCGAGGAAGGAATGCACGAAGCTGGTGTTCGCACCGTTCTCCAGCAGGCGGCGGACAAGATACGGCAACAAATCCTTGTGCGCACCGACCGGGGCATAGACCCGCACTTTCTTGCCGGCCTTTGCCGCCGCATAAAGCGCCTCGCCCATGCCATGCAGGCGCTGGAACTCGAACGCCGTGACGCCCATGGAGTCTGCCATAAGGTCTACGGTCGCCAGCGTATGGGCATTGTGCGTGGCAAATTGCGGATAGAGGACCGGGCTCGCCTCAAGCAGCTGTTTCGCGCAGGCGAGATAATGGAAATCCGTGCCCTGCTTGGTGGTGAAGACCGGAAAGTTCGGGAAGCCTTCGACCTGGGCGTGCTTGATCTCGCTGTCCCAATAGGCGCCTTTCACGAGGCGCACCATGAAGCGTTGACGGGTGTCGCCAGCCAGCTGTTTCAGTTTCTCGATGACGCCGCGGGCGCGCTTCTGATAGGCCTGCACGGCAATGCCCAGCCCGGACCAGCCCTTGAGCGACGGCTCTCGCGCGAGCGCTTCCATCAGCTTCAGGGAGATCACCAGCCGGTCGGCTTCTTCCGCATCCAGACAGAGATTGATGTTCGCGTCGGCCGCCTGCTTGCAGAGGCCCAGCAGACCGGGATAGATCTCTTCCATCACCCGGGCTTCGTTGACCGCCTCATAGCGCGGATGCAGAGCGGAGAGCTTGACCGAGACGCCATTGGCCGCTTCCGGCTTGATCGATTTGTCCTTGCTGGCGGCCACCTGTTCGATGGCGCTCTGGTAGGCTTTCAGATAACGTTCGGCGTCGGCCGCGGTGCGGGCGCCCTCCCCCAGCATATCGAAGCTGAAATGCGCCGCATCGCCCTGGCGCACCATCCGGCCGCCGCGCTTCAGCGCATCCTTCACGTTCCGCCCAAGGACGAACTGCTCGCCCATGATCCGCATGGCCTGCATCATGGCGGCGCGGATCACCGGCTCACCGCTCTCGCGCACGAGGCCGGACACGAAATGGCCGGGGCCCTTCTTGGCCGCCGCCGGCACGCCGATGACGCGCCCCGTCAGCATCAGCCCCCAGGTGGAGGCATTGACCAGCCAGGATTCCGACTGCCCCTGATGAGCACCCCAGTTTCCGGAGCGGATCTTTTCGGCGATCAGATCGTCGCGGGTCTCGGCATCGGGCACGCGCAGCAGCGCTTCGGCAAGGCACATGAGAGCGAGGCCTTCGGCATTGGACAGGCCGAACTCCTCCAGGAAGCTTTCCATCATGCCCTTGCGCCGCCCGGTGGCCCGCGCGGTCTCGACCAGGTCGAGCGCCCGTCGCATCGCCGCCTGCCGCAGATCATCACTGACAGGCGTCTCTTTCAGGAGATCCTCCAGCAAGGCCTCCTCATCAACAAACTTGTTGGAGTCGAGCGCGTCCCAGACAAATTGCGTGGCGGCGAGGGCGTCGGTCATAAATGGTGGTCCCTTCTGGCATAAACTTGGTACAAAAGCAGAATAACGGGGCAGGTCTTATGCCGGTTCCCACCCTTATGGGAAAAAACTATATCGTCTCTACCTGTCGAGTGCGAGGGTAGTGGACAGCGAAAGGGGCCTTTACGGTCCCGTGCAAGCCCGCCATGTTGCGCGCGGCTGCGTGGCATTGATGGGAGTCCACATGCGGATCATGCTCGTGACAGACGCCTGGGATCCTCAGGTCAATGGCGTCGTGCGCACCATGAAGCGCGTCATCGCCGAATCCGAGGCGATGGGCCATGAATGGGAGATTGTGCATCCCGGGCAGGGCTTCATGACCATGCCCTTGCCGACCTATCCGGAAATCAAGCTGGCCCTGTTCGCACGGGGCGAGATCGAGGAGCGGTTCAACGAATTCGAGCCTGATGCGGTCCATATCGCGACCGAAGGTACACTCGGCATGGCCGGCCGGGCCATGTGCCTCAAGATCAAACACCCCTTCTCCACCGCCTATCACACCCGGTTCCCGGAATATGTCTCGGCCCGCCTGCCGATCCCGATCTCCTGGGGCTATAATTTCGTGCGCTGGTTCCACAAATATTCCGGCAAGGTGATGGTGCCGACTCCGTCCATGGTGGAGGAATTGCGGGCCAAGAAGTTCATCAATCTCGTGGCCTGGGGTCGCGGGGTCGATACGGACCTCTTCCACCCGTCCCGCCGGATCGAGGAAGGCCAGCCGGGCGACCCGTTCGAGGACCTGCCGCGACCGATCTTCCTGAATGTTGGCCGGGTGGCCGTAGAAAAGAATATCGAAGCCTTCGCCGAACTGGACCTGCCGGGAACCAAAGTGATCGTTGGCGACGGCCCACAGCGCGAGGAACTCCAGAAACGCTACCCGGAAGTCAAATTCCTCGGCGCGCGTTTCAATGAGGACCTCGCCACCGTTTATGCCAGCGCCGATGTCTTCGTATTCCCCAGCCTGACGGACACGTTTGGCCTGGTCGTGCTGGAAGCCATGTCGTCCGGCACGCCGGTGGCCGCCTATGATGCAACCGGCCCGCGCGATGTGATCCCGGGCTCGAACGCCGGAACCATAACCCCAGTCGACGGGGACCTGGCGGCCGGTGCGATCGCCTGCCTGGACCTCGACCGCGACACCTGCCGCAAATATGCCGAAGGCTATAGCTGGCAGGCCTGCGCGGAGGCCTTTATCGAGAACCTCCAACCCCTGCCCGCTCCGGCCAGGAAACGTTTCTGGCAGAAGATCCGCCTGCGCCGGCGCAAGAAGCCGCTGGAACTGGTTATCCCGCCGCTGCTGGACCTCAGCCCGAAGCCGAAAGATTCCGGCGAGAAGCCCGACGACAAGGCCTGAATCCCAGGAACAGCTTCTAGTTCTCAGACGCCGCCTTCAGCGCGGCCGCCCTTGCCTGTTCGGTGGCGCGGTCCTCTTCCGTGAGCGGGATCAGCCCCTTGTCCAGCAGGTACCCATCGGGGCCCATGGCGCCGTCCGACACGAACTCTTCGACGAACTCGGCAATGCCGGGCACGAAGCCGAGATTTTCCCGCTTCACATAGATGTACAGCATGCGCGACAGGCCATAGTCGCCATCCTTGATGTGCACGAAATCCGGTGGGACGCCGGAGAGCAGGCCGGCCTTCACCCTGTCTGAATTCTGCTCAAGGAAGGAAAAACCGAGAATACCGATCGCAGCCGGTGTCTTGGTCAGGGCCTGCACAACGGCGGCGTCATTCTCCCCGAAATCGATCCAGGCGCCATCCGTGCGGATTGTGTGCGCGCGCTGCAGGAAGGCCGTCTCGTCGAGGTCGCTGAGCGCGCTCATCTGCGGGTCGTCCAGCGCGCCATGCTCCATGCCGAGTTCGACAAAGGCGTCCCGTGTGCCTGAGGTCGGCGGCGGGCCGAAGACCAGGATCGGCTCGTCCGGCAGGGACGGGCTGACTTCGCTCCAGGACTTGTAAGGATTGGGCACGAAGCCGCCCTGCCCGTCCGGCAGATCCTTGGCGAGGGCGCGATAGAGCTCCGCCTTGGTGATATCGAAATCCGGCCCGGCCTTCGAATTGGCGATGACGATCCCGTCATAGCCGACGCGGAACTCCGCCGGGTCATTCACGCCATTGGCCGCACACAGAGCCCGCTCGGTCTGCTTGATAGGGCGTGAGGCGTCGGAAATGGAGGGCTCTGACGGCCCGGCGCCAAGGCAGAACGCCTTGAAGCCGCCGCCCGTCCCGGTCGTCTCCACGACAGGCGTTGGCCATTTGGTAACCGCGCCGAACTGTTCGGCAACGGTCGTGGCGAACGGCGAGACCGTGGAGGAGCCGACAATCTTGATCTTCTCGGCATCCACGCCGGTGATCGAGGGTATGACGATCCGGTCGCCGACCTCCAGCTCCGACAGGTCCGTTCGTCCGCATGCGGCAGCCAGCAGCAAGAGTGCTGCAGCAAGGACAGGCCGGACGGCCGGGAGGCACCTACGCGTCATGCTCTTCTCTTTCCCAAGGGTGTCCGCATGTATCCGGAATTCTGTATGACTCCAAACATCGTACGCCTTCTTCAACAACTGCTACAGGCCCCGTCAAAGAAGGTTTCATGAAAAATCTCAGCCAGGGGCAAAATTTTTCCTTGCGCCCCCGGAAATAGTCCACTAAATGCCCCTTCGAAATAAAGAGATGTGGCGGACACTCTGCGCTAACCCACTCGGTGGGGGCCCCCGTACTAACGCCCAAAGC
>MDTG01380042.1_pt1 | contig 24079 bp, 24 predicted proteins | sample 811421 | NCBI WGS metagenome assembly MDTG01 (sample SAMN05326645, study PRJNA326480) | marine metagenome | isolation source: seawater | place: Pacific Ocean: South East | collected 2011
TATTATAAATTGTTAATAAGTATCTATAAAATAAATAATTATGAATGATCAAGATATAAATTTTAATATAATTTTTAAATATATAATTAATAACATAAAAATATTTACTATTTTTTTTATTATACTTTTTGCAATCTTGTCTATTTTTAAAAATTACATAATAGATACACAAAAATCAAATATTAATCATATAAAAAATTTTACAATTTATCCCATTACTTCAATAGAAGAGGCTTATTTTAATGAGTATAACACTATAATTTATGAAGTAAGTAGAATTAATACAGCTAATATAAAAGTTTTTGAAAAAATTATATTTGATTTTAAGAGTAGCTGGATAACAGATGAAACAACTATACAGTTGCTTGAACCTGGATCTTTGAAGTTTTTTAGGTTTATAACTAGGGAAACACTTTTAGAAAATTTTTATGAATACTTACTTCATCCTGATAAACTACAATTAGATAAAAATCTTATGGATTTTTTAAAAATATGGCAAAGTTCTTTTGAATTGAATGAATCAAAGAATATTCATCGTATAAATATTTCAATTCCCATCTCAATTGATAACACAAGTAATATAGAAAATAATATAAATGAAATTATAGATGTTATAGGAAAACAAGTAAGCAAGGATATAATAAAAAGAACACTAAATTTTTTAGATATTAATAAAAAAAGACTTGAAAGAAGTGAAAAAATTTCAACATATTATTTTAAGGAACGTAATATAGAATTAGAGAATTCTAAAATGTTAGAAAAAATTTCAAGCTTTAATGATATAAATAAAGAATTACTAAACTTATTTATTAAAGAGGTCGAGATATCGCAAAAAAATGACTTTAAGAATGTCGTTACTTACAATAATCAAATAAGTCAAATAAATATAGAAAATCAATTAGAAAAATATTATTTATTATTTCAAATGCTTTTTAGTATTGTAGGTACCGTTCTCTTATCACTAACTTTTATTTTTATAAAAAATTATATTTTTAAATAATTTCTTTCAGGGTAGAGATTCTTAATATCAAATATAACCGTATTTCTCTTAGAGATTTTTTTATAAACATTTATATCAAGTTTTTTAAAATCATTATGTGATACAGCTATAATTATTCCGTCATATTTTTTATTTGGGATCTTATTAACAAGTTTAATACCATACATTTTTTTTACATCTAAGGCGTTTGCTATAGGATCACAAACATTAACATTACAATTATTTTTAATTAAGAATTTATACATATCAATAATTTTAGTATTCCTTATATCTTCACAATTTTCCTTAAAGGTAAAACCTAAAATTAAAACCTTTTTTATTTTGATTACATTTTTTTTAGTCATATTATTTAAAAAAATTTTAGCTAGTTTGGGAGACATTGAGTCATTAGTTTTTCTTCCTGATTCTATTATTGTTGGTTTAAAATGTAACTGCTTTGCTTTATGTGCAAGATAATATGGATCTACACCAATACAATGACCTCCAACTAATCCAGGTTTAAAGTTGATAAAATTCCATTTAGTAGAAGCAGCATCAAGAACATTATGAATCCTAATATCCATTTTATTAAAAAGTAATCCAAGCTCATTAATTAATGCTATATTTACATCTCTTTGTATATTTTCAATAATTTTTGCTGCTTCAGCGGTTTTAATATTTTTTGCTTTATATACTCCAGCTTTAACAATTTTATTATATAATTTGCTTATTTCTGTAGTGCTATATTTACAATTTCCAGAAACAATTTTAATAACATTTGATATTGTGTGTTCATTGTCCCCAGGGTTTATTCGTTCAGGACTATAACCTACAAAAAAACCATCATGTTTTATGTCTGATATACATTTTATATTTGAAAATTTTTCAATTATTGGAATGCATAAATCTTCTGTAACTCCTGGATAAACAGTTGATTCGTATATTATCACATCTTTATTTTTAATATTTTTAGATACAAGCTTTGAAGCGTTAATTAGTAATTTTAAATTTGGCTTATTATCTTTGTCAACAGGTGTTGGAACACATATAATTTTAAATTTAGTTTCAATTATTTCCTTTATGTTATTTGTAATTAAAATATTTTTATTTTTTTCATATTTTTTTTTTAAAGTATTTATTTTACTAATATCAATGTCATATCCTACTACTCTAAAATGTTTAGAAAATTCAATTAACAAGGGTAAACCAACATAGCCTAACCCAATAATAGAAATTTTTTTTTTATTAATCATTATTTATCATTTCTATATAATGATTAAATATCAGTTTTTCATCAAATTTATTTAAAACATTTTCTAATGCATTAGTTTTCATTTCTTTTATTTTTATATTATTCATATTTATAAACATTTCTATTTTAGATGCTAAATCAGAAGCATTTTTAGGTTCGCATAGTAATCCATTGAATTTGTGTTTGATAACATCTCTACATCCAGGAACATTTGAAGTTATTGAAGGCTTTTGTAAAATACCAGCTTCCAATAATGTTCTTGATAAACCTTCTCTGTATGAGGGAAGAATGATACAATCACACTCATTAATTTCTTCATAAATATAATCCTTAAAATTTTTATATTTAATTTTTGATTCTAATAATTTGTCTTTTAAATCCGAAAATTTAATTGAGGAGGGGTTATTGTAATCAGTTGATCCTATAAGTTTAAATTTAACATTATCATATTTACTATTAATTACTCTAGATGCTTCAATGTATTCATAAATTCCCTTATCTCTAATTAACCTGCTTAAACATAAAAAAACTATATAGTCTTTGTTTCTTTTTTTTGGTTTATAATAGTTTTTAATATTAATATTTATACCAGATCCAGGAATAATTTTTGAATTATTTCTTTTGGCTAATTTATTTTTAATAAAATACTTATAATCATCATTATTTTGAAAAAAAACACATTTAGATTTAGATAAAGAAATTTTATAAAGTAATTTAAATAAGAATTTAATAACTTCATTTTTTTGTAAAAAAATTGATCCCAATCCAGTTATATTATTAATGTATTTTGTCTTGAATATTATAGCACAGATTGAAAAAATAATATTAGGTTTAGCTGTATAAAAAAGACAAATGTCAGGTTTTTTGCTGTTAAGCAATAAGATAAATTTAATAAAAATATATATTTCATTTATTAATTTTATTTTAAAATTATTATTAGAATTAAAAGAATGAAAATCAGAATGTTTACTTATATTTTTCTGATATTTATCATCATGGATGGCGCATGTTATTACTTTTAAATTATTTTTTTCAAGATGTTTAATTAAGGGCAGTCTAAAATTATAAATACTCCATGATGAATTTGATACTAAAAGAACTTTATTATTATTTTCAATCATTTATTGTTTGTGATTTAGATAAACTATATGTAAAAGCTATTGATATCCATAATTCTCTATATCTAAAAATATCTTCATTTATAGATATTATTATTATTGATAACCAAAAAAAAGTTACTAATTTCTTTATTTCTAAATTATCAATTGATAATATACTTGATGTGATAATAAAAGATAAATAAAGTAATATTATAATACCTGTAATCCCATAACTATAAAAAAGATCAAATATAGTATTGTGAGGATAAATATTACTAATATAGTTATTATATCCATTTCCAAAGAATTTAAAATCAGTAATAAAATTTTGCAAATAAAGTATTTTAGTATCTAAAAAAAAATTGCAAGCTATCGTCAAATCCTTTTCATTATTAATACATTTAGTTGTCAATAATAAATTCGTAAAAACAAAATAAAATATAAAAATTAAAAGAAAAAAAAGAATAATAATTTTTAAACTTAATTTATTTTTAAAAAAATAAATAAAAACAAAACTTAAAATTAATAAATTGGTTTTAGATAATGTTAATAAGCTTATAGTTAAAATAAAAAAAAGAAATAATATAAAAAGATTAAAATTTTTATTACTAATTGTTTGGTTAACACATAATACTAAAATACCTATAAAATTATAAAAAGCATAACTATTTGGAGAGTAAGCAAGATTTTTAATTCTAGGAAAGTTATTTAGCAATTCAGAACTTGTGCAATTAGTACATATCATTATGTTGTTAATATTAATTAAATAAAAAATTATTCCTATTAGAGATAAAATACAATTCAAAATAATTGCATAAATAAAAATTTGAAAAATTTTTTCAAATTTCATTCTTATAGCTAACTGTTCATATATAAATAATATTGAGCACAGATAGATTAAAACTATGGTACCAAAAAAAATATTATAATTATTGGAAATTAAAAATATTGTAACTGAATGAGTTAATGATATAATAATCAAAATTATTAATTTTACAGAAAGAAAATTTAAATTTATTTTTCTAATTAAAAAAAATAAAATAAATAAAAATATAATAACTATATCAAAAATTGAGAAACTTTTATTTGATAAAATTCTGTATTCTATTGTTAGAAATGACAGCAATAAAATTAATATATTGAATCTATTAAGATAATAAATCACATTATGAATACCAATTCCATTTGCCTGATATTTTATCATTTAGTGAGTTTATATTATCAGTTGACCAAATATCAATTCTTGGAATTTCATGTAAATTTTTTAGATTATTATAAAAGCCAAATTTACTTGAAAAAGCGCCTTTATAATCTGCATTTATAACTATTTTTTTTATTGTATCGGAATAACCACCATAGGGATATGACAAATAATTTACGTTTTTACCGATAATGTCTTCTAAATATTTTTTACTATCATATATTTCAGATTTTATATTTTTTTCAGTACATTTTTGTAAATTTAGATGGTTAAATGTATGTGATCCAATTGTTACATATTTAGATTTTGACATTTCTCTTAATTGTTTTAAAGAAATATATTTTTCATAATCTTGTTTTAAAAATTTACCTATTACAAATACTGTGAAATAAATTTTATTCTCAACCAGAAGTGGAAAAACTTTTTTATAGATATTGGTATATGCATCATCAAACGTAATAATAATATTTGACAAAGAACCAATACCTTCATCTATATCTACAATTTTTAATTTTTTGTTATTATTTTTGATATAAGAAATTTGTTTTTTAAAATTTTCATATTTAATTTTATATAGATCAAATTTTTTTGAGTCTTCAATGTTGTGATACATTAATACTTTAAGTCCTTTTTCATTTCTGTAAAAAATTGAACCATAGCTTTTGGATATTATATTTCCAACTGTTTGTTTTAGTATTCTACTGTAATACATATTATTTATATTTTTTATCTTTACTAAATTATTATAATTAAATTGTATTAATTATATTCTTTAATGTTTTACAGATAAAATTTACCTCCTTAATAGTTATTTCAGGATGAATGGGAAGGGTGATAATATTTTTATATAAAAATTCAGTCTTAGGTAGTTTTACATTTTTTTGTCTAAAAAAACTTAATAAATGATTTGGCTTATAATGAATTCCTGTCTCAATTTTATTATCTAATAATTTTTTCCGTAATTTATCTTTATTTTTTAAGCGATATATAATTATAGGAAAAATATGAGGAACTATTTCTTCAACATTCTCCAGAATCAATTTAATTTTATTATTTTTTTTTAAATTTTTTATATACTGCGTAGCTATTTTTTTTCTTTTAAAGAACATTTTGTTTCTATTTGCTAATTGAATTCTTCCAATAGAAGCCATAATATCACTCATATGATATCTCCATCCTTGTTCCTTTACATCAAAGTCCCATGTTCTTTTATTTTTATATCTATTCTTGCTATCACCGATTACCCCTAATAATCTTACAGCTTTAATTCTTTCTGCGTAAATTTTATTAGAAGTAATTATTGCTCCACCTTCACCACTAGTAATATTTTTTATTCCATCAAAGCTAAAACATACTAAATCACCTTTTTTACCAATTAGTCTATTTTTATATTTTGAGCCAAAAGCATGAGCTGCATCTTCTATTACACATATTTTATATTTTTTTGCAAATTTATAAATATTTTCTAATTGCCCTGTTTGTCCAGCATAATGCACTGGAAGTATAGCCTTGGTTTTTTTTGATATTTTTTTTTCAGCATCTTCTAAATCTATTGAAATATTATCTATATTAATGTCACAAAAAACAGGTTTGGCGCCCAAAGCTGTTATTGCTTGTATAGTACTTACATATGTAAAAGACTGGACAAGTACTTCATCTCCTTTTTTAATACCAGCAACTTGTAAGCTTATTTGAATTGCAGCAGTTCCATTAACAACACATAAAGAATATCTTCCGAAAATTTTTTCTAAATCTCTTTCAAATTTTTTTACTTCAGTTCCCATTCCGAGAAATTTTTTATTCATTACTTTAACAACACTATTTATTTCTTTTTTAGAAATATAAGATTTAGAAAGTCTTATCATTTGCTTTTAATTAAATCTTCTAATATTTTTTTATCTCTAGGTGTATCCATACAATGCCAAAAACCACTGTGCTTATATGCTGATAATTGATTTAAGCTAGAAATTTTTTCTAGTGGGTATTCTTCAAGAATAGTATTATCATTTTTTATAAATTTTAACATTTTTGTATCAAAAACAAAGAACCCACCATTAATCCAATCTTTTTTTGTTTGAGGTTTTTCCTTAAATGAAATAACTAAATTTTTTTTTATTATAATTTCTCCAAATCTTGCACTAGGATGTACTGCCGTAACTGTGCCAATTTTTTTATTTTTAATATGAAAGTCTACTAATCTATTAACGTTGATGTCTGATAGTCCATCGCCATATGTTAATAAGAACATTTTCTCATTATTTAAATAATTAGTTAATCTTTTAATTCTTCCACCAGTCATAGTTTTAAGACCTGTAAAAATTGGATTTATTTTAATAATTTTTTTTTTAACAAGAGTAAGGACATGATCTTTATAATTTTTACTATTAGCATAATAGTCTTTGATAATTCTAGATTTATAACCAGTGGCTAAAATAAAATCACAATATCCATATTTATAATAATGACTAATAATGTGCGACAAAAGAGGAATTCCACATATTTTAATCATTGGTTTTGGTATTGATTTAGTTAATTCTCCTAATCGTGAACCTAAACCACCTGATAAAATTACTACTTTCATTTTTTAATCCAATTGTATTTTATACTGTTTAAATTTTTTCTTTTAATTTCATTTTCTGTAAATATATTGTTTGATAAACTTAATATCTTATTTAGACTGTTCATACCCATAAACCCAAACCATATTTTTTTAGGAATATGAATTAATTTATTACTTTTTTTATGAATAATTATTTCATTGAAAATATATTTATTTCGATATTTATGAGCAAAAACGAATTTAATTTTTCCTTCGATTACATAGATATTCAAATCATTTTTTAAGTGATATTTCCAAGCTTTTATTTTATTTTTAAATATTTCCGAAATATATAATTCACCAAATTTATCAAAATTACTATCATTGTTGTTTATAATTTTAAAAATACTTCCTTTTTTATTTTTAACATTTATTATTTTATTAATAGAAAAATTATTTTTTAAAGTATTCATTTATTTGATCAACTGTAATTTTATTTATATTTGTTTTAGAATTGTAAAAAGTATAATACCAAGAACCAGTTAAATGTATAGTTTCTTGAAAGTTGAGTTTTGTTTTCCATTTTAATAATTGGTTACTCTTATTGGAATTTAATTTTAAAATATTATTCTCTATATTTTTTTTCGATGAAACAATCTTAAATTTACCATCTTTCCATGATTTTTTTAATTCCTGAATTACATCAAGAACCGTATAATTTTTATAATTAGAAGGTCCAAAATTAAATGCCTCTCCGTGCAATTTACTATTTTCATATAATTTTTTAGCAAAAGAAATATACCCATTTAAGGGTTCTAATACATGTTGCCATGGCCTTATAGAATATGGGTTTCGAATTAATAATTTTTTATTTTTAGACCATGATTTTATCGCATCAGGTATTATTCTATTTGGTGTCCAATCTCCTCCCCCAATCACATTGCCTGCTCTTGCAACACCAATCCTAACAAAATTATTTTTTTTATAGAAAGTTTTTAAATATGAATTTATTATTAATTCTGCACTTGCTTTTGAAGCGCTATATGGATCAGAACCACCCAATCTATCATTTTCTTTAAAAAATTTATTCTTATTTTCATTCAAATAACATTTATCAGATGTAATGATTATACATATGCATTTTTTTTTAATATTTTTTAAAGACTCTAATAAATTAGCAGTTCCTAAAATATTTGTTTTAAAAGTATAAAGTGGGTCTTTTATAGATTCTATTACTTGAGATTGAGCTGCAAGATGAAAAATAAAATCAGGTCTTATTAGGTTAATTTTATTATTTAATTTATTAAAATCGTTAATATTTATAGTTGCTATATTTTTTTTATTTTTATTAACTAGAGAAAATAAATTAGGATTAGTCGTATAATTATCTGAAATTCCATAAGTTTTGGCCCCTAAAGAATTAAATATTTCTAATAGCCAACTACCCTTAAAGCCAGTAATGCCAGTTATTAAAATTTTTTTATTTTTAAATAATTTATACATTTATCAAATTTTAATCTGTAATATAGAATCTTTATTTTTTTTAATGGTATTTATCAATTTATTTATATTTATATTTTTGTGAGTAGGTAAATTAACGATTGATTTAGATGCAAATTCTGCCATTGGGCAACTGCCTAAATTATAAAATATTTTATCATAATCACTATCTCTTCCCTCAAACAAAGATGTAAACCAAATTGATAAATTGTATTCTGAAAAAATTTTTTTAAATTTAGACCTATCAGAAACTAAAAAAGAATATCGTAATAAAGGAGGTGCTTTAGATTTGTAATTATATATTTCTAAGATATCATCTATTTGATAAACTATCATTGATCTGTAATCTATATTTTTTTTTATATTTGTTAATTGTGAAATCCCAATTAAAGCAATAAAATTAAAAATTTTAAATGGATAATTCTTTCTAGGAAGTTCAGTAATTTTTTCATCATTAAAATTAAAATAAAAATTTATTTTTTGTAAAATTGAATTTAAATAACTACTAAATATGAAAATATTGGGAGAATTGAGTATTAAAGATAAATAAAAAGAAATTATTATTCTTAACTTTTGAAAAATATTAAATTCATTTGAGTTTTTATAAATCATTTTTAATTTATTAGAAATTAAAATATCATCCGTAAAAATAACCCCCCCAATATACGTGTTATAGATTTTTGATGTATCAGAAGAGTTTATCACAATATCTGAATTAAGCATCTTTTTTTTTGGAAAGTAATGAGCGCAGTCTTCTATTATATAAATATTATTATCTTTACAAATTTGAATAATTTTTTCATAGTTTAAGTAATTTCCAAAAGTATGTTGAATATATATAGCTTTAGTTCGGGCAGAGAATTTTTTTAAAGCCTCATCTAAATTCATATTAAAATCTTTTAAATTAATGTCAGAATATATAGGTTTTGCTTTACAATATAGAATTGCATTTATAACAACTACACATGTATATGGTGGAATAATAATTTCATCACCTTCCTTAATATTTAATGCTTTTAGCCCAGCATATAAAGCCATTCTACCACTACCAAATGAATAAGCATATTTTTTGAAATAAAGTTGACTAGCTTTTTTTTCGTATTCTAAAATATAGTTTTTTTTTGAAAAAAAATTAATTATATATTTTAAGATTAGTAAATATTCTTTAAAATAATTGGTTCCTGAAAAAACAGAAAATTTATATTTATTAATTAATTTCACGAATTATTTTATAAAATATTTTTTTATTATCATTATTAAGCATATTTACTAAATATTTATCTTTATGAGGTTTAGCTTTATTTATCCATGAATTTTTTTTCATATAAAAAGATTTAAAAAAATTAAATGGATCATAAAGAATATTTTTATCTATCATAGAATTTTCAATCTTTTTCCATATTTTTTTAAAAAAGATTATATCATTATTTGCTAGTTTATTATTTATTATTAATGGTAAAAAAAAGGATGATAAAATAAAATATACTAAATCATAACCATAATCACAACCTTTTATATCAAAATTTTCCCAGTCAAAAATCGTTATATCTTTTTTATTGAAAAACACATTATCTAAAGTTAAGTCACCATGAATAGGTGAAATTTTATTTTTAGGCCACTTATACAAATAAAAGTCAATAAATAATTCAATGAATTTAATATTCTTAGAAAAATTATTATAATAATTAATTTTTTTACCTTTAATTTTTTCAATCTCTATTTTTGAATAATTTTTAGATAGATATTGATAATTAAGCTCAAGTTTATTAGGGAAATTTTCATTATACCACTTTATTCCTTCAGTTTCATTTTTAATTAAAATATACGATTTATTTGTAAAACCAAATTTACTAAATAGGTTTTTAGTCTCATCAAAAGCAACAAATACATCATTATCAAATGAATTATTTTTAATCAAATATTTCATTTTATAAGGGTAATATATTTAATTTTGTTAATACAATAGAAAAAGATTATAAATTTTTTTATATCTTTTAGAAAAGATTTGATTTTATTTTCATTAAATAAATTATACCTTGAAATTTGATTAGTATAAATTATTTCATAATTATTTTTAAATCTATACAATATCAAGTAATTTTTTGATTTAATTAATGAATAAAAAAATAAATATACAATTTTAAATAACTTAAACTTAACATTAAAAAATGAATATATTAGTAAAGAATTGTTATTAATTTTTGGTATTTCAAATTCCACAATTTTTTTTAAAGAATTAAAATATTTATTAGAATATTCAGAGAAATGCTTTTCTTTTTTATTTGAAATTTTTAACAACTGCTCAATTTCTACATTTGATATATCTAAAAATTGTAATAAAATATTAAGTTCTGTTGATAGCATCAGTTTGAGCCTACACATTTAATATTTATATATTTTTCATTTTTTAATATTCTTCCAATCATTGCACAAACTCTATGCCTTCCGTTTAATATTATATTATTATTAATTCTAATTGGTTGTTTAATAAAAATATTATAAATTTCATTTTCACTCATTTCTTGATGATAATCATAATAATTTTTAGAAAATAGAATAAGCCCTTTTGCTGTTTTCATTTTTTGAACACTTTCGTAGTCTTTAATGTTTAGTTTAAAGCCATATATTAAATTATTAGCAAAAAAACTATTCCCATTTTTCCAAAAAAAATAATCACAGTGTCTTGGATAATCAGTTTTTAAATCAATATTAATTGGATCTTTAATTTTAGATTGTAATATTTTAAAATTTTCATTGTTCTTGTAAAAATCAATTATTTCACCAATCTTTAAATATTTAAAATTATTTGTTACTATTTTAAAATGCTCATATCTATAAAATATATCTAATTCATTATTTAAATCTATAAGTTGTAAATTTCTAAATTCTGAATAAGATAAATATTTATTATTAAAAATATTATAAAAAAAAAAATTAATTTTTTTAGATTAATAATTAATTTATTTTTTACTTTAATTAAAATTTTTTTTATTAAATTTAAAACATTTGTATAATCTTTTTTATTTAATTCTTTTTCCGAAAATACTATTTTTATTAACACTCTTTTATATTCAATATAATATTTTGAAGAAAAACTTTTGTTTTGAATATGATAATTATTTAAGATTTTTAAAAAAATTTTTAGATCTTTATTTTCAATAAAAAAATTACTTAAAAATAAATTTTGTATATTCATTAAATTATTATCGCTAAATTTAAATTTGATATTTTTTTTATTTAAAGTATTTATTATTAAATTTTGAAATTCCTTTAGTTTTTTTTTATATTCTTTTTTCCCTTTAAATACCCAATAATACCTATAGTTTTTCAAAATATCTTTTTCATTTAGAAGTTCTAACATAGACAAATTAAATATTTTTAAAAAATTTATTTTTAAAATTTTTTATATTATCATTATCGTTAAAGTATAAGTTTCTATTATAATTAATATTTTCTTTTAACATAAGTTCAACTATTCTAAGTAAATCTTTACCATTATTTAGATCTAATGAACTTATTTTTTCTCTTTCAAGTTGATCTAATGTCATATTTTTTTCTCTCATAATAAAATAAGGATGATTAATTGGTAAATTTAGTAATAATATTTTTTTGTTCATAAATATTGAGCTAAATATAGAACCTCCATAATCAGCTATTACCAAATCCGCCATATTATATAAATTGCCAAGACTTCTATCTTTGTTGTAATCTATCAAAAAACCTTTTTTTTGAAGAAGATTAATTTCCTTTAATTTTTTTGGTAAAGTTTTTGGATGAGGCCTAATTATAACATTATAGTTTTTTGTTAGAGTTTCACAATATTTTTGCCATAAAAATATATTGCTGCCTATGGAGCTTTTTGGAAAATTTATATGAGTTGGCATCCATAAAATAGTTTTTTTATTATTATCGTATTTTTTAAAATTTATTTTTTTAAAACTTTTTTTTGAATTTAAAAATTGTTCATATCTTGGATATCCAATTTTTAGAATATTCTCTAATTTTATATTTTTATTTAATAATAATTTTTTATCTAATTCTCCATGACAACAAAAGAAATCAAAGGTTTTAATCCAATATTTTTCTGGATAAGCAGAAATATGCATATCTAACCCTCTAGGAAATAGAATTGTTTTTCTAGAAATATTTTTTTCTAATAATTTACTCTCATTTATTGTTCTTAGCTTACCACCCATAGTTAAAGACCTAGATAATATTTTTTTAAAAACATTTCCCAAATTAAAAAAATTAATTAAAACTCCAATAGTTTGAGCATAAGAAAAAATAATTAGAGATTTAATTGTTATTTTTTTATAATGACCAAGCCCAGTGCTGATTAAATAATTATATTTAATTTTATGATTAATAATGGAACTATATAACTCATATTTAAAATTGATTGAATTAGATTGAATCTTGTTTTTCATATCCACATAATTAACTTGGTTTATATAATCGTTTAATATTATTGTAAAAAAATTTTTAGGGAAATTTTTAATTAAATTATTGTAATAATCAATTTCCCTTACTGAGTTAATCAATATAGCATTGTATGTATTAATTTTATTCATTGATAAAACAAAATAAGTAATTTATTTGACTCAAAATATATATAAACAATTTTATTATATTAATTAATATATACTAAAAAATAAATTTATGAATGATAACTATTTAATATGGATAACTGGCATCTCAGGAGTTGGCAAAACTACGTTTGCAAAAAAAATCTATACCAAACTTAAAAAAAATAATAGTAAAGTGATCATATTGGATGGTGATATTTTAAGAAATGCTTTGTTTAAATCTGGTAATCTCATCGATTATTCAAAAAAAAACAGATTACAATTAGCTAAAATATATTCTAACCTTTGTAAAATGTTTTATGAACAAAATTTCATAGTTATTATAGCTACTATTTCATTATTTAGAGAAATTCACGATTATAATAGAAAAAATTTTAAAAATTATTGTGAAATATATTTAAAAAGAACTAAAAAAAATAATAAAAAACTTAATTTAAAAAAAAATAATTATAAAAATAAAAATATTGTAGGTCATGATATTAAAATAGATGAACCATTAAATCCGCACTTTATATTTAATGATATGAAAATATCAAATTTAAATTATAACGCAAAAAAAATTGTTAAATTTATATGCAAATAAGATCTAATAAAATTTTAGGTTTAAAATTAATTTCAAACAAAATAAATAAAAAATTCATATTACCTTTATGTGTCATTAGTTTTGATGAATGGAAAAAATCAGGTTTTAATGTAAATAATATTAAAAAAATTAAATTTTTTTTAAAAGACAGACCTCTAATAGTCAGAAGTGCATCAATTGATGAAGATACAGATAATTATAGCAATGCAGGTAAATACCTATCGATTTTAAATATTAATTCAATTTCTAATTTAAATAGATCAATTGGATTAGTATTTTCTTCTTACAATAGGAAGGATTTAAAAAATGAAATTTTTATTCAACCAATGATGAAAGATATTAAAATCAGTGGTGTAATATTTACTGATGATCCAAATTCAAATGGTAATTATTATGTTATAAATTATGAAAAAGGAAAATATTCTTCAGACAAAATCACCTCGGGTACTTCCAAAAAAAGTTTTGTTTATTTTATTTCAAAAACTGAAACTGAACATATAAAAATTAAATGGATCCAAAATTTATTATCTGTAGTTGATAAAGTTGTAGATATAAATTCTAATCAATCCTTAGATATTGAATTTGGTATAAATTCAAAAAACGAAGTAATTATTTTTCAATCTAGAAAATTAATTATTAAAAATGTAAATAGGATATCTATTGAGAAACAAAGAATATCTCTTAATTTATTGAAGTTACAACTTCAAAAAAGCCTTAGCAATTATCCACCTCTTCATGGTAAAAAAAATATTTATGGAATAATGCCTGATTGGAATCCGGCTGAGATAATAGGTAAAAGACCAAATCCTTTGGCTTTAAGTTTATACAAAGAGCTCATAACTAATAAAATTTGGGCATATCAAAGAGATAATTATGGATATAAAAATTTAAGAAGTTTTCCTATATTAAAAGATTTCTATGGACTACCTTATATAGATGTAAGAGTAAGTTTTAATTCTTTCTTACCAAAACAAATAAATACAAAAATTTCTGAAAAACTAATTAATTATTACATTGATAAATTAAGTAACAATATTTCTCTTCATGATAAAGTTGAGTTTGAAATTATTTTTTCATGTAATTCTCTAACATTAAATAAAGATTTAAAAATATTAAAAAAACATAATTTTAATAATACTGAAATTTTGCAAATAAAAAACTCTTTAGTGGATTTAACAAATAACATAGTAAATATGAATAATGGTTATTGGTTAAATGATCAAAAAAAATTAAAAATTTTAGAATCCAAATATAATCAAGTTGTCAATGGAAATTATAGTATAATTGATAAAATATATTGGTTGATTGAAGATTGTAAAAGGTATGGAACTCTTCCTTTTGCCGGATTAGCAAGATCAGCCTTTATTGCAGTAAAGATATTACATTCAATGAAAGAAGCTAAATTAATAGATAGCATTAATTATAATAACTTTCTTTTATCAATAAAAACAGTTTCAAAACAAATGCAATTAGATTTAAAAAATATGAACAAAAAACAATTCATCAAAGAGTATGGTCATTTAAGGCCAGGAACATATAATATTTTATCAGATAAATACGATAATGGAAAATATTATATCGATTTTGATTCAATTAATAAAATTAATTTTTCTAAACAAAATAATTTTAAAATAAGTAAAATTAATTATAAAAAAATTGATTTGAAACTTGTAAAATCAGGTTTTAATATATCATCAAAAAATCTTTTTAAATTTATAAAAATATCAATTGAAAGTCGTGAAAAAGCTAAATTTCTTTTTAGTAAAAATATTTCAAAAATACTTGAGCTTTTAATTATTTATGGAAAATTTAATAATATCAGCCGAAAAGATATGTCTTATTTTAATATACACGAAATAAAGTATCTTTATTCAGGTCTAAATATTAATTTGGATAAAATAAAAAAAAATATTAAAACAAATAAAAAAAATTTTCAGTTAACTGAGTCAATTAATTTACCTCCTATTATTAGAAGTATAAAAGATATTAATGCTTTTCTTCTTGATCAAAATGAACCAAATTATATTACAAATTTAAAAGTCATAGGAAAAGTATCCAAAATACATTCGAATAATATAAATATTTCAAATAAAATAATATTTATTGAAAATGCAGATCCAGGTTATGATTGGATTTTTTCACATAATATTAAAGGACTAATAACTATGTATGGAGGATTAAACTCTCATATGGCAATAAGAGCTGTTGAATTAAATATTCCAGCAATCATTGGCGCAGGACATGTTTTATATAATAAATGGTTTGAATATGATTTTTTAGAAATAAACTGTTTTGCTAGAACTGTTAATAAAATAAGTACATATTGATGAAAAAGATTTTAGTTTCTCAAAGAGTCGATTATTCTTATAAAAACGATGAAAAAAGAAACTCTTTAGATCAAAGATGGACTTATTTTTTACTTAAATGTAATCTTTTCCCTATTTTCTTAAGTAATGACAAAAAATATATTGAATATTTAGTTAGAAATGAAAAATTTGACGGTATTATATTAACTGGAGGGAATAATATTTCAAATGTAAGTAAGATAGATAACTATAGTGAAAGAGATCAATTAGAACGATTTTTAATCAATTATTCAATTAGATATAATATTCCAATTCTTGGTGTTTGTCGAGGCATGCAAATGATACAAGATTATTTTGGAGTAAAACTAAAAAAAATTAAAGGTCATAATAAAGGAAAGCATAAAATTTTTTTTAATAAAAATAAACTATATTCAATCAATCAAAAAAATAATTTTAAATATTTTTCATCCTATCATAATTATGGTACAACCTTAAATAGTGATCAATTTAAAAAAATAGCATACTCACATGATAATATAGTTGAGGCCATACATCACAAAAAATTAAAAATTTATTGTCAAATGTGGCATCCTGAGAGGAATATAAAAATTTTAGACTTTGATATTAAGATTTTTAAAAGATTTTTTTATTAAATTATGATTGGTATTATTTTAGCTGCAGGAAGAGGATCAAGGTTGGGTAAATATACAACAAACATCCCAAAAGGATTAGTCAAAATTCATGGTCAACCATTGATCGAATGGCAAATTAATGCTTTTAAAAAAGCAGGAATTAAAAATATACACATAATAACTGGCTATAGAAAAAATAGGTTTAAATATAATTTCAAATACATACATAATAAACTTTGGAAAAATACAAATATGTTTTTTTCACTTAGTCTCGCAGATAATTTACTAAAAAAAAATAAATGTATTATCTCTTATTCTGATATTATTTATGGATACAAAATTATTAAAGAAATCATGAATTGTAATAAAGATATATCAATCAGTTACGATCCTGAATGGATTAAATTATGGAAAAAAAGATTTAATAATCCACTAGAAGATGCCGAATCATTTAGAATTTCTAATAAAAAAATTATAGAAATAGGTAATAAAATTAAAAAAATTACTCAAGTTAATGGTCAATATATGGGTATATTAAAAATTACTCCTGACGGATGGAGTAAGATAAAAAATGCAACTAATGAGCTTTCTGAAGACTCTAAAAAAAGAATTGATATGACATCGATCTTAAAATATCTATTAAATAAAAAAATAAATATTTATGGTGTCCCATTAAAAAATAATTGGTATGAAGTTGATAGTATTTCTGATCTTCAAATATATGAAAAAATAAAAGATTTAAATATTGATTAATAATGGAAAAATTTAAAAAATTTAATCTGAATCAAACTCATGAAATGAAATATTTTTTTGAAAAATATGGCTATCTACATATAAAAAATGTTTATAAAAAAGAAGAATTATTAGAGTATTTAGAAAAAGATATCAATAAAGCGGATATAAGTAAAGACTTAACATGTTATCCTAATTTAAATAAATTAATAAATAATAAAAAACTTATTTCTACTATGAATTATGTTTTAGGTGGAAATCTTCAATATTGTTTTGATAGCTCTTTAAACGTTAATATGAAAACTGATCAAAAATATCCATTTTACAAACTTTTACATAGAGATAATCAAGATGGTTTTGATCTTAATTCATACTTTCCTGTGATAAGATGTGGAGTTTATTTCCATGATTTCACTAAATTTTCAGGAGGTCCAAAAATAGCAATTTCTTCACATAAAAATGAATTTTTTTTCCTAAATATAGGATTAACTAAATTGATTAAATTTATTTTAAGATTGAGTGATTTTGGTTGTAAATATATTTATCAAAAAAGAACAAATCAAAATAACTATATAGATCCAAATCATAATAAATATCCTCATAAGATTAATATTAAAAATATAAAAATATTTCCAAAGTATGTCAATATGTACCCAGAAATAGGAGATTTAATTTTGTGGAATTTAAGAGCGTATCATCAAGGTTATGCAAAAAAATTAAAATATTTTCCTTCAATTTGTTTAAGTGCACTTTATGAGAGATTTCTGCCTAATTTTTTATTTGAAAAAAAGATTACTAATAGAAAAGCAGCCTTCTTTGTCCTTCTTGGAAATACAACTCTTACAAATGAATATGTAGAAAATAGAATAAAATATATAAATAAGGATCACTGGAACTTTTTACCTAATAAAAAAATTTTGAATGAGCTTAAAGAAAAAGGCTTGAAATGTATAACTTTAGGTTATGATAAAAATCAATTTAGTTAATTTTACTTATTAAATTTTTGTAATTTTCAATTGGATTATTAGATTTTTTTATATTTTCTAAGAAATGTAGGGTTATATTAGCTATATTTTGATAAAAAGTATCATCTTTATTTTTATTTTTTACTAAAGTATACTTGATCGTATTAGACCATAAATCTTGTGCTCTTTGATCCACTACATAACAATCTGAGCAAAGATTATAATCATTTATTTTTTTTTCATCTCCAGTTTTGTGGGCATTAAATAGATCATCAAATTTTTCATCCTTAAGAATTTCATCTATATTTTTTTCTTTGATATTACCAATTATTAGTGATCCATCATAATCTCTACAACACACTGATACATTGCCATCAACCAAAACATAAGGCATCTTAGTAGCAATTTGATTACAATAGGCATTAATATGTGTATGCTCTTTTAGCATATTATTATTATTAAAATAGCTATTGTTGGGTGATAAACTATTCATAAAACCAAATTCAAACTGTCTATGAGGTTCATCACAATATTTTCTAAAAAATGTTATAAATTTACCGATTTCGTGAACATTCTCTCTAGTAACTGTGAAATTTATATAAAAGTCATATCCAACTTTAGGTAGTTCTTTATATGCTAGTTCTATATTTTCTATAAGGGTTTCCCAGTTACCTCCAAATCTTATTTTTTCATATGTTTCTTTTGTAGCTCCATCAATAGAAAATCTTAGTACTCTACAAACATCAGTATATTTTTTTAATGTATCAATATGCTTGTGAAGTAAAAGTCCATTGGTTGAAATAGTTGTGTTCATGTTGTTTTTTCTTAATATTTCAAATATTTCACCAAGCCATTTATTAGCTAGTGGATCTCCAATTGTGTGTAATCCAACATTTGTAACACCTCTTTTTTTAAGTTGCTCAACACTTTTTTTTACAAGATCAAGTTTCATTAGTCCTTTTTTTCTTGTTGAACTTTTTGTGTCACACATAACACAATTGATATTACAGCTATTATTTATTTCAACGTAAGAAGTATGAGATAAATTTTTTTTGGTATCATCATTTATTATATTGTCAAAATTTTTTTTTGCATATTTAAAAAAAGTTTCTTGATTGATATTTTCAATTAGATTGTAAGACTCATCAAGTATTTTATTATAGTATTTCTGATTTAACTTTTTTTTTCCTATAGTTTTTTTAAAAAAATTGAAAATTTTTGGATAATCTTTAAATAACTTATTTTTTAAAACTCTATCCATTGCGATGATTTATATATACTACTATAAATTACTCAATCAATATGATTTTCAAGAAATATTTTTAAATTAACAAAATTGAATAAAAATTTACTCCATGAATTTGAAAAGTTTTTATCTGAAGGAAGGTTTTTACTGATTTTTTTAACATTTACTATTTCATTTATTGGTGAGTTTTCATTAAATAAATAACTACATATATCACTATCATTAAAGTTTATTAATGAATTTATTGAACCATTGAAACCTTTTTTGACATTATCATTTATTACCTTTTCATTAACAATACCCTTTAGTGACTCCCTAAGTATATATTTATTCATACCATTTTTAATATAAAATTCTGATGGAAGACTATTTATATAGTTAAACAAATTTGTATCTAAAAAAGGACTCCTGTTTTCAATTGAATACATCATTGAGTTTAAGTCATCTTGATTTAAAATAACTGGTGTAATTTCATTAAATAATTCATTTAACATTCTATTTTTCATTAAAGAGTTATTATATTTTTTTTCATAAAAATTACTGTCTATAGAATTTCTAGAAAATTTTAAAAATTTTTCACTGTTATCAAATATGTGATCTCTAAAATTTTTATTATCAATATATAGTTTTGAGTTTCTCAATAATTTATTTCTTACATTAGGTAGTACACTTTTTTCCCAGTTTTTTTTATTTATCTCAAATAATTCTTTGTCATCAAATATTTCTGCTAAATGTAGTAAATAATGATCATAATAACCCCCATAAATTTCATCAGCTGCAGTTCCTGATAATGATATTTTTCTTTTATCTTTTGAAATTTTACTTGCCAATAAGGAGTAATTATATGATGTAATTGTTGATATTGGGGCATCATGATATTTAATTAAGTTTTTAAGATTATTTATAAAATTTTTATTATTTAGATTAATAAGTTCGTATTCACAATTTAAATCCTGAATAGTTGCTTTAATATTTAACTCTTCATTATATCTTTGATCTCTATCAATTATAGAATAACATTTTATATTTGAGTTAAATTTTTTTCTTGCAATACTTGCAATAGCAGTGGAATCAATTCCTCCACTTAAGCAAACAGCTATAGGAACATCGGATCTTAATCGCAATCTAATACTATCTGTTAATAATTTTTTAGAATTTTCTATTGCATCATTTAATGTAACTTTTTGTAACTTTTTTAACTTTGGTTTCCAATATATGAATTTTTTAATTTTATTTTTTTCTATTATAATACCAGAACCTGATTTTATTTGTTTAATATTTTGAAAAAAACTATTGTTTGTTTTAAATAGAGATTTGTAACCAAGAAATAAATAATTATTAATTTTTTTACTATCTAAAATAAATTTCTTATTTGAAATACTTCTAACAAATTTTGTTTCAGAGCCAAAAAAAATATCATTTTTATTTCTATAGTAATAAAGTGGTTTTTCACCGAATTTATCCCTTATTAAAGTAAGACTAAAATCATTTTCATTGAAGATGGCAATACTAAACATCCCCTCAAACATATTAAATGATTTTTCTTTAAAAAGTATATAGCAATTTAGCAAAACTTCAGTATCGGATTTTGTTTTGCATATAATTCCATTTTTTTTAAGTGTATCTCTTAATTCTAAATAATTATATATTTCTCCGTTAAAGATTAATATAAATGGACCTATTTTAAAAGGTTGATTAGATCTTGCATTTAAATCAATTATACTTAATCTTGAATGAAGAAGAGAACAAAAATAATCTTTTTTTTCTTTTTGAATAAAGTTTTGATTATCTGGTCCACGATTTTTCATCAAATCAAGAGTTTTGTAAATAATATTTTTTTCTAATTTACATTTTCCAAATGAGCCTGAAATTCCACACATAGAATTAGATACAAGATAATCTATTTAGTCGAAATAGATCAGTCTTTTTATTGTTAGTTCCTGTTATTGCAGTTGGAGAAGATACTATTCCTCTTTTTTTAAGTAAATTAATAACTTCATTAGAAAAACAATTTTTTAATCCCTCAGGATAGGAAAAATGTTTGATTTTATTTTTTAAATTAGAATTTAATAAATACAAACATCGGTCTATGTCTTTAATTAAATCTTTTTTATTCAAATGTGTTAAAATCTTGTGATTATGAGAGTGACCACCTAAAGTAAATAAATTGTTTTTTTCAAGAGATTTAATATTTTGCAAAGACATTTTTTTAAATAATTTTACTTGATTAAATTTGTTTATGTCAAATTTTGCTTTTTTTTGAACTATATCTAAAATTTCATTTTGATCATATTTACTCGATGTTTTTACTTTTTTTCTAATTTTATTTAAAAAATTAATTTTAGAAATTTTTGTTTTTGAGTAGCTTTGATTACCCCATGGAAAATCAAAATTTAAATTATCACTATATTCTACACAATACTCTATATAATCTATCCAAGAAGAGGTACCTTCATAAATAAATTTAGATGTTAAATAAAAAATACTAGAAAAATTATAATCCTCTAATATTTTTGAAGCTATATTATAGTTATTCTTAAAACCATCATCAAATGAAATTATGAAAGAATTATCTGGAAAATCTAATTTATTCTTATTTAGGTATACTAGATCATCTATACTAATATTTTGACCATAATTTTTAAATTTATTTAAATAATAAAAAAATTTTGTAACGTCTATATGTTTATTTGTATAATTTATTATATTATATTTATTTGTACTTTCGTACACGCCATGAAATAAAAAAATAGCACATGTTTTTTTTTTAAAATAACTTTTAATTTTGTTCATATTTTTTTTTAATTATATTTCTAAACTTTTTAATTAAATTGATTTCTATTTCATAAGGTATATTTGAATAATATCTACCAGGTTTATTATTTTTTTGTAAAATTATTTTTTTATTACTTCTTAATTGAATAATTAATTCTAAAATTATTTTAATTGCTAAATTGGTAGTTAAATATCTTAGATGAAAATATTTAGAATTTTTATTTAGATCTATTTTTTTTATTTTATAAATTTTTCCACCATCTAATACCTCACTAACGGCATGTATTGTTACTTTTAAACTCTTTAAATCTGAATGATATACACTCCAGGGATGTGAGTCTAAACCTCTGTATTTTTCTACATCTCCACCATGTATATTAAAAATTTTATTTTTAGAAATATCGATAATATTTTTTGAAAGTTTAGATACACCAAAACTAATAACAAGTTCTGGTTTCAAATTTTTTATTAATTTTATTACTTTTGTTGAATTAATATTATTAGTTGTTACCAATTGATTCTTATATTTATTTTCTATGGAAATATATTTTTTATTTTTGTACCAATTTAATTTTTCAAATTTTCTTCTTTTTTTTTCAATACTATTTAGATTTGAATTTTTTATATTTTCTAATATTATAAAAAAATTATCATTAAATTTTTTTATTTGATCAATAAAATAACAATGATGAATTGTATCAGTTGTCAGAAAGAGTATTTTCATTAAATATCTTTTTTATCAAGATGTTGACCTTTGTTTATATTTTTAATTAGCTTTTTCCCAATTAACTTATTAATGTCATTATATTTGTAAAAATAGCCTTTAGGTCTAATAAAGATTAAATCATCAATTTTTAATTTGTATCCTTTTTTAAGATCTTTATTAACTGCAAAACCTCTTCTTAATTGCTCATTATTATTATTTAATTTTTTTGTTTGTTGTGTTTTTTCATAAATCCTAGCAAATTTTACTATTTCTGCCATTTCCTTGGTATTTGCTGATAAAGCATGATCTCTGAAATTTGCTCGTTTTCTATTTTTTAATATTGTAAAATGTTTTTCAATTACTTGCGCACCCATACCAATAGCTATTTTACAACAATCAACTCCTATAGTATGATCAGAATATCCAATAACTAGCTCTTTAAATTTATTCTGTAGTTCTTTAATTCTATTTAAGTTTGAATCTTCAACTAATGTTGGGTAGTTTGTAACACAATGTAAATAACAAAGAGTCAATTTTTTGTTTTTCCATATATTAAATATTTTCTTTTGAATAATTTTTAAATCTTTATCGTCTGTAAGACCTGTTGAAATTATAATGTTTTTTTGGAAATTTGCAATTTTTTCTATTAAACCATAAAAATTATTATCACCTGATGATATTTTAAATATTTTTTGTATACCATTCAAAAATTCAGCACTTTGTAAATCAAAAGGTGTGGAAAAAAATAATACATTTTTCTTTTTACAATATTTTGATAAATTAATAATTTCTTGATTAGTTAATTTAAATTTTTTTAATCTTAAGTATCTTTCTTTGTCATGAATAGAAGAATACAAAAATGGTTCAAATGTTTGAAATTTTACAGCATCAACTCCACATTTAATTGCTTCATTAATTATTTTTTTTGCTTTAGAATAACTTCCTTCATGATTGTTTCCAATTTCAGCAACAATAAA
>MDTG01385005.1_pt1 | contig 24077 bp, 23 predicted proteins | sample 811421 | NCBI WGS metagenome assembly MDTG01 (sample SAMN05326645, study PRJNA326480) | marine metagenome | isolation source: seawater | place: Pacific Ocean: South East | collected 2011
AAGATTAGAACACTTAATTTATCCAATTCCTAAAAAAGAAAGTTTAGGAATCCATGCAACAATCGATTTAGGGAAAGGAATTAGATTTGGTCCATCAGCCTACAGAGTTATAAATAAAAACTATTCCATTGATAATAGTTATAAAGAAGATTTTTATTCAGCGATTAGTAATTATTGGCCAAATATAGATAAAAACCTCTTATACCAAGATTATTCAGGAATAAGAGCTAAAGTAAAAGGAGAGGAAGATTTTGTGATAGATATAAAGAATTTTAAAAATAAATTAGCTGTAAACATATTAGGATATATTTCACCAGGATTGACATCTTCTTTAGCATTGGGAGAATTTATTAACTCTTCTATAAAAAAATCATAACTTAATGGTTTATAATTTATTAATGCCCGGGTGGTGGAATTGGTAGACACAAGGGACTTAAAATCCCTCGAAGGCGACTTCGTGCCGGTTCAAGTCCGGCCCCGGGTACCATATATAAATGATTAAAAAACCATTAAGCAATTTAAAATTATTTGATAACTCTTTAAACAAAAAAGAGGCATTTTTCGGGTTGCCTGAAAATATAGAATTTTGTAAAAGTTGCATAATATCTAATCAAAGACCCAATTCAGCTATTGAGCACTCTCACACAATAAAAACAAAGAAAAAAACAATAAATTTTGATAAAAGTGGTGTTTGCGATGCCTGCAGACAAGCACAAAAGAAAAAGAAAATTAATTGGAAAGAAAGAGAAGCACAACTTAAAGAACTTTGTAACAAATACAGAAGGAACGATGGTAATTACGATTGTCTAATTCCCGGATCAGGAGGAAAGGATAGTTTTTATCAGGCTCACATTTTAAAATATAAATATGGAATGAACCCCTTAACTATGACTTGGGCTCCAAATATTTATACAGATTGGGGAAGAAGAAATTTTCAAAAATGGATTCATTCTGGATTTGACAATTACCTAGTAACTCCAAATGGATTGGTGACTAGATTACTTACTAGATTGGCTGTAGAAAAATTATTTCATCCCTTTCAGCCCTTTATGATGGGTCAAAAATCTATGGCTCCAAAGCTCGCTACACAATTGAATATTCCGTTAGTTTTTTATGGAGAAAATGAAGCAGAATATGGCAATCCACTTGCAGATAATGAATCTAGTAAAAGAGATTGGTCCTTTTTTACCTCTGAAGAAGATAAGGTTCACATAGGAGGTGTATCTTTAGAAGATTTGAAGAAAGAATATGGATTAAAAAAATCAGATTTAAATATTTTTATGCCTGTTAATCCCGAAGCTATTGAAAAAAATAATATTGAGGTTCATTATTTAGGATATTACTTAAATTGGCATCCTCAAGGAGCTTATTATTATTCGGTAGAAAATGGAGATTTTGAAGCATCCCCAGAAAGAACTGCAGGTACTTATTCTAAATATAATTCTATCGACGACAAAATTGATGATTTTCACTTTTACTGTTATTACATAAAATTTGGAATAGGAAGAGCTACATATGATGCTTCACAAGAGTGCAGATCGGGAGATCTAGATAGAGAAGAGGCTCAAATGCTAGTTAAAAGATATGATGGAGAGTTTCCTGAAAGGTTTGCAGAAGAAATATTTAAATACCTTTCAATAGATGAAAAGAAATTTCCTGACGCATATAAAAATTTTGAAGTTCCTATAATGGACAGAAATTATTTCGATTCTCTCGCAGATAGTTTTAGATCCCCTCACATATGGAATCTAGAAAATGGAGAGTGGTCATTAAGAAAAACAGCTTTTGATATTTAATAAAAGAATAATTGGTCGTTTAGACATAAAATCAAATTTTTTGATTAAAGGCATAAGAATGGAGGGATGGAAAAAGATAGGCGATCCAGTTGAATATGCAAAAAATTATTATAAATCAGGTATAGATGAACTTATTTTATTGGATGTAGTAGCGAGTCTTTATAATAGAAATAACTTAACAGGCATAATTTCTGAAATAGCATCTGAAGTGTTTATTCCAATAACAGCAGGGGGAGGAATAAGAAGCGTAAGTGATGCTGAAATTTTACTAAAAGCTGGAGCTGATAAAGTTACACTAAATACTGCTGCCATAAAAAATCCTGAAATTATAAAGAGCATATCGTGTGCTTTTGGATCTCAGGCTACCGTAGTAGCTATTGAGTGTAAGAAAGATAGCTCATCTCAAAATTGGGAGCCTCTTACAGATAATGGAAGAAATAATACAAATTTAAATGCAATTTCTTGGGCTATCAAGGCAGAGGAAATGGGTGCAGGAGAAATTTTACTTACATCTATAGATCAAGATGGTACAAAACTTGGATGCGATATTGACTTATTTAAAGAAATTTCGAGTAAAGTAAATATACCTGTTATAGGAAGTGGAGGCGTTGGCACATTATCAGATGTAGAGAATATTTTAAAATCAAAATGCGTAGACGCTATAGCTATAGCAAGCGCACTTCACTTTAATAATCTAAGCTTGAAGAGTATTAGAAAAGTGTTTAATAAATTAGGGTATGAAACAAGAGGACAATGAGAATTGCAATTATTGATTATGGAATGGGAAATATTTTTTCTGTATGTTCCGCTGTAGACAAAATAGGATACAATTTTATTTTAACAAATAAAAGAGAAGAAATTTTAAGCTCGGATAGAGTAATTCTTCCAGGGGTAGGGGCATTTGATAAAGCAATGCACCTATTAAAAAATTTAAATTTGGATACCATTTTAGAAGATTATATAAGTAGCGGTAACCCTGTATTAGGAATTTGCATAGGAATGCAAGTAATGATGGGTTTTGGAGAAGAAGGAGCCGGAGAAGAAGGTTTAAAGATTATTGAAGGAAATGTAAAAAAAATAAATCCTGGCAATGTAGATCAAAAAGAAAAAGAAAGATTTCCAATACCTCATATATCTTGGTCAAAAGTTATAATTTCAAAAGAAAATAATAATTTAAATAATTTTTTTTCATCCCAAGATGACTATATGTATTTTGTTCATTCATATCAATGCCTGCCTTTTGATAAGAAATATATATCTGCTTATTCTCAATATGGAAGTGAAAAGATTACAGCTTCTATTCAGAAAGAAAATGTGTTTGGAACCCAATTTCATCCTGAGAGAAGCGGTCCTGTGGGTTTAAATTTTCTCAAAAATTTTATTGAACAAAAATGAAAATCTGTTTCTTAACAAAGATAGAAAAACCTGGTTCTCAAGAAGCATATGATTTTTTAAAAAACTTAAATACAGACACAGATCTTTTCTATGGGAGTATAGAAGATAAAATTCCATTGGAACTGACAAAAAAAAATTATGATATTTTAATTTCCTTTGCTTCTCCATGGATTGTACCCGAATCTATTTTAAAAAAAATTAAATATAGAGCAATAAACTTTCATCCCGGTCCTCCTGAATATCCAGGAACCGGATGTTTTAATTTTGCTTTGTATAATGAAGAAGATTCATACGGGTCTACGGCTCATATTATGAAAAAAAATGTCGATACTGGAAAAATTATTGGAGTAAAGAGATTTAAATTCGATAGCACTATTGGTGTAGAGGCTCTAAGTATCTTGACTTACGAAAGCATGTTGGAATTATTTAAAGAGATAATAGGAAATATAATTTCTAATAACTTCTCCACATCTATAAATGAGAAATGGAAAAGAAAGCCTTACAAAAGAAAAGATTTAGATAAGCTTGCGTCCTTATCATTGGACATGCCTATTGAAAAGATCAAAAAAAGAATTAGATGTACATATTATCCTGGAAAGCCTGCACCTTTTCTTTCAATAGAGGATTTGAAATTTGAATATAGTCCTTACGAGTAAAATAAAATGAAAAAAACAATTATTATTGCTGAAGCTGGAGTAAATCATAACGGAGATTTAAAATTAGCAAAAAAATTAGTACTGGCCGCAAAAGATGCAGGTGCTGATATAGTTAAATTTCAATCTTTTACAGCAGAAAATCTAGCTACGCACTATGCTGATAAAGCTAAATATCAAAAATCTACAACAAAAAAAAAAGAATCTCATTTTGAAATGCTGAAAAAGCTTGAGCTTACTAAAGAAAATCATTTTCTATTAAAAAGATTTTGCAAGAATAAAAAAATTGAATTTTTATCCTCTGCCTTCGATACAGAAGGTTTAGATTTTTTATATAAGATGAGATTAAAAAGATTCAAAATTCCTTCTGGAGAAATAACAAATTTTCCATACTTAAAAAAAGTTGCAAAATTTAATAAAGAGACGATTTTATCAACAGGCATGTCATCTTTAGAAGAAATTAAAGAATCTTTAGGTGTTTTAAGAAAAAATGGACTCAGCAATAATAAAATTACTATTATGCAATGTAATACAGAATATCCCACTCCACTCAAAGACATAAACCTTAGAGCCATGAGTGAAATGCGTACTATTTTTGGAACAAAAATTGGTTATTCTGATCACTCTGATAGCTTAATAGCTCCATCTTTTGCTGTTACTCTTGGCGCAGAAATAATTGAAAAACATTTAACATTGGATAAAAAACTTTCTGGCCCTGATCATGCGGCCAGTTTGGTTCCAAATGAATTTAAGGAAATGGTAAAAAACATAAGAATAGCTGAAATAGCTCTTGGAAAAAAAATAAAAAAACCAACTATGAGCGAAAAAAAGAATATAGCTATAGTTAGAAAATCAATAGTCGCAAAAAAAGACATTACAAAAGGTGATATTTTTACGGAGAAAAACATTACTACTAAAAGACCCGCCATGGGCATTAGCCCAATGAAATGGGATAATATAATAGGAAAAAAATCAAAAAAAAATTTTAAAGTAGACGATTTAATCACAAATTAAAAATCCATCATTATGTTTTCAACAAAGTTACTAAATCGAAAAACTATTAAACCTTTTACTATCAAAGAAGATAGTTCTATTTTTGATGCTATAAAAGCAATTGATCAAGGCTATAGATTATGTTTAGTAGAGGATGAGATGCAAAAACTGATTGGAATATTGACTGATTCAGATGCTAGAAGAGCTGTAATAAAATCTAATAATTTAAATACAAAAATCAAAGAATATATAAATTTTAATCCTATAACTATTGATCAAAAATCTTCTGTAGCGGACCAAATAGATTTAATGAAATTACATTCAATAGATCAGCTATTAGTTACTAATTCAAAAAAAGTTGTTTCATTAAGAGTTAAATCAATTGGAGTAGAAAAACACGAAAGTTCAGTTGTTTTGATGGCGGGTGGATTAGGCTCAAGATTAAAACCCTTAACAAATAATCTTCCCAAGCCTCTTCTTAAAATACAAAAAAAAACAATTATTGAAAGAAATATAGAAATCTTAGAAAAACAAAACTTTAAAAACATAGTGGTTTCTGTAAATTATTTAAAAGAACTAATTAAAAATAAATTAGGAGATGGAAAAAAATATGGAGTAAGTATCGAATATATTTCTGAACAAAAAAAAATGGGAACAGTAGGCAGCCTAAAACTTTTAAAAGAAAATATAAAATTTCCTCTTTTAGTAATGAATAGTGACTTAATATTAGAAATGGACTTTTCAAACTTAATATCTCATCATCTTGAACAAAAAAATATAGCAACAATATGCGTAAAAGAGGTAGAAAGAGAAATGCCTTATGGAGTAGTGAAATCTCGGAATTCAAAATTATTATCAATCGAAGAGAAGCCAAAGTTCATATCTGAAATAAATGCAGGGGTATATGTTTTTTCAAAGCAAGCTCTAAAATATATTCCTAAGAACAACTATTTTGATGCACCTATGCTTTTTGAAAAGATTCTAAATGATAACAAAAGAGTAGGAACGCATATCATTGATGGAAGATGGCTTGATATAGGAACTCCTGAAGACTATAGATTTGCAAACGAAGAATTTGAATTTAATACATAAAAAATTAACTATGAAAAGAAAGACATTATTAATCGGAGGAGCAGGATATATAGGCTTAGCTATAACTGAAAAACTATTATCGTTAAATGAAGAGGTAGTTATTTGTGATAATTTTATATATAAAAATGAAAGTTTTTTTCTTCCTTTTCTTCTAAGAGAAAACTTAAGTTTTTTTAATCATGATATTAGAAATTCATTACCATCTGATCAGATGAGGGATATAACTGATGTTGTTGTTTTAGCCGGACTTGTTGGCGATCCAATTACAAAAAAGTATCCTGACTTTTCGAAGAGAATTAATGGTAATTCCATAAGAAAAACTTTAGAAGATTTAGATAAGTTTGATTTAAATAAGGTAATTTTTATCTCAACTTGTTCAAATTATGGAATGATCAAAAGCAATGAATTAGCTAATGAAGAGTTTAATGTAAAACCTCTTTCCCTGTATGCGGAAGAAAAAGTAAAAAATGAAAATTTTATTCTGAAAAATAATTTTTCATATAATTCTTCTGTTTTAAGGTTTGCTACTGCTTTTGGATTAGCTCCAAGAATGAGATTTGACTTAACGGTCAATGAATTTGCCTATTCAATGTTTAATGGAATAGATTTGGAAGTTTATGACCCTGATACTTGGAGACCATATTGCCATGTAAAAGATTTTGGAAATTTGATATCTCTTGTTTTAAAATCAGAAAATAAATTAATAAAAAATCAAATATTTAATGCAGGCGGAGAAAAAAATAATCACACTAAAAGGTCGATCGTCGAAATACTTAGAGAATATATGCCTAATTCTAAAGTCTCGTATTCTGAAAATGGAAGCGATCCTAGAAACTATAAAGTAGATTTTTCGAAAGTAAAAAATATTCTTAATTTTGAGCCCACTTATGATCTCAGAAAAGGTATAGAAGAGTTAGTAGCATCTTTCAATCAAGGCTTTTTTAAAGATGTAAGTTCAAATAAAAATGAATATGGAAATTACTTTATTTATGCTGAATTTATAAATGAATGATTTTCTGCCCAGTTGTATTCCTAATATTTCAGGTAGAGAAGATGAATATTTACAAGATTGCATCAAAAGTACTTTCGTTTCATCTGTAGGGGAGTACGTAAATAAATTTGAAGATCTGACTGCTAAATTATCAGGTTACAAATATGGTATTGCTGTATCGTCTGGCACTAATGGACTCCATTTAGCTCTTCATTGTTTAGAAAGTAAAAAAGATGATTTAGTTTTACTCCCAGATTATACATTTATAGCTTCTGCTAATGCGGTGAGTCATACGGGAGCAGAACCCTGGTTTTTTGACATTTCTAAAGAAGACTTAAATATAGATCTAGTTGACGTAGATAACGTTTTGACAAAAGAGTGTTTTATAAAAAAAAATGGCGTTTTCCATAAAAAAACACATAAAAAGATATCAGCTATCATGCCCGTTTTTGCTATTGGTAGGCCGATGGATTTTGAAAAACTAAATTTTTTTAAGAAAAAATGGCCTATTCCTATGGTTATTGATGCTGCAGGAGCTATGGGATGTAAGCACAAGAATAAGTTATTAGGAGAATTAAATGCAGATTTCTCTGTGATTTCTTTTAATGGTAATAAAACATTCACTTCCGGAGGAGGCGGAGTAATTCTTACAAATGATAAAAAATTATATCTTAAAGCAAGACATCTTAGCTCCACAGCTAGAAAATCAACAGAATATATTCACGATAAAAAGGCATTTAATTATAGAATGACTAACATTCAAGCTGCAGTTGGATATGCCCAGTTAGAGCGTTTTAACGAATTTTTAGATAAAAAAAAATATATTTTTAATTATTATGAGAAAAATATAAAATTAAAGGGATCATACTTTTTAAAAAATTCTGATTCTCAATCATCTCATTGGCTTTCTTTTTTTATTTACGAAGATAATAAAAATGTATCAAAAGAAGATATATTACAATCTTTAAAAAATAATAACATTGAGGCTAGAAATTTTTGGGTACCTATGCATTTGCAACCTCCTTATAAATTAGCTATGAAATCTAATATTGATATATCAAAAGATATTTATAACAAAATTGTCATTTTGCCGAGTTCTACCAATATAACTGATAAAGAATTATCCAGAGTAGTAAACTCTATAAATATATTGGAACAAAAGCTATGAAGAAAAGAAGAATTTGCATAGTTACTGGAACGAGGGCTGAATATGGCCTGTTAAGTTTTTTAATGAAAGAAATTCATCATCACAAAAACCTAGACTTAAAGATACTAGCTACAGGAATGCATTTATCTCCAGAATTTGGTTTAACTTTTAATGAAATAGAAAAAGATGGATTTAAAATAAATAAAAAAATTGAAGTTTTAACTTCCTCCGATACTCCTATTGGTATAAGCAAGTCAATAGGTCTTGGAATGATTAGTTTCTCGGAAGCTTTATCAGATATTAAGCCAGATATGCTTGTCGTTTTGGGAGACAGATTTGAAATCCTACCAGCTGTAATTTCAGCAGCTATTCAAAGAATTCCAATCGCACATATACATGGCGGTGAATCTACCGAAGGCTTAATAGACGAACCAATTAGACACGCTATTACAAAATTTTCTCATTTACATTTTGCTGCTACAAACGAATACAAGAACAGAATAATCCAAATGGGCGAAAATAAAAAAAATGTTTACTGCACTGGAGGAATGGGGATAGATTTTATAAAACAAAATAAATTTTTATCAAAAGATCAATTAGAGAAACAATTGAATTTAAAATTCAATGTAAGAAATTTTCTTGTTGCATTTCATCCGGTAACTTTAGAAAAAAGATCTTCAAAAAAACAATTTTTAAATATATTAAATGCATTATCTAAATTAGAAAGCACAAATATTATCTTCACAAAAGCTAATGCAGACACAGATGGAAGAATAATAAATGAACTTATAGATAACTATGTAAGTAAAAATCCAAATTGCATTTCATTCACTTCTATGGGTCAACAAAATTTCTTATCTTCCATGAGGCAAGTTGACGCAATCATAGGAAATTCGTCTAGCGGTCTGCTCGAAGCGCCTAGTTTTAAAATAGGCACTATTAATATAGGAGATAGGCAAAGAGGAAGAATAAAAGCAAAAAGCGTTATAGATTGCTCAGATCAAAGTGAAGATATCCTTAAAGCAATAACTAAGCTTTACAGCAAAGAATTTCAAGAAAAACTTCAAAAGGTTAAAAATCCCTATGACAATGGTATCCCTTCTAAGAAAATTGTAAAAATTTTAGATTCTGTATCTTTAGATAATATTATTAAAAAGAAATTTATTTCACTAGATCTGTAACCTAATGAAAATAATATTTATTGGAGCAGTTACATTTTCTGAAAAATTGCTGGAACATTTAATTTTATTAAAGGCTGACATTGTAGGAGTAATAACAACTTCTGAAAAAAAACAATACTCTGATTATTCAGATTTAAGTTCGCTATGTAAAAAAAATAATATCTCTTTAATTAAAACAAACGATATAAATTCTAAAGAAATTATTTTATGGGCTAGAGAAAAAAAACCTGATTTAATTTTTTGTTTTGGATGGAATAGATTATTGAAGGAAGAAATACTTTCTATACCACCAAAAGGAGTAATAGGGTATCACCCGGCAAAAATTCCAAAAAACAGAGGAAGACATCCAATAATTTGGGCTTTAGTTTTAGGTTTAAAAGAGACAGGCTCTTCTTTTTTTTACATAGATAAAGAAGCAGATAGCGGAGATATTATAAGCCAAAGGAAAGTAGATATTAGTGAGAGCGATAATGCTAATTCTTTGTACAAGAAGTTAGTAAAAAAAGCGCAAGAACAATTATCAGAATTTTTGCCTTTACTTTTAAAAAATAAAATAAAGAAAAAAAAACAAGATCTCTACAAATCAAATTTATGGAGAAAAAGAGGAGAACCTGATGGAATTATTGATTGGAGAATGTCATCAAAATCTATATATGATCTAGTAAGAGCTTTATCTAAACCCTATATAGGGGCTTATTTTCTTTATAATAAAAAAAAATATATTATTTGGAGTGTTAAAAGAGTGAGCATAAGAGGTTTTTCAAATATAGAGCCAGGTAAGGTAGTGAGATTGAAAAATAATTTACAACTAATTAAATGTGGGGAAGGGTTTATCTCAATAGAGGAGTCTTATCCCAAGCTTAAATTGAAAGATGGAGAATATTTATGAATAAAGTTCTTTTTATAGCTCCTCATCCAGATGATGAAACCCTTGGATGCGGTGGTACAATTTTAAAACACGCACATCAAGGAGACGAAATTCATTGGTTAGTTTTAACTACCACAAAGGATTCAACTCTTTTTGATAAAGCATATCATTTAAAAAGAGAAGAAGAGTTAAAGCATATTAATAAATTTTATAATTTTGATTCGTTTGTTCAACTAGATTTTAAAACAGCTGAATTAGATTCTTATTCAAAAAAAGATTTAATTGATGTAGTAAAAAAAGAAATAATTAATATAAATCCATGTGTAATTTATTTGCCTTTTTCTGAAGATCCTCACTCGGATCATAGAATTTCATTTGAAGTTCTAGAGTCTATCTGTAAAAAATTTAGATTAAAGAAATTAAAATCAATTAGAGCTTACGAAACCTTATCTGAAACCAACCATGATCTAAACAGAAAATCTTTTAAGCCTAATTTGTGGATAGACATATCAGAATTTTTAGATGAAAAGATAAAAGCTATGGAAATTTATACCTCTGAATACGGAGAACATCCGTTTCCTAGAAGCAAGAAAAGCATTAAAGCCTTAGCAATTTTAAGAGGATCAGAGTCTGATAACCTATATGCTGAATCTTTTTTAATTCTTAAAGAGTATCAGTAAAATCTTTCAATTAAATATGTATAAGAACAAAAAAATTCTTGCAGTTATTTCGGCACGAGGCGGCTCTAAGGGAATAAAAAAAAAGAATTTATCTCATCTAGGTGGTAAGCCTTTGATAAGTTACTCGATAGAAGAATCAAAGTTTTCAAAGTATGTAGATCATCTTATTGTTTCTACTGATAGCGAGGAGATAAAAAAAGTTTCTAAAAATTTTGGATGTGAAGTTCCTTTTTTAAGGCCCAAGCATCTTTCAGGAGATTCTTCTAAATCAATAGATTTAATCAGGCACGCTTCAAAATTTTATAAAGGATATTTTGATTATATTGTTTTATTACAACCAACTTCTCCATTTAGAATATCTAAAGATATAGATAAATGCATTAAACTTTGTGTTGATAGAAAAGTTTCATCTGTAACAACTATTTCTGAAAATAATAAAAATCTTCAATGGATGTTTTATTTACAAAAAGAAAAACTATTACCTGTTTTAAAATTAAAAAAAATGCCAACTAGAAGACAAGATACAAAAAAAACCTATACTTTGAACGGAAGCGTGTATGTCATTGATAAGAATTTTCTATCAAAAGATTTGGTAAACAGCGACACATTGGGAGTAAAAATCCCTGAATTGAGATCACTAGATATTGATGAAGAAATAGATCTAGAATTTGCTAATTTTTTATTTATGAAGAATCGTGTTGATGGAAGATTTAAATGAAAAATATTAAAGGCTCAGGAAAAAGAGATCATGATTTATTTTATGAAAACGAAGATTACACAGATAGAGATTCAAAAGAAACTTTCAAATTAGCTCTGTCAAAAATAAAGGAATATAAAAAAGATAGTCATCGAAATATGAGTATAGCTGATTTCGGCTGTGCTTCTGGGGAGTTTTTATATCACTACAACAAGGTATTCCCAATGGACGATTTAAATGGCATAGATATATTAGATTCAAGTCTTAAAGTTTTAAAAAAAAATATTCCTAATGCAAAAATTCACAACAAAGATGTTCTCTCTAAAAACTCTTTTAATAAAGATTCATTTGATATTATTACTGCTTTTGGCTTTCTAGGATGTTTCGATGATATAGAGCCTATTCTAGAAAACTTTATGCATTGGTTGAAGCCAGATGGATACTTGATATGTCATTGTTTAATAAATGAATTCAATTATGATGTCATTCTTCGATACAAAGAATCAGATGATTCTCAAAATGAAATGCAAACAGGATGGAATATTTTTTCTCAAAATACTATTAGAAAAATTTTACTAAAAGGCAGAACTGAGCGAATTGAATTTAATAAATTTGAAATGTTTATCGATTTAGAAAAAAAATTGGAAGACCCTATGAGAAGCTGGACGGAATTAGATAATTCTGGAAATAGAATGATAACAAACGCGCTACATATAAATCAGCCTCAATATTTTTTAGAAGTCATAAAAGGTAAATAACTAACATGACTTATTTAAAGTCAATTGAAAATTTTAGAGCCATAGCAATTATTGTCATAGTTGCGGGCCATGCTTTAAACTTTTCTAATTTCCCAAATTCTCTTTTTTTTCAAAATTTTTTCTATAACTTCTTTACAGGCGGAACTTTTTATTTTGTTTTTATTTCAGGAGTTTTATTTCACCATGTTTTTTATATAAATTTTAATTATAAAAATTTCATCAAAGGCAAAATTAAAAATGTTTTTTTGCCTTATTTAATATTATCAATTATTTTTCTCACATATATTATTTTTACATATCAAGATAATATATTTAATACAGAACAGAACTCTCTATTTTTTGAAAGTGCATTCTTTATAATTAAGAAATTATTATTAGGAGATCATGTAATGGGATATTGGTATATTCCATTCATAATGAGTATTTTTATATTTTCACACATATTTATTCGTTACATAAAACTAAATAACGTTAATAAGTTTATGATTTTATTTGTTCTTTTAATCAATTCGATTTTAATGATGAGACCCAATACATCTTCATTTTTATCTTTAATCCAATCTGTATTATATTTTTTCCCTGTATATATTATAGGTATTTTATATTCTGAAAATAGGCACAAAATAAATTCTTTAATATTTAAAAAAGAAAAAATCTTATTATTTTTTTCTATTTTTTTTTTTAATTTTTCACATCTTTCTTGGTAATAATATTGACCGAAGTGATGATTTTTTTATTTTTCAAGGTATAGATTTATTATTTTTTCATAAATTATTATTTGTATTTTTTATTATTTCTTTTTTTATTTCTAGGCCAGATAGTAAATTTTCTATCTTAGGTCAAGTTTCCGCAAACAGTTTCGGAATTTTTTTCTTACACGGCTTATTTCTCAAAGCTTTTAATAAATTTACAAACTCTCTTTTAATAGATTTTGAGATAAGTTATTTTTTTACTTTTCCAATGATTTTCTTAATTACTTTTTTAACTTGTTTTTACACAACTGAAATTTTTAAGAAATTACTTGGAAATAAAAGTAAATATTTTATAGGAAGTTAGATTTGGAGCTTAAGAGAGATCAAAAATATCTTTCCATTTTTTTAGAGCAATTAAGCTTCTTACTTGTCTTGTATAGTTTTCCTCTCCATCTAAATGATCTATGAATAATTTTTCTATTCTTTCTAGATTAAAAAAATCTTGAAAAAATAAATCCTTCTTAATCTTTTCTAAGTAATCTATTACTTCTTGATATAAGTGACTCCTAAACCAATCTCCAATAGGAACAGTAAACATTTGTTTTTTTCTGTAGGCTAATTCTTTTCCTATCAAAGGAGATAATGCCTTTTTCATAAGATATTTAGTTTCGCCATTTTTTAATTTATGAGACCCATTTAAACTAAAAGCTAATTCAATCATCCTGTAATCTAAAAAAGGCGTTCTTGCTTCAAGAGAAACTGCCATACCCATTCTATCTGGCTTTACTAAGTTATTTCCTGGCAATAACATCATCATATCAATATATAAACTTTGATTTATATAATCCCAGTGTTGAACTTTCATAAGATGAAAATTAAATAAATTTTTAGGAGATTTAATATCTATTTTCTTGTTAGCAATGAGTTTTTCCTTTTCAGAGGAATTAAATAAGCATATATTTTCATAATAATTATCTTTAAATAAATCATTATTTTTATAATTTTTCTCTTTGCTAAAAAAACTTTTATATTTATCGTATCCAGCAAAGATTTCATCACCGCCATCTCCAGTGAGCACCATTTTTACTTTGGTCTTTGCAAGCTCAGAAAGTTTATAAGTTGGAATAAATGATATATCACCATGCGGTTGGTCGCAGCTATAAAGAACCTTACTCCAATCTTTGGTAATATTATGATCTAGAATTTTTAGATTGTGATTAGTAGAAAATAAATCTGATGCTTTTTGAGCATAAATTGATTCATCAAATCTCTTGTCTTCAAACCCAATGCAAAAAGTTTCTACAGGCTCATTCATCTTTTGCGACATTAAACCTGTTATAGAAGAAGAGTCTACCCCTCCTGATAAAAAGGCACCAAATTCTACGTCAGATCTCAGGCGAATAGAGACAGCTTCTGATAATATGTGATTAAATTCTTCTATGAAAGAATCTTCCTTTTGGTTTTTTTGATGGAATTCCGAAAGTTCCCACCATGATTTTTCTTGAATTTTGTTATTTCTTGATATCACCATATAAGAACCAGGCTTTACATGATAAATATTTTTAAAACCTGTTAAAGGCGGAGGAATATAGTTGAAAGTTAAATATTGGTTTATTCCATCTAAATTAATTTCTTTTTTTATATCTCCTTTTAAAATAGACTTAATTTCTGAGCCAAACAGAAATTTTTTATCATCTTTATAAAAAAATAATGGTTTCACGCCAACTCTATCTCTGTAGAGAAACAATTTATCTAAATTTTTATCAAAAATTGCTATAGCAAACATGCCATTTAGTTTTTTTGCAAAATTTTCTCCGTCTCTTTCATAAAGTTTTAATATTACTTCTGTATCGCTTTTTGTTTCAAATGTAAATCCTTCTTTTATTAAAGATTTTTTTAATTCTAGATAGTTATAAATTTCACCATTTTGAACGACTTGAATATGCCCATCTAAAGAAGAAAAGGGTTGATTCCCACCATCAATATCAATAATTGAAAGCCTTTGATTTCCTATAGCTTCTGATTTGCCAAAATAGATTCCTTGATCATCAGGACCTCTATGTTCAATAGATAGACCCATAGCTACCAGAAGATTTTCATCTATCAGGGAACTATCAAAATTATACGCTCCAAAAATTCCACACATCTTATGTACCTATAATTGAGTTTATTTGTTTTCTACAATCTTCATGATTTATATTTAACTCAAAATCAGAAAGTTTTTTTAGTTCTAATTCAGCTTTCTTTAATTTAAAAAGTTCTTTCTCAAAGTTTATTTTTTCTTCTAACTCAAAAATATTGCTTGAATTTTGATGAAATGATCTTGAAAGTATAACGGAGTTAGATTTTAGTCTAATGTGTTCGCTTAAAATAATTTCAGCTTTTAAATCGCCTTTCCCTATAGGGCCTATACCTCCAAATCCAAAGGGTATATTATTTGCCACAAGTTTCTTTGCTAAATTATCCATAATTCCGTTAATCAGACTTTCGAACATAAATCTATGGCCTAAAGAAATATGAAGATCATTTAAGCCTATATAAATTCCCTCAAAATCTTTTAAATTAATAATTTCATCTATGATTTGTAATGACTCTTTGGTTTCTATTAATAATATTTTCCGTGCTTTTTTTTCTATAATATTTAAAAATGATTCAACTTCAGAAATATTTTTTATCATTGGAAGCATTATGCTATCTGCTCCTCTGCTAATTACTTCATCTATTTGAGCCATCGATTCGGAGTGAAAAGGGTCTATTCTTACTAAAAGATCATTATTTATAGCATTTCTTACAGAGGAAACTGTTTCAAAATCATGATTGGAAATCCATGTTCCATGACCTTGTCTTGCAAATTTCCCTTTTCTTTCTAGATCTACAAAGATTGTATCTACGCCTTTATCGCAAACATATTTTGCAATTGAAGCATTTCCACAAATCATTAAGTAATTCATTAAAAATATGGTGCCGACCAATCCAAAATTAAGCTATCTAAATTATCTTCTAAATTATATTCATTGAAAAAATCATAATCTAAATTCATATTTATCTGATTTAAATTAGACCCTCCAAATATTAAATAATCTGGATTAATAAATATTTTAATCATATCGTAACAAAACCATTCAAAAGATTTATTCTTAGGTGAGTTTAAAGATTTATAAAAATTATTAATCGATTTAGCTTTAGATTGTCTTAATTTCAAATTAGGACTTTCTTCAAATCTTTTTCTAAAGATATCAAAATATTCTTTTTTATAAATATTTTGACCAGACAATAATCCAGAAGCTAACAAGCTCCTTGCAAAAACTTTCTTATTATTTTCTTTGCATAAAAACACAATGTCTAAATTATTTTTTAAATCTAAAAGGTTTAATGGAATTTCAAAATAATCAATATTTTTATTTTCAATCAAATCATTAATTGGCTGTTCAAGGCAAACCCCAGCTTTTATATTCAATTTTTTAATTTCTTTAACAATGAAAGGTATTTTTCTCTTTTTTTTAAGAGGCTTATGAATAAAAATAGATTTTAAATTATCACCAAATAATTCTTTATAACTTTCTATTTCTTCTACAATCAATTTATTTGTTTCAAATTCTTCTGGTTGAGAAAATAACTTTAAATGAACAGGAATTTCCGTTTCTTGAATAAATCTTGCAATTATTTTATTCAAATCCTTATTTAAAATTTCATAAGCTGACGATGAATGAAGCTCTACTTTTTTTTTACTATTTACTATTTTTTTTAAAATTTTATAAAAAGATTTCGTAGAAACTTCTTTATATAAACCACTAAATCCTAGTGTTCCAATACTAATCAATTTCTTTGAGCCTTAATTCTAAAGAAAATCTAGTTTCTATTCCTTTGTTTGATGCTCCCCCATGAACTAGGCGAGGTGAAAAGATCATAAAATTACCCAGCGAAACATCAGGCCTATGAATGTTTAACTGTTTTTTACTTTTTTTAATAGTTGGCACGGAATAAGCTATTCCATCTTTTATAGTTTTCTTTTGCTCTGAATAAGAAAATGAGGATTGTATTTCCTCATCATCCCAATTGTGAGACATTGGAACTATAGATAATGAACTGTCATTCCAACTTCCTGATAATGGTAAATATATATTCAATAAATTATTGAAATACGGAAACCAATGATCTCTATGAAGGGGGTTATTGTCTCCTTTGTTTGGTCTTACAACTCTGAATTCTATTTTTTTTTCAAAAAGTTCAAAATCTATCTTTAGATTTATCGAAATGGTTTTAATCATATCTTTTATAAAAGGATTTTTAATCAGTTCGTTAGATATATCTCTTGAAAAAGATTTTATAAATTCATGATGATCTATATTACAAACATCAATGAAAGAATGATAATTCTCCAAATCAAATTCAGAAATTTTTATTTCTTTAGAAGAGAAGGCTGATAACCTTTTGTATATGAGTTTTTGAAATTTAGATTTTAAAGAGTTAAATTTATAAGCATTTCCATTGATAACTTTGTATCCATATCTAGTAAAAATTGGATCAAAAGAGGCTTTAAGATGAAGTGGCTTTATATTTTTCCCCTTCCATTTTGTATATAGCTTATTCAAAGACTATTTCCTTTAGCAATTTTTATGATTGTCATAATACATATTTTTAAATTCATCCAAAAATTTTTATTTTTTACATAATAAACATCCAGCGCTTGCCTTTCCTTCTCTGATTTATATTCAGAAATTTGAGATAAGCCAGTAATGCCAGGTTTTACCGAGTTTCTTATTCGCCAGTCCTTTTCAGTATAATCAAATTTTTGTACAGGGACATCTGGCCTAGGGCCTATCAAATTCATATCTCCTTTAAAAATGTTAATAAGTTGAGGCAACTCATCTAAATGATATTTTCTAAGAATAATACCAAATTTTGTAACCCTAGAATCACCTGTTTCTGTTGTCTTATATAGTTCTCTCTTTTCCTTTAGATTATCACCATCATTTAGTTGAATATCAGAAAATTCATTATAAAGCATTGTTCTAAACTTAATTATTTTGAATATTTTAAGATCTTTTCCGATTCTATTTTGAAAAAAAAAGATAGGTCTATTTTTATATAAGATGATTAAAATGAGCAAAAATAAAGGTGAACATAAAATCATTACAATTAAAGCTATAAATTTATTCATTTTTATTAATTAAGTTATAATTTTGAGTAAAGTAATGAATGAAAAAAATAATATATATATTGATATTAAAGCCATAGAAGAGTTTTTTCGCTACAATTTTAAAATTTTTGTTATCACAATTATCTTCTCTTCAATCTCGTCACTTATTTATTCATATTTTCAAACAGAAAAATACACTTCCTATTTAATTATAGGACCAGCTAATGAAGATTCTAGCATTAGGAATTCTCTAAATAAATTAGATAATTTAATTCCATTCTCACAAAGCTTTTCTAAAAATGAAGATTTTAATCAATTAGATGATTTTTTTATAACTATTGAATCGCTTGATGTGATGTTAGATTTTTTTGACCCAAGACCAATTATTTTTTCAAATAATTTTTCTAAAGAGAAAAATTTATTTGATAGTATGATTTATTCCGATACCAGACTATTGATGGAAAGCTTAAATGGGTCTATAAATATCAATCAATTAAGAAACTCAGGTTTGTTAGAAATTTCTACTGAATTTAAGGATCCCAAATTTTCAGAAAAGCTATTAATTTCATTACACAAAGGAAATGAAATGTTGGTTAAGAAGATTAAAAAAGAATACGCTTTAAAGAAAATAGATTGGTTAAATAAAGAAATAAAGGAATCTTCATATACAAAAGAAAAAGAGAGTTTGTCTTCTCTTTTGCTAAAAGAATTGAATTTATTATCGCTAATAGATGCCGATGTGCCTATAGTCTCCCAAGTTATTACCGGCCCATATTCCACTATTAAACCTTCAAGTCCTAACTATTTATTTAATTTATTTATTTTTATTCTTTCATCTCTTTTAATTTTATTATTTTATTTGATAAGGAAAAAATAAAAAATGCTTTTAAATAAATATCTATTTATTTATATTTTCTCGTTCATCATATTTTTATTTATTTATGCTCTTTTAGGAAAAACTTTTGATTTAAATATTTGGAATCAAGTCTTTGAATTAAGAAATGTGGAAGACCCTCTTTACTTTTTAATAAATATTAATGCCTTTACAATTAGATTTGTTTTTTTAACCTTTCCTTTATTTTTTTTAGAAAGATTATCAGGTCTTAATTCCGAAGTTTCTTTCCATTTTTTATGCATGATATTGACGCTATTGTCAGCATTTTTTCTCTCTAAAATAACTAAAGACTTTTTTAAAAATAATTCTTTGCAGATAGATATTACTTCTATTTTATTTTTATTTGGATTGGCTTATTTTGCAAATGGAAGACTTTTGTATGCAATTTTAGGGATATTCATACTTTTTTACGTATCAATAAGCTTAAAAAGACAATCTGTGAATAAGAACTTTTTTTTATTATCAATAGGCTTGTTTGCAGGAAATATTCTTTCAAATGTAAGTAGTGGCACCGCATCTTTTGCAATGGCTTTGACAATTATGACCTTATTTTCTGGTTTATTTCATAAAGCATCGAGATTCTTTTCTATTCTGCATATTTTTTTATTTGCATTTCCAGGATTTTATTTATTTAAAATTTATCTAGAAAAAAATCTTTCTTTTTATGATTGGGATTTTATAAAAATGTTAGATCACGGTTTAGGCAGATATATAGAGATTTCGAATGAGGTTATTTTCTTACTTTCTGTAATAGCCTTTTTTTTATTTTTCCTTATTTTTAGAAATCTTAATAGTTTCTTGAATTTTAATAAATTTTCTTTGTTGCTCTTTTATTTTTTTACAGCTTTAGTTATTGGTCTTTTTGGATATAGCGCAATGCTTCCTATGATGTTGATAACATTTTTTTTAATTTCTTGGGATTTATTTTTTCAATATTTTAACAAAAAGATATAAATATATTTAAATTGAAATATCTTTTAAGCACTCTAACTATTAGCATACTTATTTTTTTGGGAAGAGTTTCTGGGTTAATTAGAGAGTTATCTCTGGCGAATGTTTTAGGAAGTTCTTCTAAAGCAGATATAGCTATAGCTATTTTTACTTTACCAGACTTGTTTACAGCTTTTTTTCTAGGGGGTGGTTTTTCTTTAGTAATTATTCCATTAATCTCTCAAAAGGGTAAAAATTTCTATAAAAATATCTTATATTTTTTTAGTAAAAGGGCTTTAATTTTTTTGACAGCAATATCTGCTTTAGCTTTCATATTTAGAAGTTATTTATTTTCAATCTTAGCTCCAGGAATAGAGATATCTGAATTTAATTTTTTTGATAAAGGATTTTTTCTAATTTGTTTGTCTATTATCTTTGCTGGTTTTTCATCTTTGCTAAGTTCATTTTTAGGAGCTAAAGAAATATTCTTCACATCTTATGTAGGAACTTTTATTTTTAATTCTCTGGTTATTTTTTCAATATTTTTTTTAATAGATTCAGATATTTTAATGTCGATATCTTACGGTGTTTTTCTAGGATCTTTCTTAAGATTGTTAATTCAAATTTTAAACATATCTTTTTTAAATTTAAAATTAGAGGAAGAATCTATATTTTCATTGGAAAAAGGTTTTTATCTAAAGTTTTTTTCTGCAGTTATCTTTATTTCAACTCTAGCTTTACTACCAATAATATCAAGATCTTATGCTTCAGGTTTCGGAGAGGGAATGCTTTCTATGTTTCATTACTCTTTAAGAATCATCGAGCTGCCAATAACCTTTCTTATTTTGCCTCTATTAATAGCTTCATTTCCATCTGTTTCAAGTTTTTTTTTAAAAACTTCAGAAAAAGAAAAGAAAATCTTTATTTTACTAGTTTTAAGAACGGGTATAATTTTTTCCTCTATATTGAGTATTCCGTTGTTTCTTTTCTCAGACGAATTAATCAGATCGGTTTATTTTTTTGCAAATTTCGATAATTTCTCTTTCAAAAGTATTGGAGAGATTTTTAAATGGGGCGTTTTAATAATTCCTGCACTAAGCATAATTAGTATTTTGCAATATTTAATATCTTCAAGCCTTAAAACCGCTTTTTTAATTTGGCCTTCTCTTTTAATTTTATTATTTCATGTAATTTTTTCTTATACATTAAAAGAAATATTTAATTTTAATGGCGTATTAATTTCATATATTTTTACTTATTATTTTTTTGCAATTATTATGTGTTTAAACATAATTAAAATTCATAATATAAGCTTCTTTCAATTAATTTCTAAAATTTATCTTGGAATAATACCAATTATTTTTAGCTTAATTTTTTCATTTTTAATAAGTACTTTAAAATTAAATCTAATATATAGTTTTATGAGCTGTTTTATAATTTTCATAATTTCTTTTACGATATATTTATTATCTGATAAAGAATTAAAAGAACAGATAGATATCTTGAAACGACTTAAATGAAAATATTATTTGCTTCATATGGAGCGGGGCATGTGAAAGCTCTGATACCTGTCGCTGAAGAACTTAAAAAAAGAGGACATGATGTAATCTTTTTTGCTTTCACAACAGCTTTTCATGAATTAAAGAAATATGATTTCAAAGTTTATAAAGTTTCAGATTTTATTCATCTAATCGATAAAAAAACTATTCTTAAATTAGGCAATAAATATTTTAATGGAAAAAAATCTAAGCTTGTTTCGTATAAAGAGACAATTTCTTACTATGGACTGGGAATGTTTGATCTTATAAAAAAATTTGATACAGATAAAGCAGAAAGGCTTTATTTAAATAAAGAAAGGCATGCTTTTAATCCAATAGACAGTATGGGCAAAGTTTTAGATTTTTTAGATCCGGATATCTTGATTTCTACTAATTCTCCAAGATATGAAAGAGCTATTATAAAAGCAGCCAGAATAAAAAAAATATATTCTATTGTAATAAATGATCTGTTTGCTACTGACGAATTTAAATGGCTTTCAAAAAATAATTTCGGCAATAAAATATGTGTAGTCAATAATTATGTTAAAGATTTTTTAGTAGAAAAGGGAAGAAAACCTGATTCAATTGTTGTAACCGGCAATCCTAATTTTATTTCTAGAAAGAAAAAAACAAGATTAGCTCCTACAAAAAAAACTCTTAAAGAGTTTTATAAAATTAAAAAAAATCAAAAAGTTATTTTATGGGCCTCTCAGACAGTACCAGAAATTAATAAAATAAATGGATTGAAAGGAGATAAATCTTTACCAAACAATATTTTGAAAAAACTTTTTGAAATTTCAGCTTATAGAAAAGATTTATTTTTTATAACTAGAATGCACCCAAGTGAAAAAAAAGAATTCAAAATAAATGAGACAGATAATTTTATCGTGAGTAAAAAGGACGATGTTTATGATGATATCCTGATCTCTAATATAGCCATTGTTATAAATTCCAGCATCGGATATCAAGCATTCTTAGAGCAAAAAAAAATAATACAAGTTATAAATTCAAATCTATCTAATTCCAGTCCCTATAGTAAAATGGGAATTGCAAGCGCTTTAGAGGATATAAATTTCTTTGAAGAAAAGTTAGATTTTGTCTTAAGTGAAGACTACATAGAAAAAGGTCATAACTACCGAAATCTTAATAAAAGCTCTACTCAAGTAATTTCAAACTTAATTGAAGAATCTTATTCTTCATAAGGAAGATAGCCTTCTACATAATTTACCAATAAATTATTTATTTTTTCATTTTCGCTATTTAATAAATTTTCTTCAATTTGATGTTTGAGATCAATAACTTTTTTTAAGGGATAGCTTTTTTCAATTCCTTTTTTTATCTTTTGATGATCAGTTGAGATGGGTTTATTACTTAATAATAATTCCTCATAAAGCTTTTCCCCTGGCCTTAATCCAGTATAAATAATTTCTATACCGTTCCTATTTAATTCATTTGATACTGAATTACCTGAAAGCCTAATCATTTTTTCAGCCAAAGTTTTAATTTTAATTGGATCACCCATGTCTAATAAAAAAACTTCACCTCCTTTTGCTAGCGCGTTAGCCTGCAAAACTAAACTAGATGCTTCTTCTATGCTCATAAAAAATCTATTTATTTCTTTATCAGTTACAGTAACTGGACCCCCTTTACTAATTTGATCCCAAAAAAATGGTACAACTGATCCTGAAGAGTTAAGGACATTTCCAAATCTAACCATGGAGAAACATGTAGTATTATCCTCATCAGATTGAAAGGCTTGTAAAGAGATTTCCGCAAGTCTTTTTGAAGCACCCATTATGCTTGTAGGATTTACAGCTTTATCAGTCGAGATTAAAGTAAAGCTTTCTACATTGTTATTTTTAGAAATTTCACACAAATTAAATGTAGCAAAAAAATTATTCTTAATTGCCATTTTAAAGTTATCATCTTTTTGAAGTAATGGAACATGCTTATAAGCTGCTGCATGATAGATGATATCAATTTTCTCTTCTTTTATTACCTTCTCAATTTCATCGTAAATCTGAATATCTCTTAGGTAAAATTTCATATTTTCAAATCCAACATAAGATTTGAAATCTTTTTCTAATTTATACAAATTGAATTCAGATGAATCGAGAAGAATAAGTTTTTTAGGATCAAAACTTGCAATTTGATATGCAATTTCAGAACCTATGGATCCTCCTGCTCCCGTTATAAGGATATTTTTATCAATTATATTGTCTTTTATAAGAAGGTTATCTTTTTCTACTATTTCTCTATCTATAAGATCATTTAAGCCAATATTTTCAATAGATAATTTTGTTTCAAGAGCTCCGTATTTTGATGGTATGGTCTTAACATGTATTTCATACTGTCCTAATAAAGAAATTATTTTTTTCCTTTCTGATTTTGATATATTTATGATCGCTAATATAACTAAAAGATTTGGATAAGATTCTTTTATTTTTAAAACTTTTTGAATGTTTCCTAAAACTTTCGATCCAAGAATGCTGTAATTCTTCAATTTAGGATTGTCATCTATAAATCCTAATATATTGTATTTATAAATTTGAGACAGAGAAGCTGCCGTTTCTCTTCCTGCTTGACCTGCGCCATATATTAAAATTGGAATCTGTTTATTGTCTGTATTTC
>MDTG01056561.1_pt1 | contig 24075 bp, 24 predicted proteins | sample 811421 | NCBI WGS metagenome assembly MDTG01 (sample SAMN05326645, study PRJNA326480) | marine metagenome | isolation source: seawater | place: Pacific Ocean: South East | collected 2011
ATTCCTATTTAGCGTTGGAGGAGACGATAAAAAAAATTCATCCTCATGGATTCTTAAAAATTGGCAGTACTATCATGAAGAAAGATTATGGGGATCTTTTTATAACTTATTTGAAGAAGATCAGGTAAAAGTAAAAGAATTAATTGTTCATCCCGGTAAGGGTATGAGCTTTCAAAAACATTTTAAGAGAAGTGAAATATGGATGGTGAGCAAGGGATCATGTATTGTAAATTACAGCAAGAACGATCCTGATGAAAAAGAAAACATTCAACTTAATAAATTTGATCACTATTTAGTTCCTTTAGGTGAGTGGCATCAAATAACAAATCCTTTTGAGGAGGTATGTCACCTTATAGAAATTCAATATGGCGAAGCTTGTATAGAAGATGATATTGAGAGGACTGAATATTATTCAGCAGAATAATTTTTTTATAAAAAATTGTTATACAATGCTCCTGAAATAAATGGCTGGATGGCAGAGTGGTTATGCAGCGGCCTGCAAAGCCGTTAACTCCGGTTCGATTCCGGATTCAGCCTCCAAATTACTTAAAGTTTATTAATTTACGAAGTATAATAAATCATATATTTTATAGGAGATTTTTTAAGCTAGCCCGAGTGGTGGAATTGGTAGACACAAGGGACTTAAAATCCCTCGATAGAAATATCGTGCCGGTTCAAGTCCGGCCTCGGGTACCATATTAAATCTACTAGTCTTAAATTATTTTTTAAATTTAAATAATTAGTTGTTAATTTAAATGAAAGTATAAGCGAAAAATTAATATGTTAAAATATCGTAATAATCAACTAAAAAAAATAGATAATCTATAAATGAATCCAGATAAATATAATGATGAAATAGATTTGATAGAAGTATTTAAATTGCTATGGAAAAAAAAGTACCTAATTGGAACCATAACTTTAATCGCAGCAGTACTATCAATTATATTTGCATTAAATCTTCCAAATATATACAAATCAAACGCTCTATTGGCCCCTTCCGCAACGGAAGATTCATTGACAGCAAAACTAGGTAATCTTTCATCCTTTAGTAGTTTCGCTGGTATTAATTTGCAGTCTGAATACTCCAATAGTCAGGAAGGGCTAGCAAGAATAAAATCTTTCGATTTCTTCTCTAATCATTTTCTACCATACATTAAACTAGAAAACCTTATGGCGTTGAAAGAATGGATACCAAAAGAAAATTTAATAATATATGACCACAGACTATTTGATATTAATACTAATAAGTGGGTAAGAGATGTAGTGTATCCAAAAAAAATAATACCCTCAGCACAGGAATCATATGAAGTTTATAAAGAAATTCTTTCAATAAATGAAGATAGCAAATCATCATTTATCACAATTTCTATTGAACATAAATCACCCATCGTTGCCAAAAAATGGTTAGATATTATTATTAATAATATTAACAAAAACATGCGTGAAATTGATTCACGAAAAGCTGAAAACTCTATTTCTTATTTAAATGAGAAATTTAAATCTACTAATATTCAATCATCCAAAGATGCTATTTCAAACTTGCTTGAAGACCAGATACAAACTTTGATGTTAACTGCTGCAAATGAGAATTATGTCTTTAAAATAATAGATGCACCTATAATAAAAGAAATGAAGTCAAAACCTTCGCGAGCTTTTATTTGTATATTAGGTTCTTTATTAGGAGCAGCGCTATCCCTAATTGTAGTATTTCTTCAAAACTTAAAAAAATCTGATAAATACTAAAGGAACAAGAAAAATGAATATTAATTTACTTGATTGCACTCTTCGTGATGGAGGTTACTATAATAATTGGGATTTTGATAATGATTTATTATTAGATTATCTAGAAAAAATAGCATTGTCTAATATTAATTTTGTTGAGCTTGGTCTTAGAAATTTTTCTAAAGAAGGTTTTTTAGGCGCTTTTGCATACACCACCGAAGACTACCTTAATTCTATTAGTTTACCTAAAGGGCCTATTTATGGGGTTATGGTAGATGCTAAAACTATTCTCTCATCCAATCTATCTATAAAAGAAGCGATTAGCGTATTATTTGTAGATGCCAAAAACAGTAAAATCGGATTAGTAAGAGTTGCCGCTCATTTCGATGAAGTAGAGATGTGTGAGGATATAGTTAATACCTTGCATGATATGGGTTATGTAGTTGGTTTTAACTTGATGCAGGCTGGAGGAAAAGATAGCAAGGTTATCTTAGATAAAGTTAAGTTAATATCAAATTGGACAACTTTGGATGTTTTATATTTTGCAGATTCATTGGGAAATATGGACTCTACAGAAGTAATAAGAATTATCAACCTCATCAAAACACATTGGACTAAGTCTATCGGGATACATACCCATGACAACATGGGTAAGGGCTTAAATAATTCAATTGTTGCAATGAATGAGGGAGTTACATGGGTTGACTCAACAGTAACAGGTATGGGAAGAGGTGCAGGAAATACCCAAACAGAATATCTTTTAACACATCTAAATCAATCTAATTCTGAAAATTTTTTTAATCTGCAACCTCTTTACGATTTAGTGATAAAAAGATTTGAAAAATTACAAAAAAAACACAATTGGGGTAGTAATTTACTTTATTATTTGGGTGCCCAAAATAATGTTCACCCAACATATGTTCAAAACATACTTACAGATCAAAGATATAATGACAATGAGAAATTAGCTGCTATTAACTATCTAAGTGAGTTAAATAACTCTAATTCATATAATCATGAAACTCTTAATGCTGCATTGAGGTTTTACGGTGAGAATGGAAATAAATTAGGCGAGGATAGCGTAAATAACTTATTTAATGACAAGGATATCTTAATTATCACTAATGCCAATAATACTGTTAAGTATTTTCAAGCAATCAAAATGTATATTGAAAAATTTAATCCAATAGTTGTATCAATAAATATTAATAACATTATTCCAAGTGAACTCATTGATTATTATGTAATTTCTCATAACTCTAAATTTTTATCTGAATTTAATCTGTATAAAGATATCAAAAAACCATTAATTCTTCCCAAATGCAGATTTACCAAAGATGAGTTGGGTGAACTGGTTGATTTGAATCTTATCGATTATGGTATGGATATTAAAAAAAATACGTTGAGCCCAAAAAAGAATCACGTAATAATTCCTCACGATATAACAATAGCTTATCTTCTTGGTATTCTTTTGGAATCTAAAATAAATACACTTTCAGTTGTAGGCTTTGATGGTTATACAAAAGATGATGTTAGGCAAGAGGAGATGATAGAGTTACTAAATCTTTATAAAAGCCATGAAAATGCTATTGATATTAACTCCTTGACTCCTACAACATATCCAATAAGAAAAGGGTCGATATATGCTCCACATAAATAAATATGATTTATGTATTTTTGATTGTGATGGTGTAATATTTGATTCAAATAACCTAAAGATTCAGGCAATGGAAGAAGTACTAATAAGCTATTTTTTTCAAGCTGGTGAGATAAAAAATAGCTTAGGTTATTTTAAAAAAAATTTTGGAAAATCTCGATTTCATCATGTAGAGTATTTTTTAAATAATTTTCTTTGTGTTGAGACTAATAAAAAAAACGATCTAAAACATAATATTCTTGATGATTTTTCATCAAAATGCCAAAAGCTTTATTTGAAAGCTAATTTGACTCCAGATATCCTAAGTTTATTAAATAAATGTGTGAGTAAAAAATTTATTGCAAGTGGTTCAGAGCAATCTGAGCTAAGATCAGTTCTCGAACATAGAAAATTATCTAAATATTTTGAGTCAATATTTGGGTCTCCGACCCCAAAAGATGAAATAATTCATAATATTCTTGAAAAAGAATCAACAAGAAATGCCGTGATGATTGGTGATTCATTTAGTGATATGTCAGCAGCGGAAACAAATAAAATAGATTTTATTTTTTATTCTCCATTCTCAAACGTTAAAGACGAAATGATTGAAAAATGCACCTCTAAAAAATATTTGATAATCAATAGCTTTAACGAACTTGGTTTAAACTATGACTGATATTAAAAATTTTGCAATCGTAATACCTGCAAGGTATAAATCAAGCAGATTTCCTGGAAAGCCTTTAGTAAATATTTTAGGTAAAACTATGATTCAACACGTATGGGAAAGGTGTTGTTTGGCTGCTGACAAGAACCTTGTTTATATAGCAACGGATGATAAGCGTATTAGAGATGTAGCTATTCAATTTGGTGCACAGGTTGTAATGACCAGTGATAAATGTCTGACAGGAACAGATAGGCTGGCTGAAGTTAATGAAAAAATTAAATGTGATTTAATTATTAATGTTCAAGGAGATGAGCCACTAGTTCACCCGGAGGACATTCTATTGATAAAAGATGCATTTATAAAAGAAAGGCAAATTATAAATGGAATGAGCATTATTAATACTAAAGAAGAATTTTTTTCAATTAATATTCCAAAAGTTGTTACTAGAATAAATGGCGATCTCCTATATATATCAAGATCTCCAGTGCCCATAAACAAAAGCTCAAGTTTTACAAATTCTTATAAGCAAGTATGTATATATGCATTTGGAAAAGAGCACTTAAAATTTTTTAGAGAGAATAAAGATAAAACTCCATTGGAGTCTGAAGAGGATATAGAGATTCTTAGGTTTCTTGAGAATGGATTCCCAATAAAAATGATTGAGGTTTTTAACCAGACATATGCAGTGGATATACCAGACGATTTAAAAAAAATAGAAGAAATACTTAAAAATGGTAACTAAATGAAAGTGCTAAAGAAAATTTTTTCCCTATTTGATAAAAAAGATTTGAAAAATGTATATTTTTTAATTTTCCTTACAATGATTATGGCACTTTTGGAAACAATGAGTGTTATTTTTATAATGCCTTTTATTGCTCTAGCATCAAACCCAGAATTAATTACTACTAATGATATTTTATCAAATATTTATTTTTCTTTAAATTTCACATCAACTGATAATTTCCTAATTGCCACTGGTATCTTGTTAGTTGTTTTGTTAATTATGTCTCTTGCATTTAGAGCTATCATTACTTTTATACAGTTTAGGTTCATTATGATGCAAGAATATGTATTAGGTAGAAAGTTGATAAATGTATATTTAAATCAACCGTATGAGTGGTTTTTGAGCAAGAGCAGCGCAGATCTTGGTAAAAATATAATTTCCGAAGTATCACTAGTTGTTACAGGAATTATTCAGCAGTTTTTTTATCTGGTTGGTTATAGCTTTACCACATTTACACTTATTTTATTATTGTTGATAGTTAAGCCCATATTAACAATCTCTGCTTTCCTAATAATCCTGTTGGTTTATGGCACAATTTATTTAGTAGTTAAAAATATTTTGGATAGAACTTCAAAAGATAGGCATGAGGCAATTGGTTTCAGGTTCAAGGCCGTCAAAGAGGCTTTTGGGTCTATCAAAGATTTAAAAGTTAATGCTTTGGAGGAAGCTTACTTAAGTAAATTTAATACCCCATCTCTTACATATGCAAAAACTATGTCATTTGCATCAAGTATTCAGCAATTGCCTAGATATGCGCTTGAGGCTGTCGCATTCGGAGGAATTATCGCAATAATGATATTTTTAATTGTTGATACAGGTAATTTTGCTGATTCTCTTCCTGTAGTTGCACTATTTGCTTTTGCGGGATATAGAATTATGCCAGCATTGCAAGGAATATATTCCTCCCTAACTCAATTAATTGTTGCTAAGCCACAGCTTGATTCAATTTATAGCGATTTAAAAAATCAAATTTTGATAGAAAAACTTAATCTAAAAAGTAATTTCAATTTTAATGATGCTATCTTATTTGAAAATTTGTCATATAAATACCCAAGTTCTAATAGTCTTGCAATTGAATGTATAAACCTTAGAATTGAGAAGGGTTCACATGTGGGATTTGTAGGACCAACTGGAAGTGGAAAAACGACAACAGTTGATATTATTTTGGGACTACTGAAAAAAACATCAGGGCATTTCTCGGTAGATAGTAATAAAATGAATAGTGAAAATATTCATAAGTGGCAATCAGATATTGGGTATGTTCCTCAGCATATTTTTTTAAAAGATGATTCTATTGCATCAAACATTGCATTTGGAATTGACGAAAATGAATGGAATTTACAAAAAATTAAAAGTGCTGCAAAAATAGCTAACCTTGATGAATTTATTATAAATGATTTAAAGGATGGATATGATACAGTAGTTGGTGACAAGGGCTCTCGTTTATCAGGCGGTCAAAAGCAAAGAATTGGTATAGCAAGAGCTCTTTATCATTCTCCTAAAGTTTTAATTCTAGATGAAGCTACAAGTGCCTTAGATAACATTACTGAGCAAAAGGTTGTTACTGCCATAAAAAAAATGCCCAAACAAGTTACTGTTATCATGATTGCTCATAGATTAAGCACAATTAAAGACTGTGACAACATAATACTTTTTAATAAAGGAAAAATTGTAGCTAGTGGAACTTATTCAAAATTAATACAAGAATCAAGCCTTTTTAAAGAGTTGAGTCGTGAATAGTCTCTTTCAAAAAAATTTTCTAGGAATTTTCCTCCACACTTTCTGGCCAATGGTTAGCAAAGCATTTTCTTTTTACAGAATTAAATTTAATAACAATAGGTTGCCTAATCTACAAGGACAAACAGTCATTATAGTTGGCACCTCTCCCAATGTAGACTTAAATATATTAAATAATCTAGATCATTCTATAATTTCGATTGGATTGCACAGAGTACATGGACTTTATCACCAAACAAAATGGAGGCCTAATTTATTGTTTATAGGCGATGAACTCCTTTTAAGAAAACAATCCAAAGAATTACTAAATAACCAAGAAAATAAAACCCAAATTATTCTGGGATCTCGTTTCTTTGTCCCAATTCAAAATAATAATGTCTCTTATATAAATATTATAGATGTAAAAGATCAAATCTTTAACAATCTAGATTTAATACAAAATACTAATAATTATTTTTGCGGAAAATCAGTGGTTCTTTTAGCAATGCAGTACTGTATAAAAAATAATGTAAAAAAAATTATATTAACTGGTATCGATTTTAGCTATGAGAAGGGGTATTTTGATAAAAAAATAAATAATATTGGTTTAAACAAACCAGAGCCAATAATTGCAAAGAATCAATTGATTGCATATATAGATATTTGTAAAAGAATAGGTATAGATGTTGAACATTCTTTTAATTGAGATGGTATTGTGTAATCAGAGTTGTTTCTTATGAAATCCATATCTGTATGCATGGCTACATACAATGGTGAAAAGTTTATAAAAAATCAAATAGAAACCATCATAAATCAATCTTTAAAACCAAGGCAACTTATAATTTCTGATGATTCCTCAAGCGATAAGACAGTTGAAATTATAAAGCGAATAACACATGAAGTTGACTTTGAGGTCAAGATTTATATCAATAAGAAAAGCTTAGGGGTTGTAAAGAATTTTGAAAAAGCAATGTCTCATTGTAATTCTGATATTATTGTTTTATCGGACCAGGACGATTTGTGGGATTCTAATAGACTCCAGCACATATCAGATATGTTTAAAGAAAAAAAAATAGATTATTATTTTTCAGATTCAAAAGTTATAGATTCAACGGGGAAAGTAACCAAATATTCTCTCTGGCAACGTAGATCTTTTACTAGCAAATTACAAAATTCGTATAATAATAGTCAATTACCAATTCTTTTAAAATACGAAAATTTTATATATGGAATGACTTTGGCTTTTAAATCAAAAAAATTAGATAAAATTATTCCAATAGAATCAGAATCAAGACTTCTTACTCATGACGGGTGGGTGTCAATGATATTGAGTGGTTTAAATTATAAAGGTTATGCCGACAATTATAGTACAACATTCTATAGGCAACATGGCAATCAAGTTGCTGGGCCGGGAAATATATCAGGCTTTTTAACAAAAATGTTTAATTCAATTCGAAACAATAGATTATATGACAAAGACTACCCAAATGATTTAGAGAAGATCGCTCTAAAAATTAGCAATGCCGCTAACCCAAATTCTAAAAGTTTAAAATTTGCAGGATACTTCAAAGACAAAGCTAATCATTTAAGATTCAGGGAAAATTTAATGAAATTATCTTTTTTTACTCGTTTAAAACTAATTATCAGGGAAGTGAGATCAGGAAAATACAAGAAATACTCATCATCAAAGTTAGCATTTTTAAGAGACTTAATTGGTTAGGCTTATGCGTAATGATTTAATTACAACTGTAATAATTGTGAACTGGAATTCAGCTGAGGATACAATCAACTGCATAAAATCAATTATGAAGACCTCTTGCTTTAATAAAGCTGTAAATATAATTGTAGTTGACAACAACTCTAAAGATAATTCATTAGATAACATTAATAAATATTTTATGACGAATGATAATTTTATAAATGATAAACAACAAGATAACTATATTTTCAAAAGAATTAATAAAGCCATAGTTTACAAAAGTAACCAACAATATATAAATCAAGTTGTATTGATTGGCGCAAATAAAAATTATGGTTTTTCTGGTGGGAATAATATAGGTTTATTATATGCAGATAAAAACTTTAATTCAGATTATTATTGGATTCTAAATAACGATACTTTGGTTGAGCCAAATACATTACTTCTAATGATAAAAAGAATTCAAGAAAATAAGAAAATTTGTATTTGCGGATCTACAATTCTTCAAAGAAATGATAGAAGTACAGTCCAGTGTTATGGAGGGAGCTATTATTCATTATTTTCTGGAAGAGGATGGTCTTTTAATGAAGGAAAAAAATATAGTAAAAATATAACTAATGATTTGGCAGAATCTAAAATAAATTATATATCTGGTGCATCAATGCTATTAAAAGCATCATTCATAAAAAAAATTGGCTGGTTTTGTGAAGATTACTTTTTGTACAATGAAGAAATTGATTTATCAATGAAATTAACTAATGGTGAAAAGTTAGCTGTAGCAACAGATGCAATCGTTTATCATAAGATTGGTGCAACTATAGGCACCAACCATTCAAATAATAATGGCAGTAAATTAGCATCTTTTTATCAGTCCAAAAGTAAACTTATTTTTGCAAAAAAGCACACCCCAAACAATTATATATTTGTATATTTTTTTATATTAGGAAAATGCCTTAAGTTTTTGTTTGTTAAAAAATCAATATCGAATGGTTTAATTATTCTTTCTGTGCTGTTTGGAAGGAAGGAACCAAATAAAAATTGGTTTGTTAGATAAAAATCAATGAGGGCTCAAAAAAATAATGAAACTATTAATCAATTATAAGTCATTATTTTTGATATTATTTCTACCACTTTTTTATGGATGGTTTAGATATTTACCTGGCTTAACTTTTGTATTCGAACTTACCTTGGTTGGCATTCTGTTTTCTTTTCTTTTCTTTTTCAGAGGCCTTAAACATAAGATTTTTAAAAACGTACAAAGTTATATTTTCTTTTTTTTGATTTTTATACCTATATTAGGCTCTGCATCAGCCTTCTTCACTTATAGTCAGCCAATCTTTTATGGTCTTGTATCGTATAGAAATTTAATTTTATTGCTTTTTGTTTTAATGCTTATCAAGCAATTAATTAAGGGTAGTTTTACTATAAAACACTTACAATCAAGCTTTCTTTTTTTAGCATGGATTTCTTTGTTTGTATTTGGTTTTATATATACTTTTATTAATCCAAATGACTTAGATGCTAATAATTTTGGGAATTTGGTAATAGATGGGGGCGGTTATTATAATCAATTTAATTTACCTAAAGGTTTTATTCTATATGGAATATTTTTTTATCTCTGTATGATTATTAATAACAAGACCAGAAGTCCATTCAATATAATATCACTTATATTGTTTCTTTCTTTTATTCTTCTAACTTCATTCTCAAGAATGCTTTTTTTAAGCATGTTTATTTCGATAGTCTTTGTTATTCTAAATATTAATAGTGTAAAAATTGTTGGAAAATTACGTAATTTTATTAAATTTATACCAATACTAATCTTAATTCTTGTTGTGTTATTGTATTTTAACCCTGATTACTTCTCAATTTTTTTTAGCAAATACAGCGATGCGTTTCTTGCAATTACAGGCTCAAATGAGGTTCAAGACTGGTCTGCGAATGCTAGGATTGATCAATCCTTGATTGTATTTCCATTAATACAAGATAATTTACTATTCGGTACAGGTGCATTAAGCAATCAGTGGATGGGAGGATATAAAGAGGTTTATGGGTATTTGCATCCATCTGACCTAGGGTTAATTGGCATTTTATTTCAAATTGGAATATTTGGACTTTTATTTTTATTAATTCAATATTATTTTGCCTTTTCAGCTATTAGAAAATTTTTAAAAGTTAATGAAGAGACTCTTTATAAAGAGTTTTATATGTCAATTATCGCTATGCTTTTAATGACTTGCATTTCATCGATAACCACTGGTTCTATTCTTTATCAACCAGAATCAATATTTTTTTTAATATTTATAATAAAATTTGGCATCCTTTCAAAAAATTAATTACTGTTAACAATTTAAAATAAAATGCAAAGTAAAATATTTATTATTGATCCAGTGGGCGGACAGGGAGGCATGGATTACCTTAATCATCAATTATGTGAAAATATATATAATGATGAATATCAAATTACTCTTATAACTTCTTCTTGTTACTCTAAGAATAGAGTTCATAATGTTTGTCTTTACTTTAATAATGTTTTTTCATCTAATTCAAAATATGTTAAAGCGATTAAATACATAAAAGGCATGACTAGAACGCTTATTCATTCACTTCAAGAAGATATTAAAATATTCCATTTTCAAATTTTTCATGTTGGAATCTTGCAATTTTTATTTGTTCTAGCATCCCTTATTCTCAGAAAAAAAATTATTATCTCAGCACATGATGTGGGGTCTTTTAGAGATGGAGAAAAAAAATTTCTCTTAAAAAATATTTATAAAATTCCTCATGAGATAATTGTGCATAGTAAAATAGCCAAAAATACGCTAATAACAATGGGGATTAATTCAAATAAAATTAATCTAATCCCTCTTGGTAATTATAAAGGTCTTTTAGAAAACAATCCCTCTAAAGCATCTTCTAAAAAAATATTTGGTTTCAGTGATGAGGATTTTGTAGTCCTTTTTTTCGGCCAATGCAAGAAAGTTAAAAGACTTGATATCTTGATACGCGCAATATCAGACGCCAAAGATAAGGGCTTCAGAAATATTAAGCTTTTAGTTGCTGGCCCAATGACAGATGCGAATGATATTTTTTTAAAAAATCTTTTGAAAGATTTACTTCATGAATCATATCATCACACTCCGAAATTTATACCAAATGAAGATCTTCCTGTATATTTTTCTGCAGCTGACATTACAGTTCTTCCATACGATGCCATAATGCAAAGTGGTGTGATTTTGCTAGCAATGTCTAACAATGTACCTGTTCTAGTAAGTAATTTACCTGGAATGCTTGAAACAGTTGAACATGGGGTAAACGGCTTGGTTTTTAAAAAAGCTGACGCCCAAGATCTCAGTAAGCGCTTGCTGGAAATATATAATGGGTCATGGGATCTAGATTATTTTGTAGCAAACTCAAATAAAATATTAAATAAAAAATATTCCTGGAAGAGCTGTGCTAACTATACCAAACAGGTATATGATAAATTTGAGCAAATCAATGTTTAGAAATCTTAAAAAGATAAAGCAGGTAGCTACTAAAAATAAAAAACTACACATTGTAGGCATAGTTGGTGTACCAGGAAACTATGGTGGTTTCGAGACACTTGTAGATAATTTACTTGATTCAAATAAGCTAAAATTCTTAGATGTTTATGTTTATTGTGAAAAATTTTTTTTATTAAAGAACCATAGTTCTGTTAAATACAAAGACGCTCACTTAATACCCATTAATCTTAAAGCGAATGGTTGGCAATCAATTCTATATGATTTAATTGGTATGATTTATGGATGCTGTGCAGGCGGAACAATCCTTGTGTTAGGAACATCGGCAACTTTTGCAGTACCAATGCTAAGGCTCTTTTTCCCAAAAACTAAATTCTTAGTAAATATGGCTGGACTTGAATGGTCAAGATCAAAATGGAACATGCCAACAAGAAATTTTTTAAAGTTTAATGAAAGAATGGCTGCAAAATATTCAGATATTTTAATTACAGATAATGAGGGTTTGTCTGAGCATGTATTAACAGACTATAAATGTACAAGTGTTTATATTCCTTATGGGGGAGATCAATTCCTTAATGTGGATGCAAATCATCAAGTTTTTGAGGAGTATGCGATTCCTGAAAGTTATGATTTTGCAATGGCAAGAGCACAGATTGATAATAATATAGAGGTTATTCTTGATGCGTATATTGAGATGAATAGATGCATCGTATTTGTTTCAAATTGGAGTAACAATGAATATGGAAAAAAAGTTACTCAAAAGTATAAAAAATATAAAAATATATTTTTAATTGGTCCAATATATGATGTTTCTAAAATAAAAGCTTTACACACCAAAACAATGTTTTATATACATGGCCATAGCGCAGGTGGAACTAATCCAGTTCTAGTTGAATCTATGTGGTCTAAATTACCAGTAGTAGCATATGATGTAACCTTTAATCGATATACTACTGGAAATTATGCAATATACTTTAACAATAGTGAGGACTTAAAGGAAATTTTAACTCTTAGAAGGTATAATTCTGAATCAGCATATGTCGAAAAAATGTGGCAAAAAGCTAATCAGACTTATGTTTGGGATAAAATAATAAAATCTTACGAAGAAATTATTTTATAAGAATTTTTTAAAGATATGAAAAAAAGTATACGTATTAAAATATTAGAAACTTTGGGTCCTAAAAAGCAATATTTAAGACAGATAATATATCGATTACAGGGATATATTAATATTGATAAAAGTGTAATATTAGAAAAAAATCTGAATCTAGATCGTGTACAGCCGTCTGGCATAACAATAAAAAAAAATTGTTTGATAGCTAGCGAGGTCACAATTCTTTGTCATGAACATGTATATAGAAATCCAGATAACTTTGAATTGCCACTAATACTTCCTGTTGAGATAGGAGAAAGAACCTTCGTGGGTGTTGGTGCTACAATATTACCAGGTGTAAAAATAGGCTCTGATTGCATAATTGGTGCAAAAACTGTTGTTTCAAAAAATATCCCAGATGGTTCTATAGCAGTTGGCGTACCTGCTAGAGTTATAAAAAGTGGTATAAAAATGAATAACAAAGCAATGCTTATAACTCAAAACGCATAAATACAAAAAATGCTTAAGACTATTGTTATTGGTGCTGGAAGAATTTCATTATCTCACCTACCGCATATAATTAATCATCCGGGCATTGAATTGGTATCAATAATTGAGCCAAACTTCATAACTAGGTTGTTAATCAAAAGATTAACACGCATAAAAACTGTTAAATCTATTGATGAAATAAGTATTGCAAATTATGACTGCGCATTTATATTAACTCCACCTTCTTCACATTTTATAATTTCAAAAAAGTTACTAGATAAGGGAAAACATGTTTTTATTGAAAAGCCACTTTCATTAGACCCTTCAAATAGCAAAAGTTTATTATCTATTGCTAAGAAAAAAAAATTAAGACTTTCGGTTGGTTATGTTTATAGATTTCATCCAATCTATATTGAGTTAAAAAATTTACTTGAAAGTCATACTTATGGGGTTCCTAGAGAATCTAAGATAGATATGATTGGTAACGTAATCTCAAAAAGTACTCCGATTTCATGGAGGAATACAGGTATCGGATCTGGGTGTCTCTATGATTATGGCTGTCATGTAATCGATTTAAGCTTTTACTTTTTTGGAAAACCAGACTCAGTTAAATGTTTATCTAAAGAAGAAATATATCAAGAAAAGGTAATAGATAAATTTAGAGCCAAGTTTACATTTAAAAACTTAAAGGATTTTAATTCATATATTTACTGTAATTGGGCTGATGAAACAGTTAGAAAAGCGAGCATTAATATTGAGGTGAGAACTTCTAAAAATACTATAACTTGCGATGGCCAAACAATATATATTGTTGGAGAAACGAACAAAAGTATATCAATTAAAGACTTAGATACGAATGTAAACTATTATCTTAGGGGTGAAGAATTCCAGCTACAGCTTGAAGATTTCATAAATAATATTAATAGAAAATCTGATTCTTATAGCAGTGCTGAAGAAGCTGTAATTTGTGATGAATATATATCTAAATTATACAGAGAGTCGTTATGAAAATATTCTATGGCGATAATCAGTTTTTGGGTGTCAATCATTCAAAAGGAAAAGGAGCTTCTTATTTAAGCAAATATGACTCTACTAATAAAATAGCTATTACGTTGACTGAGGCTTGGGATGCTGGCATACGAGACTTTTGTTTTACTGTTAATTCAAGAACAGTTGAAGCAATTAATATTATTAAAGATGATTGCCCATTTAATCTCCATCCAGCTCTTCCTTATGCACATGATATAAATGAATTAATATCAGAGAAGGGTTTAGCTGGAGCTCTAATATCTAAAACTAAAGAAGCAGGACTAATGAATTCATTAATAGCTGGCTTTAAAGCTTTATTTGGTAGGTATGACCATTTAATAAAAATCATTATCGATGTTGAACTTAAAGGGATACCTAAAGAAAATATTAAATCTATTGGTCTTTTAAATGTTGCTAATGACTTTCTTCTTGGATTACGGCGAGATGATTTAATTAAATCTTTTTATAGTGTTGTTAATATAGACTTTAAGAAAACACCATTTTTTTATACAATGAATTTTCCAAAGATGGCTGATATGCTCTGGGGAAATGGATTCAATAATTGCTCTATTATTTTTAATTATAATGAAATCGGTTTCAGAACAAATCCTAGCAAAGAAGAGATAGAAAAATATATAAAAAAATACAGCAATTATGAATCAATAGCTATGTCAGTATTTAGTGGATCAAACTATCAAAATTCTGCAGATTTTTTAATTGATGTTCATGATTTAAGTGGAGTGCTATTTGGCTCTTCTAAAAAAGAAAATATTATAAATAATTATGAGTACTTTACTAGACTATAATACCTAAATGAGGAAAGGGATCATATTAGCTGGCGGTTCAGGTACCAGACTTTACCCACTTACTAAAGTTGTATCAAAACAACTTATGCCCGTCTACGATAAGCCAATGGTTTATTATCCATTAGCAACATTAATGCAAGCACAGCTTCAAGAAATATTAATTATTTCCACGCCTCATGAAATTGATCGATACAGAGATTTGCTGGGGAATGGATCAAATTTTGGCATCAAACTATCTTACATTATCCAACCAAGTCCAGACGGGTTAGCCCAAGCATTTGTTTTAGCTAAAGATTTTTTAGATGGATGTCCTGCTGCACTTATTCTTGGAGACAACCTTTTTTATGGACATAACTGGTCTGATTCACTAAAAGCTGTCAACGAGAAAAGTGGTAGCACTATTTTTGGATATCATGTTGCAAACCCGTCTGCATATGGCGTAGCTGAGTTTAATAGTAAAGGTGAAGTAGTTTCAGTAGAAGAGAAGCCAAAAGAACCAAAATCAAACTATGCAATTCCTGGACTATATTTCTTTGATGCTGATGTTGTAGATGTTGCAAAGCAATTAAAGCCATCTGCAAGGGGAGAGCTAGAGATAACTGGAGTCATTGATTATTATCTTAAGACTAGAAATCTTAATATTGAAATAATGGGAAGAGGCATGGCTTGGCTAGATACAGGAACTCACGATGACTTATTGGCCGCAGCTCAATTTATTGAAACAATCGAGAAACGTCAGGGCTTAAAAATTAACTGTCCTGAGGAAGTTGCGTATCGCAATGGGTGGTTATCTGATGAAGAGATTTGTAAAATCGCCGAACCATTAATAAAGAGTGGATATGGAAAGTACCTATTAAGCTTGGTAAATAAAAGGGAATTTTAATGCAGTTAATAAATACGCCAATTAAGGATGTGAAGTTAATTGAACCAAAAGTATTTGGAGATAATCGTGGTTTTTTTTTAGAAACATTTCGTGAGGACTGGTTTAAAGAGAACATTGCCAATGTTTCATTTGTTCAAGATAATCATAGTAAATCAAGTCATGGAATTTTACGAGGCCTTCATTATCAAATAAAGCAACCCCAAGGAAAGTTAGTTCGTGTAATATCAGGAGAGGTTTTTGATGTAGCAGTAGATTTACGACAATCTAGTGATACATTTGGCAAATTTTATGGAGTTATTTTATCCTCAGATAATAAAAGACAATTATGGGTGCCAGAGGGATTTGCTCATGGCTTTTATGTAATAAGCGAAACAGCAGAATTTTCATATAAATGTACTGATTATTACGCTCCTGAGTATGAGCGCTCATTAAAATGGAATGATGTTGATATTAATATTAACTGGCCGCTAGTAAATAATGTCCAGCCCAGTCTCTCTAGTAAAGACTCGGATGGTTTATCTTTTTTAAAATCCGAGTATTTTAGGTAAATTATGAAAAAAACTATTTTTGTTACTGGAGGTGCGGGATTTATTGGTTCAGCCTTAATACGTTTCCTGGTAAATGAAACTGATAATATAGTTGTAAATATTGATAAGCTCACCTATGCAAGCAATTTAGATTCCTTAGCAGCCATTGAAAACAACACAAGATATTACTTTGAAAATTTAGATATAGTAGATCAAAAGTCTATTTATGCGTTATTTACAAAATATCAACCTGATTCTGTCATGCATCTAGCGGCTGAAAGTCATGTTGATAGATCAATAGACGGTCCAAGTGATTTTATCCATACAAATATAGTTGGCACCTTCTCATTATTAGAGGCTTCAAGAGAATATTTCATAAATATAGATTCAGAAAAAAAATCTAAATTTAAATTTCATCATATTTCTACAGATGAGGTTTATGGAGACTTAGAGCCAACAGGATTTTTTACAGAAGAATCTTCATATAAACCAAGCTCACCATATTCAGCATCAAAGGCTTCAAGCGACCATTTAGTTAGATCTTGGTATAGAACCTATGGACTCCCTGTAGTTATTACAAATTGTTCAAATAACTATGGTCCTTATCATTTTCCAGAAAAACTTATTCCAATGGTGATATTAAATGCTCTCGAGGGTAAACCTTTAAATATTTATGGGGATGGGACTCAAATTAGAGATTGGCTTTACGTTGAAGATCATGCGATTGCGCTATACACAGTTCTAGCAAAAGGCAAAATAGGTGAAACTTATAATATTGGAGGCTTTAACGAGAAAAAAAATATTGAGGTAGTTAACACCATCTGTAATTTCTTAGAAAATCTAGTTCCAGACAATCAATTTTCTCTGAAAGGAGGAGGGCAGGGTTTCAAGAGCCTTATTAAATATGTTGATGACAGACCTGGTCATGATCAAAGATATGCTATTGATGCTACTAAAATTCAAAGAGAGCTTGGCTGGAACCCTAAAGAGACCTTTGAAACAGGAATTCAAAAAACCATTGAGTGGTATTTAAACAATGAAGAATGGTATAAAAATATTAAAGATGGTTTTTATATTAGAAAAACCTTAGATTCTTAGAAAATGTATATAGTTATTGGTAAATCGGGGCAACTTGCTTCAGAGCTCAAAGCTACGATGGATAAAAAGAATGTAGTATTTTTAGGACGAAATGAGATAAATCTATTTAGTAATCAAGATATCATTAATACATTAAGTCAATATAACCCAAAAGCTATCATTAATTCAGCAGCCTATACTAACGTAGATGAAGCTGAATCTAATAAAATTGCTGCATTTGCGCTTAATGAGAAAGCTGTAAAATTTCTAGCAAACTTTTGTGCAGACAAGGACATTAGATTCATCCACACTTCAACAGATTTTGTGTTTGATGGGAGCCAATCAAGACCTTATGAGGCAGATGATAGTGTAAACCCTATAAATGTTTATGGCCTATCAAAATTAGGTGGTGAAATTGCTATTCGGAATTCTAATTTCAAAAACTATTCGATAATAAGGACCAGCTGGTTATATTCAGTTTATGGCAAAAATTTTGTAAAGACGATGTTGAACTTAATGGCATCAAAAAATATTTTAAATATTGTCGATGATCAAATTGGCCAGCCAACAAATGCAAGAGGTTTAGCAAAATTTATATGGTCTATTGTAGATGAACCTTTTGTTGAAAATATTTATCATTGGTCGGATCTAGGAAAGGCTTCTTGGTTTGAATTTGCTAATGAGATATATTCACAAGGTCAAAATTTAGGATTAATAAATAACAATGTGACAATAAATGGAATAAGTACCTCTGCATATCCTACTGCGGCTATTCGACCAAAGTACAGCGTTTTAAGTGTTTGTAGTAAAAGTGAAAAAACCTGGCAAGAAAGTCTGCAAGATATGTTAATAGAATTAAATAAATAATATAATATAAATATTATGGATATAATAAATAACAATGTAACTCTTTCTCTTGCTAACGATCTTGAGTCTATGAATTCATTTAGTAAGTCTCCTTTTGTAGTATTTGAAAAAAATAACTTTATTGATGACGATTCCTATAACAAGCTAAAAAAGGAGCTATATCAATTCTCTAACTTTGATCATACTTTCTCCACGAATGGAAATAAAAAGAAATTTACTGTTGGTGGATATAATATAAGACTGATTAATGACGGTGTGTTCAAGAGTTTATGCGAATTAATTCTTTCAAAAAGTTTTTATAACTGGTTTGAAAAAACACATCTACCCTTCTTTGATGATAAAAAATTTAAATTTAAAATTAGCAACCCCAGAGGCAGATTTATAAGATTATGTAAATTTCTTTCTAATGTGTTTTTTATTCCTGTTGATTTTTATTATGCAGAAATCGAGTATTCTTCACTAAAAAAGGGAGCTTTTATTCCCCCTCATACAGATGACCCAAAAAAAAGATTAAGTTTTGTTTTCTACGTTCCTGATAAGAATTTATCAGATGAAAATAAGGAAAATCTTGGTACAGTTTTTTGGAAGTCAAAGTTAAAGCAGAACAGCAATGATGAGTATCATCATATTGGACCAGATAAAGTTAATGAGTTTGAATCTGCTAATGATATATTCCACATAGCATCTTTTGAGCCTAATAAAATATCTGGTTTTGTTCCGTGTGAAAATAGCTGGCATTCAGTAAGAGAAAATGTCAGCGATACAGATAGAAGAGTTATTGTTATAAATTACTGGAAACTTTAAAGCAATTTAGTCAAAGCCAGTTGCCTTCAACCCCAACTTTATAAATCAAGGCTAAATATGAAAATTAAATTAATCCATCTCATTAGAAGAGTTCTTATCTACTCAATAAAAATTTATGTAAAATTTTGTGACTTCACCCTTAGCTTGTTTAGGCTTGAAAAAGTGAGCTCTGATCTATATAGCTATTTCAGAAATAGTGAAAAAATAATCGATGTAAAAGGTATTGGCGCCATTAAGTTCTTTACTCCATCCGCTTTATTAAAGTGGCGAGCTGATACTCTGCTTTTAAAAGAGCCAGAAACTATAGACTGGATGGATTCATTCGATGACGATCAAGAGTATATATTTTGGGATATAGGAGCTAACATCGGACTTTACTCTATATATGCTGCTTTAAAGCATAAGAATATCAAGGTTTATTCATTTGAACCGTCAACAAGCAATCTTCCTATATTAAGTAGAAACATATCCTTAAATAATTTATCTAAAAATGTTCACATATGTCCTTTTGCTCTTACGTCAGAATCTTTTGGCTTTCAAGCAATGAATGAAACCTCATTTGAAGAAGGGGGTGCATTAAATTCATTTGGTGTCGCTTATGGCTTCGATGGAAAAGATATTTCAGCATCTTCTTCATATAATACAATAGGTTTTTCAATTGATTATTTAGTAAGTAACAAGATTATTGAAAGCCCGACCTATATAAAAATTGATGTAGATGGTATAGAGCACTTAATAATTGAGGGAGCGTTAGACACTCTTGGCTTGCAGTCTGTTAAGAAATTGTGCGTTGAATTAAACAGTGACTTTAAAGATCAATATGATTACGTCCATAAAACTTTAGAAGGACTAAATTTTAAATTTGAAGAAAAGCTTAGGTCTGAGATGTTTGAAGATACAGATTATGATAATGTTTACAATTACTTTTTTACCAAAGTAGGTAACTAAAATGTTTAGACGTATCCTGAACAAAATAAAGTATATTAAATCTAGTTTCAATGAGATTTATTATTCTTTTTTAGCATATTTTGGTAATAGTGCCGCCTCTCTAAAGGCTGAGCAGGAGACAATATATGCTAATTTTAATCTGGATAGGCATCAAGGAATATTAAGTTTAAATAAAGCACTGACCTTCTTAGGTCTTCAGGAATATAATGAAAATAATGGAATGTATTCAGAACATATGGTTTTGATTGCAGCAATTTCTGAGAATAAATCTCTCAACATAAATAGTATTTTGGAGATAGGGACATGGACTGGGGAATTTACTATGATTATGTCAATCCTTTTCCCTGATTCTAAAATAACTACAATAGACCTTCCTCAAGATTTAGATGATTTTAAAAACTTCTATAATAGGGAGAACGATTTAGCTAATTTTATAGAAACACGAAATAATAATATATCTGATAAAATCAATATTAATTTTATTGAATTGAATTCAGTCTTTTTAACAGAATCTAATGACCAGGCTTTTGATTTAATATGGGTTGATGGTGCGCATGGCTATCCAACTATTACTTCTGATATTATAAATGCATACAGGCTATTAAGGCCTGAAGGAATATGCTTAATTGATGATGTATGGACTAAAATTACTTCAAGTGACAAAATGTATAAGAGTGTTGGAGCATTTGAAACTCTCGTTGAGATGAAAAAATCAAAAATATTAGATGACTTCTCGCTATTTTTAAAAAGGCTTCATCCAAAAAAAAATATAAATCTTAATAAAAAATTCGTAGGTGCATTTCAAAAAAAGAATAAACTAAAAAAAGAAATTTTCTAACTATAAAGAATATGAAAAAAGCTATTATCACAGGAATAACAGGGCAAGACGGTCCTTATTTGGCAAAGCACTTGCTATCTCTTGGTTATGAAGTTTATGGAACTTATAGACAAAATTCTTCTTCAAGCTTCTGGAGGTTAAATGAACTAGGTATATTTAATCACGAAAACTTAAAACTAGTTGAATTTGATCTCACAGATCTAAGCTGCGCTATCAGACTTATGCAATCCGTTGAGCCTGATGAGGTCTATAACCTTGCAGCTCAAAGTTTCGTTGGCGTATCTTTTGAACAGCCTCTAACAACCTCCTTAATTACAGGCTATAGCGTGACACATTTGCTGGAAGCCATAAGAATAGTTAATAAAGATATAAAATTTTATCAAGCGTCTACATCTGAGATGTTTGGTAAGGTGCAAAGTGTGCCACAAATAGAGAGTACTCCATTTCACCCCAGGAGTCCTTATGGCGTTGCTAAATTATATGCTCACTGGATGGTAGTGAATTACAGAGAATCCTATGATATGTTCTGCTCAAGTGGAATTCTTTTTAATCATGAGTCGCCGTTAAGAGGTATTGAATTTGTAACAAGAAAAATAACTGATGCTGTTACTAAAATTAAACTGGGTAAACTTGATTGTTTGGAGATTGGCAATCTTGATGCAAAGCGTGATTGGGGTTATGCAAAAGATTATGTTGAGGGTATGCATTTGATTCTTCAAGCCCAAAATGCAAGCACTTATGTCTTAGCAACTAATAGAGCAGTAAGCATAAGAAATTTTATCAAACTTGCGTTTGATGCTGTTGGAATTGATGTCGAATTCTCAGGAAAGAACATGCATGAAATTGGGTCATGCAAACTAACTGGTAAAACTTTAGTGAAAGTTAACAGTCAATTTTTTAGACCAGCAGAGGTTGACTTGTTGATTGGCGACCCTCAGAAGGCAAAACAGAATCTGGGATGGGAGCCAAAAACCTCTTTAGAGGAATTATGCATTTTAATGATCGAGGCAGATTTAAAAAGAAACTCACATGGTTAATTCACCCAAGGTGCTAATAACAGGTATTGAGGGTTTTACAGGCTATCATCTTAAGAAACATTTAGATGAGTATGGATTTAAGCCTATTGGGCTTCAGGGTGATATTCTTGATACAGAATCAGTGTTTTCTCAAATATCTAAAATTAAGCCTAATTACATAATTCATTTAGCCGGCATATCATATGCTGCAAATGACGATATTGTATCTATATACAACACTAACATAAAAGGTACATTGAATATCTTAGATGCTGTAAAAAATGTTAAGCAAATTCCAAAGAAAATTATTTTAGCCAGCAGCGCAACTATTTATGGTGACTCAAAAAATCTCATAAATGAAGAAACTAAGGTGAAACCTATTAATCATTATGGCTGCAGCAAGTTATCAATGGAATTTTTATCGCAAACTTATTTTAATGATATGCCAATTATAATCTCGAGACCATTTAATTATTCCGGTCTTTATCATGACAAAAGATTTTTAATACCTAAAATTATTCATGCTTACAAGAATAACTTAGCTGAAGTGGAGTTAGGGAATTTGAATATCTCCCGTGAGTTCAATGATATTAGAGATGTTGTTAATATCTACAGGCTTTTACTAGATTCAAACGCTTATTCAGATACTATAAACATTTGCAGTGGAAAAAGCGTGAAACTACTTCAATTAATTTCTAAAATGAATCATATTTCAAAACATAATATTAAGGTTGTAATGAATAAAAATTTTATTAGAAAATCAGATATTGATGATTTATCTGGGGATCCTTCCAAACTCCAATCAACTATAAATTATAGCTTTAAATACAAAATACAAGAAACGCTCAGATGGATGTATGAAAATGATTGATTTTTTAAATATCTCTACCCAAAGTCCATACATAAAGTTTCAAGAAAAGTATAATTATGCTGTCAGTCAGAACCAATCTAACATAGAAGCAATTTCAATATCTTCCTTCTCATCAGAACTAAAAGAAGTAGACTCAAGAATGGTAAACTTAAAATTTATTGAAAATAAAAAATTTATATTTTTCTCTAATTATAGCTCTCCAAAAGCAAGCCAATTTATATCTCATAACCAGATAGCTGCATTAATATATTGGGAGAGTGCTAATATTCAGATAAGAATGAAGGCTAAGATTAAGAAAACTTCAGATATTTTTAACAAACAGTACTTTAGAAAAAGATCTCAAAAAAAAAATGCATTGGCGATTTCTTCAAATCAATCTCAACTCGTTGACTCATTTGAAACTGTAAGAAAAAACTATATTAACTCCTTAGAGTTTGATGATTTAAAAAAATGTCCAGAGTTTTGGGGAGGTTATTCATTTACTCCTTACTATTTTGAATTTTGGGAAGGTCATAAGTCACGATTGAATAGAAGAGAAGTCTATGAAAAAAGTGATGATAGCTGGAAGCATTATTTTCTTCAGCCCTAGGTAAAATTTTATTGCGTAATAGGTTAATTAGTATAAAATCATCTTCACAAAATGATTAAAAACAAAACATCACAATCACACTACATTATTTTTAACAGTTAATGTCTATAATCTGTTCTAATTTTCTAAAGGTACTCTCATAGCTTCTCAGAAAAAAAATATCACACCTATTAACGAAAAAATAAGAGCTACTGAGGTAATGCTTATTGGCTCAAATGGAGAGAAACAAGGTTTAGTTCCGATTGATTTAGCTTTAAATTCTGCTAAGGCTGCATCTCTTGATCTGGTTCAAGTATCACCATCTGACGCAAATCCAGTTGTTTGTAAGCTATTAGATTATGGAAAGCATATCTTTGAAAAGAAGAAAAGCACTTCCTCTTCCAAAGTTAAAGTAAAGAGAAACACTGTTAAAGAAATTAAATTTAGACCTTCCACTGACATAGGTGATTACAATATTAAATTAAAAAAGATTAAAAGCTTTATTCTTGACGGAGATAAGACTAAAATAAGCGTC
>MDTG01107626.1_pt1 | contig 24074 bp, 20 predicted proteins | sample 811421 | NCBI WGS metagenome assembly MDTG01 (sample SAMN05326645, study PRJNA326480) | marine metagenome | isolation source: seawater | place: Pacific Ocean: South East | collected 2011
CAACCGCGGAAGTAGCTCAGTTGGTAGAGCATCAGCCTTCCAAGCTGAGGGTCGCGGGTTCGAATCCCGTCTTCCGCTCAAAGGCTAAGGCCGATGTAGCTCAGGGGTAGAGCGTTTCCTTGGTAAGGAAGAGGTCACGGGTTCAATTCCCGTCATTGGCTCTAAAATTTAGAATCTTTACACTGTTTATATATTTAATAATCCATAGTCATGGCAAAAGAGAATTTTGTACGTACCAAGCCTCACTTGAACATTGGTACAATTGGTCACGTTGACCACGGAAAAACAACTTTGACAGCAGCAATCACAACTTGTTTGGCGAATGCTGGTTTGTCTGAAAAAAGAGATTTCGATTCAATCGACAACGCTCCTGAAGAAAAAGAGCGTGGTATCACTATCAACACTTCACACGTTGAGTATGAGACGGCTATCCGTCATTATGCACACGTTGACTGTCCAGGTCACGCTGATTATGTGAAGAACATGGTAACTGGTGCTGCTCAGATGGACGGTGCTATCTTGGTAGTAGCTGCCACGGATGGTCCAATGCCACAAACACGTGAGCACATCCTTCTAGGTCGTCAGGTAGGTATACCACGTATCGTCGTGTTTTTGAACAAGGCTGATATGGTTGATGATGAAGAATTGATGGAATTGGTAGACATGGAAGTACGTGATCTACTTACTTTCTACGAGTACGATGGTGACAACACTCCAGTTATCACAGGTTCTGCCCTAGGTGGGTTGAACGGAGAGCAGAAGTGGGTTGACACTATTATGGAATTGATGGATGCAGTTGATGCATGGATCGAAGAGCCAGAGCGTGATCGCGATAAGCCATTCTTAATGCCAATTGAGGATGTGTTCTCAATTACTGGTCGTGGTACTGTAGCAACTGGTCGTATCGAGACCGGTATTGCAAACACAGGCGAATCAGTAGAAATCATCGGTTTCGGTGATGAAAAATTGACTTCAACTATTACTGGTGTTGAAATGTTCCGTAAGATTTTGGATACGGGTGAAGCCGGTGATAACGTAGGTATCCTCTTACGTGGTATCGAAAAGTCTGATATCCGTCGTGGTATGGTAATCTGTAAACCAGGTTCAATTACTCCTCACAAGAAATTCAAAGCAGAGGTTTACGTTTTGAAGAAAGAGGAAGGTGGTCGTCACACGCCATTCCATAACAAATACCGTCCACAGTTTTACCTACGTACAACTGACGTAACAGGTGAAATTCACCTTCCAGACGGTGTTGAAATGGTAATGCCAGGTGATAACTTGACCATTACCGTTGAGCTGATTGCAAACGTCGCTGTGAACACTGGTTTGCGTTTCGCAATCCGTGAAGGTGGACGTACAGTTGGCGCTGGTCAGGTAACTGAGATACTCGAGTAATATACTCGACTCAATAACCAAAAGGCAGTTTAAGGTGCCTCCTTTTCAGGAGGTGCCTTTCTGCCTACATACGGGCATAGTTCAATGGTAGAATAGCGGTCTCCAAAACCGTTGATCAGGGTTCGAATCCTTGTGCCCGTGCTTAGAGAAAAAAAAAGATGAGCAAAATCATTACATCATTACAAGATTCATGGAACGAGTTTGCAGTAAAAGCAACTTGGCCTTCATTGAGTGAACTGCAAAAGAGTACAGTTCTAGTAATTATAGGTACCGTCATCTTTTCGCTAGTAGTATTTGGTATGGACAAAGCAATCTCAACAGTGCTTGAGTTTGTGTATTCAATTTTCGGGTAATCATGTCAGATACGGGAATGAAATGGTATGTTCTACGCACAATTAGCGGACAAGAGCATAAAACCAAGACTTACATCGAAAAGGAGATGGCTCATGCAGGAATGAGTGAACTCGTTGGTCAGATTGTAATTCCTATGGAGAAAGTTGTGCAGGTGCGCAACGGGAAGAAGGTCATCAAAGAGAAGACCAAGACCCCAGGATATATGTACGTTGAAACAACGTTGACTGGTGAGGTAAGTCATATGATTAAGAATCTTCCGAATGTTATCGGCTTCTTATCAAATGTAAAAGGTGAAGATCCTTCACCGATGCGTGCATCAGAAGTAAGGCGTCTACTTGGAGAAGTAGATAAAGAAGCTGAAAATGTTGCAATGCTGATGATTCCATTTACAGTGGGTGAAACAGTAAAAGTAATCAATGGTCCATTCAGCACGTTTGATGCAACCATTGAAAAAATCAACGAGGAGAAACAAAAACTGGAGGTTACTGTCAAAATCTTCGGTCGTAAAACTCCTGTTGAGTTGAGCTTCACGGAAGTGGAGAAGTTATAATTGATATAGATGTGAGACTATATATAGGTTCGTTTTTCATGCTTCCAACTAGAGAAACGGCCACAACAACAACGCTAAATAGTAATAACAAGAAATGGCAAAAGAGGTTAGTAAAGTAGTAAAGCTGCAGGTCCGTGGTGGCCAGGCTAACCCTTCTCCTCCTGTAGGTCCAGCATTGGGTGCTGCGGGTGTCAATATCATGGAGTTCTGTAAGCAGTTTAATGCTCGTTCACAGGACAAAATGGGTCAAGTGTTGCCGGTAGTGATTTCTGTGTACGCAGATAAGAGATTCGACTTCATCGTTAAGACACCTCCAGCGGCGGTTCAATTGTTGGAAGCTGCAAAGATTAAGAAGGGATCATCAGAGCCTAACCGTAGTAAAGTTGCTAAAGTTACTTGGGATGCTGTTCGCAAGATTGCAGAGGATAAAATGGTTGATTTAAACTGTTTTACCGTTGAATCAGCAATGTCTATGATTGCTGGTACTGCGAGAAGTATGGGTATAACTGTTACAGGCGAGAAGCCGTTTTAATTAAAAGTTTGAAGCAATGGCAAAATTGACGAAAAACATGAAAAACGCGCTCGCCAAACTTGAAAAGGGTAAAGTATACTCTGTAAGCGAAGCAGCAGCCTTAGTAAAAGAGGTTAACTGCACTAAGTTTGATGCATCTGTTAACTTAGCAGTTCGTTTGGGTGTTGATCCACGTAAAGCAAACCAAATGGTTCGTGGCGTGGTAAGTCTTCCTCACGGCACTGGTAAGAGCGTACGTGTTTTGGCTTTAGTTACACCGGATAAGGTGGAAGAAGCAAAAGCAGCAGGTGCTGATTACGCGGGCCTTGATGAGTTCATCGAGAAAATTAAAGGTGGTTGGACGGACATTGATGTGATCGTCACAATGCCTTCAGTAATGGGTAAAATTGGGCCTTTGGGTCGTGTATTAGGTCCTCGTGGTTTGATGCCGAATCCTAAGTCTGGTACTGTTACTATGGACGTAGCGAAAGCCGTAGGTGAAGTAAAAGCTGGTAAGATCGACTTTAAAGTTGATCGTTACGGTATTGTTCACGCAGCGGTAGGTAAGGTATCTTTTGACGCAGTAAAGATTCAAGAGAACGCGGAAGAATTGATCAGAACATTGAACAAACTCAAACCATCATCGGCAAAGGGTACGTACATGAAGTCTGTATATATTTCTTCAACAATGTCTCCGGGTATTGCTGTAGATGCTAAGTCAGTTTCATAATCTTAAATTAGGAAAGCATTATGACGAGAGAAGAGAAACTTACTCAAATTGAAGAGCTAACAACAATTCTTAACGATACTCCAACAATTTATTTGGCGGATATCGAAGCACTAGATGCGGATACTACTTCTAGCTTGCGTAGAGCGAGCTTTGGTAAAGGTATTAAGCTGACAGTAGTTAAGAATACGTTGCTCAAGAGAGCTATGGATGCGTCTGATAAGGACTTTGATGGTCTTTACGACGTATTGAAAGGAAACACTAGTATTATGCTTGCTGAAGCTGGTAACGCTCCTGCGAAACTCATAAAAGAGTTCCGTAAGAAGAATGATAAGCCAGTTTTGAAAGGCGCTTGGATTGAAGAGAGCGTTTACGTGGGTGATGAAAACTTGGAAATGTTAACTGCGATCAAGTCAAAAGAAGAGTTGATTGGAGAAGTATTAACATTACTCCAGAGCCCTGCGAAAAATGTAGTTTCTGCACTTCAGAGCGCTGGTGGAAGGCTAGCGGGTCTCCTAAAAACTTTGGAAGAGCGCAACGCGTAATTCCTTGAATAATAAATAACTAAGTATTAAATTTTTTAAATTTTACTAAAAATGGCTGATATCAAAGAATTGGGCGATGCTCTAGTAAACTTGACAGTTAAGGAAGTATCTGAATTGGCAGATTACTTGAAAGAAGAACATGGCATTGAGCCTGCTGCTGCTGCAGTAGCTGTTGCTGGCCCTGCTGCTGGCGGCGAAGCTGGCGGTGGCGAGGAGCAAACTGAGTTCAACGTAGTCTTGAATGCTGCTGGTGGTTCTAAACTTGCTGTAGTCAAACTTGTTAAGGAAATGACGGGTCTTGGCTTGAAGGAAGCGAAAGAAAAAGTGGATAGCGCACCTGCTGCATTGAAGGAAGGCGTATCAAAAGACGAAGCAGAAGCTTTGAAAGCACAGCTTGAAGAAGCTGGTGCTGAAGTTGAGATCAAGTAATTGATTAACTGCTAGGTTATCCGGTTTAGGTCTTTGGGGGGCTCCCCTTAGGCCTAAACCCTTTTGTGTTTAATTAACATTTTGGGCTGAAATGGTAAACCAAATTAAAGCTCCACAGGAGCGAATCAACTTTTCATCAACTGCTATTAAGACGGCATTCCCGGACTTTCTAGATATTCAGTTGAAGAGTTTTATGGACTTCTTCCAGATTGAGACGAAGCCATCGGAAAGATCAGAAGAAGGTCTTCATCGCGTATTTGCGGAAAATTTCCCTATTTCGGATTCAAGAAACAACTTCGTTCTTGAGTTCTTAGACTACTTTGTCGATCCACCGCGTTATTCAGAGCGTGAATGTATTGAGCGTGGTTTGACATTCTGTGTTCCATTGAAGGCGCGTCTAAAATTGTATTGTACGGATCCCGAGCACGAAGATTTTGAAACAATCGTTCAAGACGTGTATCTAGGAACCATTCCTTATATGTCTCCACGAGGCACCTTTATTGTAAATGGTGCTGAGCGTATTATCGTGAGTCAGTTGCATCGTTCACCTGGTGTATTCTTCGGTCAGTCATACCACGCAAACGGAACAAAACTCTATTCAGCCCGTATTATTCCGTTTAAAGGATCTTGGATTGAATTCGCTACGGATATCAACCAAGTAATGTATGCGTACATTGACCGAAAGAAGAAGTTACCTGTTACTACACTGCTGCGTTCTATCGGTTATGAAAGAGACAAAGACATTCTAGAAATATTCGATTTGGCCGAAGAGATCAAAGTGAGCAAGGCTGCATTGAAGCGCTCAATTGGTCGCAAGCTTGCGGCGAGAGTTTTAAAGACTTGGATTGAAGATTTCGTGGATGAAGATACTGGTGAGGTGGTATCTATAGAGCGTAACGAGGTTATTTTAGACCGCGATACGATTCTGGATAAAGTGCATACTGAAGAAATTCTCGATGCTGAAGTAAGCACTATCCTTCTTCACAAAGAAGACATTGCTTCTTCTGATTTTGCTATCATCCATAATACACTCCAAAAAGATCCAACGAATACGGAGAAAGAAGCTGTAGAACACATCTACCGTCAATTGCGTAACGCTGAACCGCCAGACGAAGAAACAGCTCGTGGTATTATCGATAAGTTGTTCTTCTCTGAGCAGCGTTATTCGCTTGGTGAAGTCGGTCGTTACCGTTTAAACAAAAAATTGTACGAAGGTTCTGATGAAGATTCTCAAGTATTAACCAAAGGTGATATCATCGAAATTATCAAGCGCTTAATCGAGTTGATTAATTCGAAAGCGGAGATTGACGATATCGATCACTTGAGCAACCGTCGTGTACGTACTGTAGGTGAGCAGATGGCCAACCAATTTGGTGTGGGTCTAGCGCGAATGGCACGTACTATCCGTGAGCGTATGAATGTTCGAGATAATGAGGTATTTACGCCAATCGATTTGATCAATGCAAAGACATTGTCTTCTGTGATTAATTCCTTCTTCGGTACAAACCAGCTGAGCCAGTTTATGGATCAGACCAACCCGTTGTCTGAGATAACGCACAAGCGTCGCCTTTCAGCCCTAGGTCCAGGTGGTCTGTCGCGTGAGCGAGCCGGTTTCGAGGTTCGTGATGTTCACTACACCCACTACGGTCGTTTATGTCCTATCGAAACTCCGGAAGGTCCAAACATTGGTTTGATTTCTTCACTTTGTGTATATGCCAAAGTGAACTCGATGGGATTCATCGAAACGCCTTACCGCAAAGTTGAAGAAGGTAAAGTTGTTGTTGATGAAGCTCCACAATACTTAAGTGCAGAAGAAGAGGAAGCGAAAGTTATCGCTCAAGCGAATGCTCCAATCAGCCCAGACGGAACATTCATTAATGAGAAGGTAAAAGTTCGTGAGGAAGGTGACTTCCCAGTTGTTGAGCCAATGACCATTGACTTTATGGATGTTGCGCCAAACCAGATTGCTTCAATTTCTGCATCCCTCATTCCGTTCCTTGAGCACGATGATGCAAACCGTGCATTGATGGGATCAAATATGATGCGTCAGGCCGTACCGCTATTGCGTCCTGAAGCTCCAATCGTTGGTACTGGTCTCGAAAGACAGGTAGCCACAGATTCACGTGTATTGATCAACTCAGAAGGATCGGGAACCGTTGAGTATGTGGATTCTATGCAGATCCAGATTCGTTACGACCGTAGTGATGAAGATCGCGCAGTAAGCTTCGAAGAGGACGTGAAGACGTACCACTTGGTGAAGTTCCAGAAAACAAATCAGGGTACGACTATCAACCTGAAGCCTATCGTCAAGCGAGGTGATCGTGTTCAATTTGGTCAAGTATTATGTGAAGGGTATGCTACTCAGAAAGGAGAACTTGCATTGGGTCGTAACATGCTTGTTTCATTTATGCCGTGGAAAGGATACAACTTTGAGGATGCAATCGTGATATCTGAGCGCGTAGTTCGCGAAGATATTTTTACATCTATTCATATTGATGAATACTCTCTGGAGGTTCGTGATACGAAGTTGGGTGCTGAGGAATTAACTGCAGATATTCCGAACGTAAGTGAGGAAGCAACAAAAGACCTTGATGAGAACGGTATTATACGAGTCGGTGCCGAAATTAAACCAGGCGATATCCTTATCGGTAAGATTACACCGAAAGGAGAGAGCGATCCTTCACCAGAAGAGAAACTACTCCGTGCCATTTTTGGTGACAAGGCGGGTGATGTAAAAGATGCTTCATTGAAAGCTTCTCCATCATTGAATGGTGTAGTTATCGATAAGAAGTTGTTTACGCGTTTGGTTAAAGACAAGCGTCAACGTGCTGAGGATAAAGAGGAAATTGCACAACTCGATCTCGAAATGGCTGCTGAATTGGTAGAATTGAAGTCGGTTTTTGTATCAAAATTGAGTGCTTTAGTTCAGGGTAAGACTTCTCAAGGTGTCATTAACGACCTCAATGAAGATGTAATTCCAAAGGGAACTAAGTTTACGTTGAAAGCGTTGAATGCTATTGAAGATTACAGCCGTATCGTAGGAGGTAAGTGGACAACTGACGACGTTCGCAACGACAAAATCGATACGTTGATTCACAACTATAAGATTCGAGTAAATGATACCCAAGGTTCTTACCGCAGGAAGCGTTTCGCGATTACAGTAGGTGATGAATTGCCAGCTGGCATTGTGAAATTGGCCAAAGTATACATCGCTAAGAAGCGCAAGTTAAAAGTAGGTGATAAGATGGCAGGTCGTCACGGTAACAAAGGTATCGTTGCAAGAATTGTACGTGATGAGGACATGCCGTTCTTGGAAGATGGAACTCCAGTGGATATTGTATTGAACCCACTAGGTGTACCTTCTCGTATGAATATCGGTCAGATTTACGAAACGGTACTAGGTTGGGCAGGCAGAAAGCTCGATAAGAACTTTGCTACACCAATCTTTGACGGTGCGTCACTTGATGATATCTCCTCGTACGTTAGTGAGTCGGGACTCCCTGAGTTCGGTCACACACAATTGTACGATGGTGGTACGGGTCAGCCGTTTGATCAAAGAGCAACTGTAGGCATCATCTACATGTTAAAATTAGGTCATATGGTAGATGATAAGATGCACGCTCGTTCTATTGGTCCATACTCATTGATTACACAGCAACCATTGGGTGGTAAAGCTCAGTTTGGTGGTCAGCGTTTCGGTGAGATGGAGGTATGGGCACTCGAGGCCTTCGGTGCTGCTAACATCTTGCGTGAGATCCTAACAGTGAAATCAGATGACGTTATTGGTCGTGCGAAGACATACGAGGCAATCGTGAAAGGCGAGCGCATGCCGACTCCAGGTATCCCGGAATCTTTCAATGTATTGTTACATGAATTGAAAGGTTTAGGATTGAAAGTAACATTGGACTAAAAATAAATAATCCCCGAGGCCGAGAACTCGGGTTTTAATACAATCGCATTATGGCTATTAGAAAGAGCGATAAAAATCAAAACAGCGCATTCAACAAGATCACAATCTCTTTGACTGCCCCTGAAACCATCCTTGAAAACAGTCACGGAGAGGTTTTGAAACCGGAAACAATCAATTACCGCACGCACAAACCAGAGCGTGATGGTCTTTTCTGTGAGCGTATCTTCGGTCCTGTAAAGGATTACGAGTGTGCTTGTGGTAAGTACAAGCGTATCCGTTACAAAGGTATTGTTTGTGACCGTTGTGGTGTTGAGGTAACCGAAAAGAAGGTACGTCGTGATCGCGTAGGACACATCTCGTTGGTGGTTCCGGTGGTACACATTTGGTACTTCCGTTCGTTGCCAAATAAAATTGGTTACTTATTAGGCTTGCCGTCTAAAAAGCTAGACATGGTGATTTACTATGAGCGTTATGTAGTAATCCAGGCAGGCAATGCAGTAGATAACGAAGGCAATCCGCTTGAGCGCATGCAGTTCTTGACTGAAGACGAGTACTTGGATGCAATGGAGCGCTTACCAATCGAAAACCAATATTTGGAAGATTCTGATCCGAATAAGTTTATCGCCAAAATGGGTGCTGAAGCTGTTCAAGCGCTACTCGGTACGCTTGATTTGGATGAGCTGTCTTACCAGTTGCGCCATAAGGCCAATACGGAAACTTCTCAGCAACGTAAGCAGGAGGCATTGAAGCGTCTGCAGGTTGTAGAGAGCTTGCGCGACGCAAACTCACGTATTGAGAACAATCCAGAGTGGATGGTAATGAGCGTCGTTCCGGTCATTCCGCCAGAGCTCCGTCCATTGGTACCGCTAGATGGTGGTCGTTTTGCAACATCAGATTTGAATGACCTTTACCGTCGTGTAATTATCCGTAACAACCGTTTGAAGCGTCTTCTTGAAATTAAGGCTCCAGAGGTCATCTTGAGAAATGAGAAGCGCATGCTTCAGGAATCTGTAGACAGTCTTTTCGACAACACTCGTAAGTCTTCTGCAGTTAAAACTGAAAGCAACCGTCCTTTGAAATCACTTTCGGATTCATTGAAAGGTAAGCAAGGTCGTTTCCGTCAAAACCTATTGGGTAAGCGTGTTGATTACTCTGCTCGTTCCGTAATTGTCGTAGGTCCAGAATTGAAACTACACGAATGTGGGCTTCCTAAAAACATGGCTGCTGAGCTTTACAAGCCGTTCATCGTTCGTAAGTTGATTGAAAGAGGTATTGTGAAGACTGTGAAATCAGGTAAAAAAATCATCGATCGTCGTGACCCGGTGGTTTGGGACATCTTAGAAAACGTGATGAAAGGTCATCCAGTACTATTGAACCGTGCGCCAACCCTTCACCGTTTGGGTATCCAAGCGTTCCAGCCAAAGCTTATTGAGGGTAAAGCAATCCAATTACACCCGCTAGCGTGTACGGCATTTAATGCGGATTTCGATGGTGATCAGATGGCTGTTCACTTACCACTAGGCCCAGCAGCGATTTTGGAAGCGCAAGTATTGATGCTAGCCTCTCACAATATCTTAAACCCTGCAAATGGTTCGCCTATTGCCGTTCCTTCGCAGGATATGGTATTGGGTCTATACTATATGACCAAATCGATGAAGAATACTAAAGATATGCCGGTAAGAGGTGAGGGTATGGTATTCTACTCCCCTGAAGAAGTTGGGATTGCATTGAATGAAGGAGCTGTTGATTTGCATGCTCAAATCAAGATTAAAGGACGCGTTGAACAAGAAGATGGTTCTATGAAAATGGAATTCATCGAGACGACTGTTGGTCGTGTATTGTTTAACCAAGCTGTTCCGGATCGCGTACCTTTCATCAATCAGGTACTTACTAAGAAAGCTTTACGTGGTATTATCGCGGATGTCTTGAAAAAGACAGATGTACCTTCAACTGCGAAGTTCTTAGATGATATTAAGTCTATGGGCTACGGCCGTGCATTCCGCGGTGGTCTATCGTTCTCTTTGAATGATATACGTATCCCAGAAGCGAAGCAGAAATTGATCTCAGAAGCTTCTGAAGAAGTTGAAGGTATCTTCGCTTCGTACAATATGGGTCTTATCACCAATAACGAACGTTACAACCAGGTGATTGACGTATGGACCAACACAAACGCTCGTTTGACACAAGAAGCAATGAGCACGTTGATCAACGATCGTCAAGGTTTCAATCCAATCTACATGATGCTAGATTCTGGAGCACGTGGTTCGAAAGAGCAGATTCGTCAGCTCTCTGGTATGCGTGGTTTGATGGCTAAGCCACAGAAATCTGGTTCTGCAGGTGGTGAGATTATCGAAAACCCTATTATCTCTAACTTTAAGGAAGGTCTATCCATCCTTGAGTACTTTATTTCAACCCACGGTGCACGTAAGGGTCTTGCGGATACTGCATTGAAAACAGCAGATGCTGGTTACTTGACACGTCGACTTCATGATGTTGCTCAGGATGTAGTCGTAAACGAAGTAGATTGTGGCACATTGCGTGGTTTGGAAGTTACTGCATTGAAGAAGAGCGAAGAGATTGTTGAAACACTTGCGGAGCGCATCATAGGTCGCGTTTCTTTGAATAATGTAGTTGATCCATTGACGGATGAGGTATACATAGAAGCTGGTGAAATTATCTCTGAGGAGATTGCCAACAAGATTAACGTATCTGCCATCGAAACAGTTGAAGTACGCTCTCCGCTAACATGTGCTACCAAGCGCGGTATTTGTGAGAAGTGTTATGGTACAAATCTCGCTACCAACAAAGGTGCTCAGCAAGGTGATTCAGTAGGCGTTATTGCAGCACAGTCTATTGGTGAACCAGGAACACAGCTGACACTTCGTACTTTCCACGTTGGGGGTACAGCAGGTAACGTATCTGAAGAGAACAAAATTCTAGCGAAGTTCAACGGTAAGATTGAACTAGAAGATGTCCGTACAGTAGATAATGAGGACGGCGAAAAGGTGGTTATCGGTCGTACTGGAGAAATGCGTTTAGTTGATATGAAGACGGGTCGCACAGTAATGACCAATAACATTCCTTACGGTGGTATCTTGAAAGTGAAAGATGGTCAGAAAGTTAAGAAAGGCGCTGAGATCGTTCAATGGGATCCGTACAACGCTGTTATTATAGCAGAGGCCCCGGGTAAGATTTCTTACAAGGATATTATCCAGGGAACCACTTATAAAGTAGAGATTGATGAGCAAACCGGTTTCCAAGACAAGGTAATTTCTGAAAACCGTAACCGTAAGTTGATTCCAACCATCCAGGTGATGGACGGTGACGGCAACGAAGTGAAGCACTACACATTGCCTGTAGGTGCACACTTGATGGTTGAAGAAGGTGAGGAGATTCCAGCAGGTAAAATTCTTGTTAAGATCGCACGTAAGAGTGCTAAGGCAGGTGATATTACCGGTGGTCTTCCACGTGTAACTGAATTGTTTGAAGCGCGTAACCCATCAAACCCAGCAGTTGTTGCCGCAATTGATGGTATCGTGAGCTACGGTAAAATCAAGCGCGGTAATCGTGAAATCATCATCGAAAGTCGTACTGGTGAGGTGAAGAAATATTTAATCAACTTGAGCAAGCAGATCCTCGTTCAGGAGAATGATTTTGTGAAAGCAGGTACGCCACTTTCCGATGGTGCCATTACTCCGAACGATATCCTAGCGATCAAAGGTCCTACTGCAGTACAGTCGTACTTAGTAAATGAGATACAAGAAGTATACCGACTCCAGGGTGTAAAAATCAACGATAAGCACTTCGAGGTTATTGTTCGTCAGATGATGCGTAAGGTGAAGATTCAAGATACAGGGGATACTTTGTTCTTGGAAGGTAACCTAGCACACGCTGTAGATTTCATTGAAGAGAACGATAACATCTTCGGAATGAAGGTTGTTGAAGAAGCTGGTGATAGCGAGAACTTGAAAGTAGGTCAAATCATTAGTTCTCGTGAGCTGCGTGACGAAAATAGCATTCTTACTCGTGAAGACAAAGTACTTGTAGTAGCGCGTGATGCGCGTCCTGCCACTGCCTCGCCAGTACTTCAAGGTATTACTAGAGCGTCGCTACAAACGAAATCGTTCATCTCTGCGGCATCGTTCCAGGAGACTACGAAAGTATTGAACGAGGCGGCTGTAAACGCGAAGGAGGATACACTAGAAGGTTTGAAAGAAAACGTTATCGTGGGTCACTTGATTCCGGCAGGTACCGGTTTGAAGAAATATCGTTCAACATTGGTTGGCTCTAAGGAAGAGTACGAGCAGATGCAAGAAACGCTAAGCGTGGACGTAGAATAAGTTTAAGCGTAGATTATGGCTGATCAGAAGGAAGGACAAATCAACATTGAGTTGAGCGAAGAAATGGCTCAAGGTGTGTACAGTAACTTAGTCGCAATCAATCACAGCCCTACAGAGTTTGTTTTGGATTTCATTCAGATGATGCCAGGAGTGCCGAAAGCGAAAGTACAGTCGAGAGTCATCCTGACTCCAGAACACGCCAAGCGTTTGCTCGGTGCTTTGAACGACAATGTAAGTCGCTATGAACAGAACTTCGGTGATATTCAAACCCACGAACCTCCTCAGGTACCATTGAATTTTGGTGGACCCACTGGAGAAGCTTAAGCGAAATTTTAAGATTTTATATGAACCCTTGGCCTTCGCCAAGGGTTCTTTATTTTAGTAGATATCAATTGAATATGAAAAACCTTTGCTTAAGTTTATCCCTATTGCTTGGAATGACGCTGCAAGCCCAAATCTATCAAGGATTCACCTCTTTAGGGTCGACCATCACTCTAGATATCACCCTGAACACTAACACCGATTCCGTTGATATCGAAATCAGCGGTCCTGCCTCCGGATATTACTCCGTGGGCTTTGGAGGTACTGGAATGAACGGTACCTACATCATGCTTGTGAACTCCAATGGTACAGTTGGGGAGCGAAAATTAGGACAATGGAACGGCGGTTCAGCACTAACCTCGTCCATAGCTTATAGCGCAATCACTTCTAGCGGTTTGCGAACTGCCTATATCGAAAGAGCCCGTATAGGTGCCTCAACAAACCATTATACGTTCCCTGCCTCCGGAGGTTCAATTGCGCTTATCTGGGCGAAAGGAGGTACATCTTTTGGTAATCACGGCAGTATAAATAGAGGATTCGGCTCCATTAATTTGATTAATCAGTGCAACATTGCAACAACAACATTAATTACTCAAAGTATTTGTCCGGGAGATTCTGTGCAAATCTTTGGCGATTGGGTGAGCCAGCCAGGTACCTATTCGGATACACTCGTAACGGCCATAGGGTGTGATTCTGTGCTAGAACAAAGTGTGCAATTCAATGCACCCATAGTAAACACCCTACCATCAGTGAGTATATGTCAAGGCGATAGCATCCAAATTTTTGGAACCTGGGTGACGACTGCAACTACGTTGTATGATTCTTTATCTACTCCAGCAGGTTGTGATTCTGTGGTTGCACAGGAGATTCTCGTGAATTTCACAGTAAGTAATACAATCCCTGCTGCCGGCCTTTGCGCGGGCGATAGCGTATTCTATTTAGACACTTGGCACAATGATACTGGTTCTGTTGTATACAACGGCGTGACTGCATTCGGTTGTGATTCTATTGTAACCGGTAGGGTCAATTACCTGCCCACGGTGGATACCGGGTCTATTTATCTATCTCTAACATTTCAATCTACTATGTACGTGGGTACAGACCTAGGAGCGACTTATTACTGGTTCAACTGTAATACGGGCGCTTTCGTAGATACCACAATGGGTGCAGATACCCTGAGCCCAGGCAATGAGTTTTTACAAGCTCCTGATACAGGGTATTATGCCGCAATCATTGTAAAACCAGGGTTCTGTTCAGACACCTCAGGGTGTAAGTTTTATTACGTCGATGTACCAGAATATGAAACAGGTATTTCACTTCGTCCAATTCCAGCAACCACCTCTCTTCAAATTTTGTTGAATCAGCTAAGCAGTAACATTGATTATGAAATCTTTGATCTTTCAGGGAAGATTATTGCTTGTGGAACCTTCCAGAGGGGACAATCTACCTTTGATATCTCTAGTTATGCTTCTGGTATGTACCTCTTGCGACTACAGGACGGAAGAACTCTTAAATTTATTAAGGAGTAAATTATAGAACGAAAAATGGGTTCTATGGGCGATTTTTATTAATTAAAGCTTTGTTAGCTTTACCCAATTGGCCCCAGAGAGATTTGATTTATGCACTAAATTCTTCGATTACGCCGAGAATAAGCTTCAATCCTTTATCTAGCTCTTCAGTAGTAATGGTCAGCGGTGGAGTGATACGAATGGCATTCTCTGCGAACAAGAAACTATTGGTAATCAACCCTTCTTCTTCCAAGCGAGTAATGACGGCAAAACTGTCTATTTTAGGCTTGAGCCACAAGCAGTACATAAGCCCCTTACCACTTATTTTTTCAATATTTGGATGAACAAGCACATCTCGAATGTGCTCCTCTTTGGCTGGGATACTTTCCATGAGCTCAGGTGAAGATTCAAGAGCCTCAAAGACTCCTAAAGAAGCTGCACAACTCACTGGATTTCCGCCAAAAGTGGTGATGTGCCCGAGAATAGGATTGACCTGGATGACTTTCATAATGTGTTCGGGGGCTACAAAAGCGCCCAGAGGCAAGCCGCCACCGTAGGCTTTCGCCAAACACATAATATCAGGACAGAAGCCATAGTCAAGGTGCGCAAACCAAGGTCCAGTCCTACCCATACCGGTTTGAATCTCATCTAGAATCATGAGTGCGCCAACTTCTTGACAACGGGCGCGTACTGCAGTAATCCACGCCTTATCCGCAGGAATATAGCCGCTACCTGCTTGGATACATTCAATCACAACACCTGCAGTCTTTGATGTGATCTGCTCAAGTACAGCGAAATCATTAAAATTTGCCTGAAATGTATCTGGCAGTAGAGGGTAATAACCGTCTTTATATTTATCAGACCCTTGGATGCTCAAGGAACCATGTGTTGAACCGTGGTAGCTGTTTGTGAAACTGATGAACTGGCTACGAGCCGTAAATTTCTTCGCAATCTTCATAGAAGCTTCAATGGCCTCAGTACCGCTATTCACGAAGTAGACGCGGTCCATATGCGGTTGGAGCTTCTCTAAAGTTTTCTGGGCTAATTTTGCTTGCGGCCCAATAGTAAATTCACCATACACCATCACGTGCATGTACTTTTTCACTTGGTCTAGAACGGACGCCACCACTTTCGGGTGGCCGTGTCCTAGGTTGGCCACAGAGATTCCCGAGATAAAATCGAGATAAGCCTTCCCTTCAGGGTCGTACAAATAATTGCCCTCAGCACGATCAATAACTAGAGCGCTAGGAGCGCCAACCACTTGAGCAACATAATCTAAAAACAAAGATTTGATATCTGTCATAGACTATCAAAAATACAGGTTTTACATAAAGCATAGATGTACTTACCTCCAATAAAAAACCACCCCGTGGGTGGTTTTTATTGGTTGCTTAACGCGTTAGGTGTCCGCCATCTGGGCTAGGACGTTTGCCTTTATCTCTCGGGCGGTCTTTGCCTTTCATGCGTTCCATCATTCTTCGGCCAAATTCTTTTTCAGCGCGCATTAGTTTCGCTGTCTTTTTAGCGCCGATTACATCGATGAAATCGTCGAGGTAAGATTTACGTAATTGTTCGATAGCAATTTGCGTGTCTGCAAAAGAGTACAGTATTTTTTCTACCTCTTTTTCTGACTTTTCATTACTGCTTAATTTCTTGAAGCCCGTGCGTTGGATTTCGCGGAGTTCGTGTTCCTTGTTCTGACGCTCGTTGTACACAGGCCAGAAGGCTTGGCTTTCGGCTACAGTCAGTTCTAATTCATCGGTGAGATAAGCCACCTTAATGGCCTCAATCTTCTCTTTCTTTTTTTCAAGCTCTGCACGATCGCCCGTCTTAGGCTGTGCTATGACCGCTCCTGCTGAGAGCAATAGGCCAAAAATCAACGTCTTTTTCATAATTCTAAGTATTTGTAATCTGAATGGTAATAGTCGTAATATACATCTGTATCGAGTTCCACCTCAGCGAACTCGAGCGAATCGGGCTCCACAAGGGGGTACATATCCTCAACCTGCACATAGCCTAGGCTGTACATGTCGGCCAATAGCTCTACGGTTACTTCACTATCATTAGTTAAAGTGTTCGGCCAAAAGAGTACTGCCAAAGCAATAGAAGCAGCTGTGGTCATCGACCATCGAACAATGCGTGTGTAGCTCGACTTCGTTGCAACAAACGGGCTCGAGGTCCGGTCCACGAAATGCTGCTCCGGAATGCGGTGAAGCTTTACTTTGAGCTCTTTTAGCTGAGTATCGCTTGCTGTATGTATTCCTTGTTTATCCATGTTGATAGTTAGAGTTATCGTAATTATGGAAGGTTTAAAAGGCCTATTAATTTTTCTTCCATCTTCTTTTTAGCGTGGTGGTAATTTGCCTTAAGTGCACCGATGGAGGTACCCGTGAGTTCGGCAATATCCTTAAAGCTCAAATCTTGGTAATACCGCAATTCAAAAACCAACTGCTGTTTTTCCGGAAGGCCGGTAAGGACTTCTTGCACTTTATCATTGATCTCTTCACTGTCCCATTTTAGCTTGGAGGAGCTCTGTGCGGTATAGGCACTCTCTAAATCGGCACTGAGATGTCGCTTTTCCTTTTTCAGCTCGTTCAGAGCAGCATTGCGAACAATTGTGTAGCACCAGGTAAATATATGGCTGTTGCCCTTGAACTTGTGGAGATTTTTCCAAATGTTGATCATCCCTTCTTGCAGGGCGTCTTGCGCCAATGATTCACTCTTAAGAATACCCACAGCACAATAGAGGAGACGTTCGCTGTACTGCTCAACGATTTCAAAAAAAGAAGCCTCCCACTGCTCTTGCAATAGGAGGCCCTTAATATTCTTGGTTTCCTCCATTGTTCTTTAGATGAATGGAAGATACTAAAGGTTTAAGTGAACGATTACTTTCTAGCGATCACCTTTTGTGCTGCAGCCACTATGGCATCAGCGTTCAAACCGTATTTTTCCATAAGCTGTGCCGGAGTGCCACTCTCACCGAAGCTATCGTTTACGGCTACGAATTCTTGTGGCACTGGGTTGTTGGTCACCAAAGTCTGTGCAACGCTTTCGCCCAAACCACCAAAGCGGTTGTGCTCTTCAGCAGTCACTACACATCTTGTTTTTGCAACAGATACGAGGATTGCTTTTTCGTCTAACGGCTTAATAGTAGCCATGTTAATAACCTCTGCGCTTACGCCTGTACCTTCTAGTGCTTCAGCTGCTTGTAATGCTTCCCATACTAGATGGCCTGTTGCGATGATAGTGACGTCTGTTCCTTCGGTTAGAACATCGCCTTTACCAATCTCAAATTTGGCATCGGCAGGAGTGAAATTCACCACTTTAGGGCGACCGAAGCGCAAGTATACAGGACCTTCGTAATCTGCGATAGCGATTGTGGCGGCTTTCGTCTGATTGTAATCACAAGGGTTGATCACAACCATATGCGGCAACATTTTCATCAGACCGATATCCTCAAGGATTTGGTGCGTTGCACCGTCCTCACCAAGAGTAAGACCGGCATGAGAAGCACATATTTTAACGTTTTTACCGCTATACGCGATGCTCTGACGAATCTGATCGTATACGCGACCCGTAGAGAAGTTGGCAAAGGTTCCAGTGAAAGGGATTTTACCACCGATGGTCAGACCTGCGGCAATACCCATCATGTTTGCTTCTGCGATACCTACTTGAAAGAATCGGTCTGGATTTTGATCTGCAAAAGCATTCATTTTAAGAGAACCAGTAAGGTCAGCACAAAGTGCTACAACGTTTTCATTCGTTTTACCTAATTCTTCCAAGCCAGCACCAAAGCCTGAACGGGTATCTTTACTTCCTGAATCTCTGTACTTCTTCATGTTAGTTGATTTTAACAATGGTTGAGGAGCCAGGGCTCACTCTGAATTCTTTGTTTTTACTATATCCGGTTTCCTGTGCAAATTTACTTCGGAAGACCACCTTGTATTGGCCAGGTTGTAGCTGGAACACCTGGCGCTCGCTACTTTCGCTTAAGTCGACTACCCATTCGTATCCATCCTCTCTTTGAACGAATACGGCACCAAACCCACTAACCCTGTTCTGAATGGTGACCATTCCAGGAGGAGGTACCGCTATAGTTGTGGAAGCACTTGCCTTGATATGCACACCTTCTTGTACAATTCTAGGCAAGGTTAATATCTCCAAATCGTAGGTGCCACTGAGGTATTTTTGTGCGGTTCCGAATTCTTGTACATGCAAGATGGTTTCTTTACCCTGCGGTTTTACGATACACGCAATACTGTTGGACATTCTTGGTGACGCCTTTAGGACTAATTCTCCTTGGGGTGTTTTGGCGCCGATGTGCGTATGCGTTCTGCTATGAATAATAATACTGTCAACTCGGATTGGCGGCACAGTGTGTACTTCCATATCATAAACAACTAGAGGGTCGAGTTCTAACGTATCTGGAACACCTTTGTAGTTCAGCGTATGCACAAAGCTCTCTTTAACCTTGCCAGAGGTATGGTCGTAGAGAAGAATAGGCACATCCGTTTCTGTAGGTTTGTTATTTATGTCCAATAGGTTTATCTGAGCGGTTGTATTATCTAGCGCTTGAGAAATGACGACACCGAGCACATTTTTGAAGGTGTTCTCGTCGGAAGCATCGAAAAATGTACCCACGCATTCAAAGCTGTTCCTGAATTCTTCGTCTAAACCAATACCAATGACAAAAGGTTTGAGAATAATTCCCTTCTTCTGCAACCGCTTACTAACAATGCAAGGATCTCCATCACACGCTTCTGCACCGTCTGTGATAAGGATAATAATATTCCTACAATCATCGCACGCCGGAAAATCGCTCGAGGCTTTCAAAAGTGATCCTGCAATAGGTGTTGTCCCTCGTGGAGTGATGCTCTTGAGTAAACGCTTAATCTTATATATGTTTCCTTTACCGAAAGGAACTTCTAGGCGCGTATCGGAGCAATCTTGCGGAGGAACAGGCTTTTGATGGCCGTAAACACGAAGAGCCAATTGGAAATTCCCTTCACTCTGTATTTCCTGAAGACTGTCTAGGATTTGCCCCATTAAGCGCTGGGCAACATCAATCTTTGCGCCCGTTTCCCATCGTCCGTACATACTTTGGCTTCCGTCGAACACAAAGAGGATTCTCGTCAGCGGTGGACGCTGTCCCTCTTGCTTCGGTTGTGCTATGAGCACAGTGCAAGAAATTAATGCTATGAGGGCGGTGAGTTTTTTCAAGACGTATGATCTTAGTAATCGCCTAAGGTTTCTTCGTTTTGAGCGAGCGCACTTACGAGCTGCTCGTCGTTAGGCGCAACACCGTGCCATTTGTGGGTACCCATCATAAAGTCAACACCATTGCCCATTTCAGTTCTAAGCAATAAACATACCGGTTTACCGTTGCCAAGTTTTCCTTTAGCTTCTGCAATGGCAGTATCGATTACATCAAGATGGTTACCCTTGGCAATATCAATAACGTCCCATCCAAAGGCTTCAAATTTGCTACGAAGCGAACCCATAGCCAAAACGTCGTCCGTTGAACCGTCAATCTGCTTCTCGTTGACATCTACTGCAGCGATTAGGTTATCTACCTTTTTCGCAGAAGCATACATTGCGGCTTCCCAGACCTGTCCTTCCTGCAGCTCGCCATCACCGTGTAAGGTGAATACCGTGCTATTGTCACCGTTAAGTTTTTTTGCAGATGCTGCACCCAAGGCAACGCTAAGGCCTTGACCTAAAGAACCAGAAGCGATACGGATACCTTCCAAACCTTCGTGCGTAGTAGGGTGGCCTTGCAGACGTGTGTTCAATTTTCTGAACGTTGCTAATTCACTAACCTCAAAGTAACCTGCTCGAGCAAGTACAGAATATATTACTGGACTGATGTGGCCGTTTGAAAGGAAGAACAGATCTTCACCTATACCGTCCATTTTAAAATCTGCAGCATTGTGGTTCATATGCTTGAAGTACAACGAAACGAGGTATTCCACACAACCTAGAGAACCACCAGGGTGCCCTGAGTTTACGGCGTGAACCATTCTTACAATATCCCTACGTACTTGCGATACGACGGCTTGAAGGTTTTCTTGTGACATGAGTACTGCACATTTTTTATTACTACAAAAATAGGCCAATTCTTGGGGGCACAACGAATTACACTCTTCCCATATATACACACGTTGCTAACAAGATTCTAGTATATCTTTGCCCGCCTAAAGCATTAGATATGAAGTGTGGTATTGTCGGTTTGCCGAACGTCGGAAAAAGTACATTGTTCAACTGTCTCTCAAGCGCAAAAGCTCAGGCAGCCAATTATCCATTCTGTACCATAGAGCCCAATTTAGGACAGGTGACTGTTCCTGATCACCGCTTGGAGCGATTGGCAGAGATTGTGAATCCTCAGAAAGTTCAAGCTGCCAGCGTAGAAATTGTAGATATTGCAGGTTTGGTAAGAGGTGCTTCAAAAGGTGAAGGTTTAGGTAACCAATTTCTCGGTAATATCCGCGAGACCAATGCCATCATTCATGTCTTGAGATGCTTCGAAAATGAGAACGTTACCCACGTTGAAGGAAGCGTTGACCCTATACGAGATAAGGAAATCATAGATATCGAATTACAGCTAAAAGACCTCGAAACTGCTGAAAAACGCCTTGAAAAGGCCAAAAAAATGGGTAAAAGTGGAGGAAAAGAGGCAAAATTGAATGTTGCGACTTTGGAGCGTTTGGTGAATTTCTTGATGGAAGGAAAGAACGTTCGTGGCTTTGATCGCACCGACCGCGAAAGAGCTTTGCTCAAAGAAATGCAACTGTTGACTGACAAGCCAGTATTATATCTTTGCAATGTAGATGAAGGTTCAGCGAAAGAAGGCAATGCATATGTCGAAAGAGTCCGAATTATGGCCAATGAAGAACGTGCAGGCTGCTTACACATTGCAGTGAGCACTGAAAGCGATATTGCAGAATTGGAGACCTATGAAGAGAAGTATATTTTTCTCCAAGAGCTAGGTCTTGAGGATACTGGAGTAAACCGCGTGATTCGCGCTGCATACGACCTACTTCAGCTTCAAACGTATTTTACTGCTGGCGAGAAAGAAGTTCGTGCTTGGACTATCAAGAACGATTTTACAGCACCTCAGGCAGCAGGAGTAATTCATAGCGACTTCGAAAAAGGCTTTATTCGCGCTGAGGTAATCTCCTACTACGATTACGATAATCTCGGAAGCGAACATTCTGTAAAAGAGGCCGGAAAAATGCGCGTTGAAGGGAAGGAGTACGTGGTTAAAGACGGCGATATCATGCACTTCCGTTTCAATGTTTAAAACCTGTGTATAGAATCCTCTTTTTAGGGCTTGGAATGGTATCGCATCCTCTTATTTTAGGGAGCGAACGTTTCCAAAAAATATGTCACAAAAATCGAATTATACCGAGGATAATATTCGCTCGTTAGAGTGGGATGAACACATTCGTTTGCGTCCCGGTATGTACATCGGAAAACTGGGTGATGGTAAGTCTCCGGACGACGGTATTTATATTCTGCTGAAAGAGGTTTTGGACAACTCCATTGACGAATTTGTTATGGGTGCTGGAAAGACTATCGAGGTGAAAATTTCAGACGGTCAGGTGATCGTTCGTGATTACGGCCGTGGTATACCTTTGGGGAAGGTTGTTGATGTTGTGTCTAAAATCAATACCGGAGCGAAGTACGATAGCAAAGCATTTAAGAAATCCGTGGGTCTGAATGGAGTTGGGGCTAAAGCGGTGAACGCGCTATCTAAAGAATTCATAGTTCAGGCCTTTCGTGACGGAAAGACCAAACGTGCCAAGTTCGAATACGGTAAGCTGACAGAAGACGATAGTATTGTTGAAAGCAGTCAGCGAAAAGGAACCAAAGTAGCCTTTCGTCCGGACCACGAAATCTTCGTGAATTACCGTTATATTCTCGAATACGTCGAGAAGATGCTTTGGAATTATGCCTATTTGAATCCAGGCTTGACGCTGTATTTGAACGGAGAGAAATTCTACAGCGAGAACGGTCTTAAGGATTTGTTGCAAGACAACCTTGATGGCAATACCCTGCACGACATCGTACACTTGAAAGGCGATGATATCGAGGTGGCACTTACGCACAGTGAGCGCATGCAAGGCGAGCAGTTCTACAGCTTCGTCAATGGCCAGCACACCACACAAGGAGGGACCCATCAAAACGCACTTCGTGAGGCTTTAGTAGCCACTATGCGCGATTTTTTCGGAAAGAATTTTGATGCATCAGACGTTCGCAGCTGTGTTATTGGTGCGATTTCATTGAAGGTAATGGAGCCGGTCTTTGAATCACAGACCAAAACAAAATTGGGTTCTTTGGAAATGGCGCCTGGCGAGATTCACGTAAGGACCTTTGTGATCAACTTCATGAAGAAAGAACTTGATAACTTCTTGCATAGAAACGCGGATATTGCCGAGGCTATTTTAAAGAAGATTCAGCGTGCGGAGCGCGAACGGAAGGACCTTCAAGGGATACGGAAATTAGCCCGCGAGCGTGCGAAGAAGGCATCGCTACACAATAAGAAGTTGAGGGATTGCCGCTTGCATTTAAACGATAAGAAGGCCAGTCCTAAAGGGGATAGAAGGCTAGAGACGACTTTATTCATTACCGAGGGGGACAGTGCATCTGGATCAATCACAAAGAGCCGTGATGTAAATACACAGGCGGTATTCTCATTGAAGGGTAAGCCTTTGAACAGCTTCGGGCTAAGCAAGAAGGTAGTGTACGAAAACGAAGAATTTAACTTGCTGCAAGCAGCCTTAAATATTGAGGAAGGCTTGGACAATTTGCGCTACAACAATGTAGTTATTGCCACGGATGCCGATGTTGATGGGATGCACATTCGTCTGCTGCTGATCACTTTCTTCTTGCAGTTTTTCCCGGAATTGGTCAAAGAAGGTCACCTGTACATTCTTCAGACGCCACTATTTCGTGTGCGCAATAAGAAAGAAACACGCTATTGTTACTCTAACGAAGAGAAGAACGAAGCCATTGTGTCATTAGGGCTGAGACCTGAGATTACACGATTCAAAGGATTGGGTGAAATATCTCCGGACGAGTTCAAACACTTTATCGGTCTAGATATTCGCTTAGAGCCCGTGATGATTAGTAAAGATTACCGCTCGGAGGATTTGTTGACTTTCTATATGGGTAAGAATACGCCAAAGCGTCAAGAATTTATCATTGAAAATCTAAGGGTTGAGAAAAACCTTGAAGAAGAATTTTTGAATTAATGAGCGAAGAATTATATCCACAAATGGACGGGCCAAGTCCGGAAATGCAATCTGACCAGGGGCACGAAGAGCGTACTCGTATTACGCGTGTTTCTGGTATGTACGAAGATTACTTCTTAGATTACGCTTCGTATGTAATCCTGGAGCGCGCTGTTCCTGCGTTGAATGATGGTTTGAAACCTGTACAACGCCGCTTGCTTCACGCGATGAAGGAGATGGATGATGGA
>MDTG01065622.1_pt1 | contig 24065 bp, 22 predicted proteins | sample 811421 | NCBI WGS metagenome assembly MDTG01 (sample SAMN05326645, study PRJNA326480) | marine metagenome | isolation source: seawater | place: Pacific Ocean: South East | collected 2011
ATTGGGGTCTAGCGAGGTAGGTCATGCCGAGGACCCTCCCAGGATGATCCGCTAGCCCGGGTTCTGCTCCGCCGAGGAACGAGGCGGTGCAGAATCCGGGCTAGCGGGAAGGACCGCGCCGGGCCTCCTGGTCATACTGGGATCTTGGTCGTGGGCTCGTCCTGGGCGTCGAGCAGGTGGCGGAAGGCCTCTTCGGCCGCGCGCGGGTCGGTCAGGCGCTTGCTGAGCTTGGGGACCGTCAGGCTCGCGACCAGCGCGCGGATGCCCTGGGGGAGGTCGGGCCGGAGGCGGGCCAGGTCGGGAGCTTCCCGCGCGCGCACGATCCGCTGGAGGGTGTCTCGCAGGTCGCTCCCGCGGTAGGGACGCTGCGCGCTGAGGCACTCGAACACCGTGATCCCGAGGGCGTAGAGGTCGCTCGCGGGGCCCGCGTCTTCGCTGCCGAGGATCACCTCGGGCGCGATGTAGCTGGGCGTGCCCACGACCTCGTTGGTGCCCGTCAGGTGCTCGCCGTCCTGGCGGATCACGAGCCCGAAGTCGACGAGGGTGCTGCTCCCGCTGGCGTCGATCACGACGTTGGGCGGCTTGATGTCGCGGTGCACGAGCCCCTTGTCCGCCAGGCCCGCGATCGCCTGGCAGACCTCCGCGCCCAGGCGCAGGGTCATGTAGAGCGGGAGCGCGCCGTCCTTGAGGCGTTCGCCGGCCGAGCGCCCCTCGACCAGCTCCATGGCCATGAAGTAGCGCCCGCCCGAGAAGCCGGAGTCGAGGAAGCGGACCACGTGGGGCAGCTCGAGGTTGCTCACGATCGCGAGCTCGCGGAAGTAGCGCGAGAGCAGGTCGCGGTCCTCGTTGACGTTGGCGTGCAGGACCTTGAGGGCGACCGACCGTCCGTCGCGCAGCCGCGTGGCGCGGAAGACCTCGCCGACGGCGCCGGCGCCGAGGCGCTCACCCAGGCGATAGCCCGCCAGGATCGCGCCGTCCTGGGGCACGACCGCCTGACCCGGGTCGGGCTGGGTCTTCTGCTCGCTGGCGGGCAGCCGCCCGGCGAGGTGGAAGCCGACCTTGGCCTGCAGCACCCCGAGCGGGCAGGGCTTGGCCAGGTAGTCGTTGGCGCCGGCCTCGAGCCCGCGCAGCACGTCGTCCTCGCTGCTGAGGGCCGAGAGGAGCACGATCGGCAGCTGGGCGCGGGGGTGGTCCTGGCGCAGCGCGCGCGTCAGCGCGATCCCGTCCATGTTGGGCATCTGCACGTCGGAGAGGACGAGGTCGATCGGGCCCTCGCCCATGGCGACGAGCGCCTCGGCGCCGTCCTCGCAGCGAACCACCTCGTGCCCCTTCTGCCCGAGGGCGAGCTCGAGCAAACGCAGGATCGAGGGGTCGTCGTCGGCGATGAGCACGCGCGCCATGAGCTACGTTTAGCACGCTGACTCGCCCCTCGCGGGGGTTAGCGCAGGTTTGCGCGCCGCTCCCCCCAGACCGGCGACACGGCCGGCGATACTGCGGGGGTGCCCGCGCCCGAATACGACCTCGACGACCTGATCCGCTACGAGAAGGGCCAAATGCTCTTCGTCGCCGGACTTCTGATCGTGGCCGTGGTGGTGACCGCCCTCGGCAAGCTGGGCGGAGAGAGACCTCAGGCCGCCTCGCCGCCTCCGCTGCTCTCGCCGGCCTCGCCCGTCTCTTCGGGGGCCAGCAAGTAGACCGTGTCGAGGCGCACGCGCTGCGCCGCGGCTTGGATCCCCTCGCGCGTGACCCCGGCCACCGCCGCGATCGCGTCCTCGGGGGTCCCCGAGCCGCCGTGCACGCTCATGAGGTAGTCGAAGTTCATCAGGCTCGTGGGCCGATCGAGAATCCCCCGGTAGGCCTGCCGGAAGGCCGCGACCGTGTTGTCCAGCTCGTCGGCGCTGACCTCGCCCTGCCGGATCGCCTCGAGCTGCGCCAAGCACATGTCGCGCGTCTTCTCGGCGTTCTCGGCGTCGATCCCCGCGAACATGAACATCAGGCCCTTGTAGCGCTCGAGCGAGGCCGAGGCGTGATAGCAGAGGCCCTCGGCCTCGCGCACGTTGCGGAAGAGCTTGCTGTGGGGGAAGCCGCCCAGGACGCCCGTCGCGACGAGCAGGTCCCAGAAGCCCTCGTCCCCGACCCGCAGGTCCGTGCGGAGCCCCATGCAGAGCTTGCTCTGGCTGAGGCCGCCCATGCGCTCGGTCACCTCGCGCACCTCGCGCGGGGGCGGGTGGCCGGTCGTGCCGCGCAGGGGCGTCGGCTCCCGGCCCGGGAGCAAGAAGGCCTGCGCCACCAGCTCGCGCAGCTGGTCCGGCTCGAAGGCTCCGACCGCGTAGACGTCGATCGGGGAGCGCTCGACCAGAGCTCGCCGACGCGCTTCGAGGCTCGCGCCGTCGACCCCGGGCAAGTCCTCCAGCGAGCCGAACTCGAACACCGAGTAGGGCTCACCCGCGCACATGGTCGAGATCAGCTTCTCGGCCGCGTAGGAGCCCTTGTCGTTGAGCAGGCCCTCGATCCGGCGCTGGATCTTGACCTTCTCCTGGGCGACCTCCTCGGCGCGCAGGTGGCCCTGCTCGTCGCGGGCCGGACGCAGGATCAGGTCGCTGAGCAGCTCGATCCCCTCGGCCAGGACGCTCCCGCCCTTGGGGAGGAAGCGCTCGCCCAGGACGCGCAGCGAGAAGCTCAGGACCTGCTGCTCGCCGACCTTGTCGAGGTGCGGCTCGAGGCTGGCCCCGTAGAGCTCCTCCAGGCGACGGCTCAGGCCGCGCAGGGTGGGGACCCGCTCGGTGCCGCGGCGGAGGATGAAGGGCAGGGCAGCGACCTCGGTCGCCACCTTGGGCTCAAGGTCGCAGCGGAGGAAGACCTTGACGGTCGCCGTCTTGAACTTGCGGGTCGGGGCCAGGTGCAGGCGCACTCCCCCGGGGAGCTCTTCCCGCGTCAAGGCGCCGTCGAAGTGCTGGTCCTCCCCGCTCAGCCGCGGCCTCCCATGGCGAACACCAGGCTCTTGCGGATCGCCTGGACCGCCTCGCCCGTGCCAGCGAACTCGGCGCTGACCCGGCCGCCGACGTCGCGGATCCGCAGGCGCGCGCCGCCGCGCAGGCCGGCGAGCACGAAGGTCCGCACCAGGCCAGGGCGTTCGGCGCCGGCCTCGACCTCGCGCCGGCGGCTGTGCAGCACGCCGGTGCCGGCGCGGTGCGTCTCGTAGGCGTAGCTGACGATCGCGCCCTTGCGCCGGATCCGGTCCTTGTGCGTCGAGATCTGCCGCGGCGCGCGCTTGGTCGCCGCTTCGACTGGCATTTGGCGCAGCAGCGCGAGCAGGATCTCGGTCACCTTGAGGTCGTCGTGGGGCAGCGCTTCGAGGCTGAGCCGATCGGCGGCGGGGGGCACGTAGACCGGCTCGCCCACGCTGCGATCGAGGGTCCGCGTGTCGAGCCCCAGGGTGTGCAGCTGGCGGGTGAGCGTGCGGCGCGTCTCGGCCACCAGGCTGGGCTCGTTGCCCCACACCCGCGCCTGACCGAGGGAGCGGCCCTCGTCGAGCTCGGCGCTCGCCAGGGCCGGCAGGTCCGCGCGGACTTCGCCGCGGGGCTCCCACAGGTTGAGCCGAATGCGGAGGTCCTCCGACAAGCCCAGCAGCTCGAGCACCCGGTGGCGACCGTCCGCCTGGACGATCTCGGTGCTGATCGCGAGCACGGAGCCGCCGACCTGGAAGAAGGCGGTCTCGAACTCGAGGCCCGGCGAGAGGGACTCTTTGCTCCGCCCGAGCGGGCGCGGGATCGCGCCGACCAGGTCGAAGGAGAGGTGGCGCACCAGTTCCACCATGGGGACCGAGAAGCCGCGCGCTCCAAAGGAGAGGACGCGCGGCTCGTCGGCGAGGGTGACTTCCTGCTCGAAGGGGTCGAGCACCAAAGGGGCGGTCACGGCTTCAGCTCTTCTCCCCGCCGCCGCGGTCAGCGACGAAGGTCAGGTAGGTGGAGGTGATGAGGAGGACGGGCGCGGTGGAGAGGAAGAGGGCGTAGCCCCAGCGCGGCACCCAGCGCGGCAGGGCTTGGTTGGGCTTGTTGCCCTCCTTCATCTGCTCGAGCAGTTGTCCGCGCAGGACCTCGTCCAGCACCGAGTTGTCCTGCCACACCCGGTAGGCGACGAAGCCGGCGATCCCCGCGATCCCGAGCGAGATCAGGAAGGTCGGCAGTTGAACGTCGGCGTCGGCGACCAGGTCGTAGGAGGCGATCAGGAATGCCACCACGCACAGGAGCGCGGCGGCGTTGGCTGGGATCAGCGGCTTGGGCGTCTCGATCCGCTTGCGGCGATACTTGGCCAGCGGGTCGTTGGGGTCGGGCTCGCCCTCCAGCGCTTCGTAGCGCTGCGCGAGGAAGTCGCGCCCCGACATCGTCTCGCCGATCTGCTTCTCGCCCACGAAGGTGTCCCACCAGGGCCCGACCTGGGCGCCGAGGCCGCAGAGGAACAAGAACGCGCAGTAGAGGGCGAGGGCCACCCTGCGGCGGAAGAGGGTGCGCCCCAGGCGAGCCTCCTCGGCCGCGGCTCGGTCGCGGCGCTCCTGCTTCTTGCCGCTCATCGCGCCTCCCTAGGCAGCGCCGGTCCAGCGTAGGCCTCGCCGCCGCTGCTGCGCAGGACGAGCACCAGGAAGAGGGCGACCACGATCAAGAGGCCGAGCGCGAACACGCCGGTCAGCCCCGAGTCCGAGCGCGTCCCGCGCAGGGCGCGCGGGCGGCCACGCTTGCGCCGGCGCCGGGGCGAGCGCTCGCCCGACCCGCTGGGTCCACCCGCCGGCGCCCACTCGGGGTCGTCGAGGTGCTCGAGGGCCTCGCCGAGCAGCTCGACGGCGGCGCGACCGCTCTGGGGGCGGTCCTCGCGCTCCTTGGCCATCAGGCGGGCGATCGCTCGCCGCGCGGCCGGCGGAGTGCCCTCGGGCAAGGCCGGCGGCGCGTCCTGCAGGATCGACTCCATGGTCGTGGCGGGGTTCTGACCGCGCCCGTGGGGCAGCTCGCCGCGGAGGGCGTAGTGGAGCAGGACGCCGAGCGAGTAGAGGTCGCTGCGCACGTCGACGTCCTTGCGCCCGAGGCACTGCTCGGGCGAGAAGTAGGCCACCGTGCCCATGGTGTAGCCCTCGCGCGTGAGCGAGCCGTCTCCCTGCAGCTTGGCCAGGCCGAGGTCGGTCAGCTTGACCTGCCCCCCGCTCCCGAGCAGCACGTTCTCGGCCTTCACGTCGCGGTGGACCATGCCGTTGGCTTCGGCCGCCTCGAGCGCCTTGGCGACCTCGAGGCCGACCTCCAGCGCGCGCGCTGCCTCGAGCGGGCCGCGGCGCTCGAGGTGATCGCTGAGGTCCTCCCCCTCGACGAGCTCCATGGCGAGGTAGTAGCGCCCCTTGTGGCTGCCCGCCTCGTAGGCCCGCACCAGGTTGGGGTGGTTGAAGCGCGCGGCGGCCTTGCCCTCGCGCAGGAAGCGCTCGCGATACTCGTCGTCGGCGGCGACCTCGGGGTGCAAGACCTTGAGCGCGACCGGCTTGGCCAGCCCCTCGTGCAGGGCACGATAGACCGTCGCCATGGCGCCCTTTCCGAGGACGTCGACGATCCGATAGCCAGGCAGCTTGGGGGCAGAATGGGGCACTGGGCGGGCCATTATCAGGATCCAGGGTCCTCAGGTCCACCGCCGCGCGAGGCCCCTGGACCATGAACAAAGGGTTTATGCAGGACGAATCGCACGATTTCGCACGGGTTCACCCGGGCGACGCGCACGATGGTCGCAGGACTCGGGACGATCCGCCTGGAGCGACACATAAATGGGCCGAAGCCATTGATTGAAAAGGAGATCGGTCGCTTGCACGGGCTGGTTCTGCATTCGCTAACCTGTTGAGTCCGTGAACGCTCCTCGTCCACTCCTCCTGTCACTCCTGGTCGCCTTCGCGGCGAGCGCCCTGCCGGCGCTGGCGCAGGAGGGCCGCTACGAGGTCCAGGGCGTCGGTCCCGAGGGCAGCTACCAGGGCAACGCCTGGATCCAGCGCGCCGGGAAGCGTGACTTCCGCGTCGCGCTGCGCGCCTTCGACACCCGCGCCCGCGAGCGCCGCTTCGAGGAGGAGGCCAAGCTCGAGGGCAGCCGCTTGGCCCTCGACGCCCGGGACCGCGTCGACGGCACCCCCACCGAGCGGAGCGAGCAGGTCGCCCTGACCCGCAAGAGCGCCCGCGACCTGGTGGTCACCTACCGCGACGCCCAGGGCGAGGTCACTCGCCGCGAGGTCTGGACCCGCCAGCGCGGGATCCAGGTCCCGGTCGTCGTCGTCGCCCTCACCGGCGGCAAGCGCTTCCCGGGCGTCAGCGCAGCCCAGGCGCGCGAGGCCCAGAAGCGCGTCCTGGCGCAGCTCGAGCTGACCTACCAGTCCCTGGACGCCAGCTTCCGCGCCCTGCGCCAGCCCGTGCCCCTGCGCGGCGAGCGCTTCGACACCGACAACAACGGCTGGCTATCGCGCCGCGAGTGCGTCCGGCTGCGCGACACCCTCGAGCAGCTCAAGATCAAGCAGCCCGGCCGGGTGGTCCTGGTCCTGACGGCCGCCTCCTTCGTGCGCCCCGGCTGCCGCGGCTGGACCTCGGGCGACGCGCCCCAGACCCCGACCACGCTGACCGACCTCAACGACAACGTCTCGCTGATCGGCGTCAGCTACCTCGACCCGACCCGCTTCCACACCACGGCCCACGAGGTCGGCCACCAGCTCGGCCTCGACGACCTGCGCGCCCAGAACCGCGGCAAGCTCGAGCAGCCCGCGCGGCGCGACCACCTCATGGAGAGCGGCGGCAAGGGGATCCACCTCGACCCCGCGATCGACCGCCTGCTGCGACGAAACCTCTACCGCTCGATCGACTTCGGCCTCGAGGGCCGCCAGGCGCCGGCCGCCGTGGGGATCCCGCTCCGCCACCAGGGCGGTGAGGGCCTGCCGACCCCGCCCGCGCTCCCCCGCAAGGGCTAGGTCCCCTAGCTCCCGTCGCGGGCGAGGCGGAAGCCGACGAACTGGCTCGGCTCGCTGTGGATCGCGCGCGAGAAGGTGCGGCAGTCCCAGGGCGGGGCGTTCCAGCAGCCGCCGCGCACCACGTGGCCGTCGCGCTGCGTGCGCCCGGTCTCGACCCACTCCCAGAGGTTGCCGCTCATGTCCTCGCAGCCGAAGGGCGAGGCGCCGTTGGGGTGCGCGCCGCAGGCGCTCGTCCACTGCTCGCGCCCGTCGGCCTCGCGGCCGTAGGTCGCCAGGCGCGGGGTGGGCTCGGTCTCGCCCCAGGGGTAGGTCCGGCCCTCGGCGCCGCGGGCCGCGAGCTCCCACTCGGTCTCGCGCGGGAGGCGCAGGCCAGCCCACTCGGCGTAGGCCCGCGCCGCGTCGAGGGAGATCCCGTGGACCGGGTGGTCGTCGTCGACGGGGTAGCTCGGGTCGTGCAGCGCGCGCCCCGTCTCCTGGCAGAAGGTCCGCCACTGGCCCCAGCGGACTGGGTGCACGGCCATGTAGAAGCCGCGCTCGACCCGCTCGTCGCGCGGCGGCTGGAGCAGGTTGCGCTCGGGGTCGGCCTCCTCGGAGCCGAGGGGATAGGTGCCGGGCGGGATCCACACCAGCTCGCTCCCGTCGCGCTGACAGACCGCGCGCCCGCCCTGGCCGCGGCGGAGCCCCTTGGGCAGGCGGCGCTGGCGCTGGCGCGGCGCGCGGGCCTGGCGGAGCGAGGCCACGCCCTTGTTCTTCATGCCGGCGATCTCGGCCAGGAGCGCGTTGCGCGCCATGACCAGCGCCTGCTCGGGGTTACCCTCGACCGGCATGTGGACGACGTCGTGCTCTTCCTCGCCGGGGGGGGCCCCGCCGATTCGCCACACGATCAGGCGCGGCTCGCGCACCCCGTCGTCGAGGGGGGGCGGCGCGGTGGCGGGGATCCCGGCCGGCGCGCGCTCGCCGCTCTGGATCGCGACGGCGTAGACGCGCCGGTCCCGCTCGCCGAGGCCGCGCAGGTCGAAGGTCTCGGGGCGCAGCTCGACCGAGGCCCCGCCGGCCGCGATCTCGTGACGGAGCAGCACCCGCAGCAGCTCGCGATCGGCCATGGCCCGCTCCTGGGCCGCGCCGGGCGGGGTCAGGATGTGCAGCTCCAGGCGGAGCGCGTCGCGGGGGAAGATCTTGCCCAGGTCCTCGCTCAGCCGGACCACGAGCCCGTAGACCAGCACCGCGAGCGGGTCCTTGTGCCACTTGAGCTTCAGGCGCAGGCCCTGGTCGGGGGCCACGGCGAGGTGGAGCGTGCGGCGCGTGCGGCGCAGCTGGCCGCTGTCGCGCTGGAAGAAGAGCGCCTCGCTCTCGAGGAAGCGCAGCGCGAAGAGGTCGAAGGGCGGGTCGGGGTCCTCGCCGAAGGGGTCCTCGCCCATGTAGACCAGCTCGGCCGGGTGGAGGTTCTCGATCGGGCCGCGGTTGGCGAGCTCGGCGAAGCCGCCCTGGGGGTAGTAGCCCGAGTCGGGCAGCTCGGTGTCGGTCTCCTCGTCCTCGACGACCTTGACCCCGCGCGGGTCGAGGGCTGGGAAGGCCGCAGCGGCGGCGACGATCCGGCGCCCCGCCAGGCGCTGGGCCCGCTTCTTGAATGCGCTCCAGTGCTCGACCTCCGCCAGGTCCTCGGGCGAGAAGCAGGGGCCCTTGGCGTGCTCGAAGTAGACCTCCAGCGTCGAGCGCAGGCCGGCGAGCAGCGCGCCGGGCTCCTCGACGAGCTCCTCGTAGGCCGCGGCCTCCTCCTCCGGGTCGATCCGCCCCTGCGGCGCGAGCTCGCGCAGCAAGACCGAGTCGACGAGGGGCGCGTCCGCGTGCCCGCCCGCCTTCAGCAGCGGGCTGAGCACGATCTCGAGCGCGCGCGCGATCAGGTCGGGGCGCTGGGGGTCGTTCTGAATGAACTCGATCGCCTTGCGGGTCGAGGGGTGGCGCAGGATCCCGTTCAGGAAGCGGTTCTCGTATTCGAGGCGCGTCCCGCGCTCCTCCTCGGGCCAGCTCTCGAGCTCCTCCAGGCTGGAGAAGGGGAAGCGGTTGCCCTCGAGCAGGAGGTGCCCCACGTCGTAGACGACGCTGAACAGAAGCCCGCGCGCGCCGCCCCGCAGGACGAGGGTCCGATACCAGCGCAGCGCCTCGCCGACGCGCCGGGTGAGGTCAGCGACGCCCGCCCGCGCCCGGAAGCGGAGCGAGCCGAGCAGGTAGGTGCGCAGGCCGCGCGCGTCGAGCTCGAGGGCGGTGCTCATGGCCCTCCCTAGCCCAGTCGCAGCAGGGCGTCGACCTTCTCGCGCAGGATCGGGAAGTCCTCGTTGCGGTCGCCGACGTAGCGGAGCAGCACGAGGTCGTCGCGGCGGACCGCGCCGCCGTGGAAGAGGAGCGCGCGGGCGCGGATCAGCTGGTAGAGCTTGATGAACTTGCGGTCGCTGACCACGACCCGGTTCTCACGCTCGAGGGTGCGCAGGATCCGCTTGAAGAGGTCGAACACCTCGTCGGGGAAGTAGCGCTTGCGGTCCTGGATCACCGCGCTGCTCTGGTCCTCGTCCTTCTTGGCCCGCTCGCCGACGCCGGCCATCATGAGGAAGAGGTAGCGGCGCAGGGCGACGAAGTCCTCGATCGAGCAGAGGTCGGCCCAGGGGCGGCGGTTGAGCGCCTTGTTCAGCTCGTTGCTGACGCCCTTCTCGAGCAGGGCGTCCATGTGCTGGTCCTTGACCGGGGTGCTCTCGACCTTGAGCGCGAAGCGGTCGCGCAGGGCGGCGAGCTCCTCGAACTCGGGCACGATGTTGGTCGCCGCGAAGAGCATGGCCAGCCGGACGGGGACCGGGCGACCGTCCTGATAGAACTTGCGCTCGTTGATGATCGTCAGCAGGGTGTTCAGGATCGCCGAGTTGGACTTGAAGATCTCGTCCAGGAAGGCGATCCGGGCCGTCGGCAGCTTGCCCTCGACCTTGCGCACGTAGGCGCCGTCCTTGAGCCGCCCGAGGTCGATCGGGCCGATCAGCTCCGAGGGCTCGGTGAACTTGGTGAGCATGTACTCGAAGTACTCGCCCTCACCCAAGCCCAGCGCCTGGCAGTACTTGGTCACGACGTCCGACTTGGCCGTGCCGGGCGGACCCACGATCAGGAGCGGCTCCTGCGCGATCGTGCAGATCGTCATCAGGTCGATCAGCTCCTGCTTCTGCACGAAGTAGCGCGCCAGGCGGGTCCGCAGCGAGTTAACGCGCTCGCGGATCCCCTCGACCTGGTCGCGGAGCTGGTCGAAGCTGAGGTTCTCGACCGCTGTGTCGGCCATCCGGGCCACCTCCCCTGAGAGGCGCCAATCCTACCGCCTGCTGGAGGCTTTGGAACCGCACGCGCCGCCCCGGCCCTCAGAGGGCTAAAGGTCCGCTCCAGGCCGCCGAACATCGCCTTGGGTCACGCGGGATCGGCGTTTGGGACCAGGTGGAGTGGCGAGTGACGAGCAAGGGAAAGGTCGCTGAGCTGAAAGAGCAGCTCAGCGCGGGCCTCGAAGACGCGATCAAGACCTCCGAGGAGGCGGTCCTCGGCGTCGGCAGGCACATCGCCCAAATCGCCGAGCTGGCCCGAGAGCAGGTCGCCGAGACGGCGCGCCTGGCCCGGGAGCTGAGCCAAGGGTCGGCGATGGTCAAGACCCTCGACGACCAGTCACGCACCGTCGACGGCTATCTGGAGCAGGTCGCCCACAAGCTCGAAGTCCACCGCCAGATCGCGCAAGAGGTGGCCGGACAGCTCGAGCAGATCCGCCACGCGGGCGCCCGGATCGAGGAGATGGCCCACGAGAGCCGGGTCGTGAACATCAACGCCCGGATCGAGGCGGCGCGCCTGGGCAAGCTGGGCAAGCCCTTCGCCGTGATCGCGGAGCAGATGTCCTCGCTGGCGAGCGACGTCGACTCGACCAACCGCATGGTCGGGGAGCTGACCGAGGCGCTCAGCGAGCTCGTCCCGCGCATGGCGGAGAGCTCGGACCAGCTCGCCAGCGCGACGAGCGAGTTCGCCGCTGACTACCGGCGCAGCAACGGCGCGCTCTGCCAGGCCCAGCAGAACCTGGGTGAGGTGATCCGCAGCAGCCTGGGCCAAGGCGAGCGGCGCACGCAATCGATCCTGAGCGGCTCGCAGGACGCGATGGGCATGCTCTCCTTCCAGGACCCCCTGGCGCAGTCGCTGCGCAGCTTGCCGGACTATGTCGAGGAGACGCTCGCCCCCGAGGACCGCGAGCGCCCGCCGACTCAGCGCCTCTCGACGGCCGCCTTCCGCCGCAAGAGCAAGCGCGCCTCCCAGCCCAACCTCCCGGTCCAGAAGGACAGCGGGGCGCTGGAGCAGGGCGACTTCATCCTCTTCTAGGAGTAGCTATGCCTTCGACGCCGGCCCGCGCCGTTATCAGCGAGTGCCTGGACGCGTCTTTGCGGGAGCTCTTGCGTGAGTATTCCCTCGAGGTGCGCCAGGTCGACCCCACCGTCGCCCCCCGAGACCACGCCGAGCAACAGCTCGCCGCGATCATTGGCTTCACCGCCGAAGACTACGTCGGCAGCCTGGTGATCGTGTGCCACGAACAGCTCGTGGTCGCGACCTTGCCTGGGGCCCTCGAGCAGACGCCGCGCCTGGTCCGCGACTGGCTGGGCGAGCTGAGCAACCAGCTGCTCGGGCGGGCCAAGAACCGGCTGCTCGCCTACGGGAGCAGCTTCCGGCTCAGCCCGCCCACGACCCTCAGCGGACGCGAGCTGACCCTCGAGAGCCGAGAGGGCACCACGACCTGGTTCAAGGTGACCACCAGCCAGGGGGTCTTCGAGTACGCGCTCGACTTCCGCGCCGCGCCCGACCTGTGCTTCGAACGGACCGAAACCGACGTCCCCGCCGAGGGCGACGTCTTCCTGTTCTGAACCCCCGCCTCAAGGACCCGTCATGAAGAAGATCCTCGTCGTCGATGACTCGGCCACCGTCCGTCAGCAGGTCGGTCTGGCCCTCTCCCAGGCTGGCTTCAAGATCGTCGAAGCCGTGGACGGCGCCGACGGCGCTCGCCAGATCGAGGGCAGCTCCGACCTCTCGCTCGTGATCTGCGACGTCAACATGCCCAACATGTCGGGCATCGAGATGCTCGAGCAGGTCAAGGGCGGCGGTCAGCGCGCCAGCCTGCCGGTGATCATGCTGACCACCGAAGGCGACCCGAGCCTGATCGCGCGCGCCAAGAAGGCCGGCGCCAAGGGCTGGATCGTCAAGCCCTTCAAGGCCGACCTGCTCGTCAGCGCAGCCCGCAAGCTGACCGCGGCGGCCTGACGTGAGCGGCCCCCCGACCACCTCCGAGGCGACGCCCCCCGCGGGCCCCCTCGCTCGGGCTCGCGGCGCCTTCCTGGCGCTCGTGTTCGCCGGCTGGGCTGCGCTGACGGTCGTGGTCGGGGGGACCCTGATGGTCGGCCACTGGGTGACGCTGCCCAAGCCAGAGCGCGAGGACGCCCAGCTCCTGCGCGGCCTGGCCGAGCTGCGCCGCCCAGGCGAGGAGGAGCGCTGGATGGCGGTCCACGTCCTCTACGCCGACTGCCGCTGCTCGCAGCGGATCCTCGACGGCTTCGGCCAGCAAGAGCGCCCCGCCGGCGCCGTCGAGAAGGTGCTCCTCGTCGGCCGCCACCCCGGCTTCGAGGAGACCGCCCAGCGGCTCGGCTTCGACCTGCGCCTGCTCGAAGCCCCCGAGCTCAAGCAGCGCTACGCGATCGAATCGGCGCCGCTGCTGCTGGTGATCGACCCCGAGGGGGCCCTGCGCTACGCGGGCGGCTACACCTCCCGCAAGCAGGGCCTCGACCCCCAAGACGCGCAAGTGATCGCCGCCTTGGTGGCCGGCCGAGACCCCGCCGAGTTGCCCCTCTACGGCTGCGGCGTGAGCCGCGAGCTCCAGGACCTGCTCGACCCCCTCGGGGTCAAGTACGACTGATCGAAGCGAGCTGTGATGAACAAGCTAAAGCAAGTCCGTGACTTCCTCTGTCTCCCGGGAGACGTGACCGAGTTCGAGGAGAGCTTCTTGCGCCGCCTGAACCGGCTGGCGCTGGGCTTCTTCTGCCTCCACCTCCCGGTGTTCGTCGCGATCGCCTACTTCAACGAGACCGGGGCCCTGGCCGCCGTCGCGCTGACCCTGCTGGCGCTCTTCGGCCCCGCCCTGGCCGTGGCCAAGGTCCGCAACCAGCGCGCCGTCTCGCTGGTGCACGGCTTCAGCTCCATGATCTTCGGCGGCCTGCTGGTCCACTTCGGCCAGGGCCCCGTGCAGATCGAAATGCACTTCTACTTCTTCGCGATGCTCGCGATGCTCTCGGCCTTCGGGAACCCCCTGGTGGTCCTGACCGCGGCCGTGACGGTGACCTTCCACCACCTGCTGCTGTGGATCTACCTGCCCTCGAGCGTGTTCAACTACCAGGCCCCCTTCTGGGTCGTGCTCGTCCACGCGGCCTTCGTGGTGCTCGAGTCGGTCGTGTCCTGCTTCCTGGCGCGCAGCTTCTTCGACAACGTGATCGGCCTCGAGAAGAAGGTCCAGGAGCGGACCCGCGCCCTCGACCAGCGCAACCACGACATGCGCCTGGTGCTCGACAACGTCGATCAGGGCTTCCTCACGATCGACACCGCCGGCGTGCTCTCGCCCGAGCGCTCGGCGGCCGTCGACGTCTGGCTGGGCGCCCCCAGCGAGGCCCAGGGCTTCGCGGAGTATCTGAGCCGCGTCGACGAGAGGGTCGGCATGAGCTTCGAGCTGGGCTGGGAACAGGTCGTCGACGGCTTCCTCCCCCTCGACGTCGCGCTCGACCAGCTCCCGCACGAGCTGCGCGCCAAAGGCCGCGTGCTCGAGATTGGCTACACCCCGATCACGATCGAGGGCGAGCTGCAGAAAATGCTCGTCGTGATCTCGGACGTGACCGCGACCCGCGAGCGTCTCCGGCTCGAGGCCGAGCAGCGCGAGACGGCCCAGATCCTGGACCGGGTCATGAGCGACAAGTCGGGCTTCCTCGAGTTCTACGGCGAGGTCGGCGAGCTGGTGCGCAACGTCGCCGGCGAGGTGTTCAGCGAGGACGCGCCGCTCAAGCGCGCCCTGCACACGATCAAGGGCAACTGCATGATCTACGGGCTCGACACGGTGGCCGAGCGCTGCCACGAGCTCGAGAGCCAGCTCGACGAGCGCGGCCAGCGCCCGAGCGAGCTGCAGCGCGAGGACCTCGGCGCCCGCTGGGAGCGCCTGGAGGAGAGCCTGAGCGCGCTCCTCGGTGACCGCGACCGCGAGCTGATCGAGATCGAGGGCGACCACTTCCAGCGCCTGCTGGAGGCGGCGCTGGGGACCGCCAGCCGGGCCGAGCTGGCCAACATGATCGCGAGCCTCAAGCTCGAGCCGACCTCCTCGCGGCTGCGCCGCGTGGCCGAGCAGGCGCGCCGGATCGCCAAGCGGATCGGCCAGGGCGAGATCGGGATCGAGATCGACGACCAGGACCTGCGCCTGGAGCCCTCGCGCTGGTCGGCCTTCTGGTCCGCCTTCATTCACGTGGTCCGCAACGCGGTCGACCACGGCCTCGAGCCGCCGGAGCTGCGGGCCGCGGCGGGCAAGGAGGGCGCGGGCTGCCTGCGCCTCACGACCGCGGTCGTCGACGGCGAGTTCCAGATCGCGGTCAGCGACGACGGACGCGGGATCGACTGGGAGGCGGTCGCCGAGAAGGCGCGCGGACTCGGCCTCCCCGCCGAGACCCACGAGGAGCTCGTGGACGCGCTCTTCGCCGAGGGCCTGAGCACCGCCCAGCGGATCACCGAGACCTCCGGCCGCGGCGTGGGCATGGCGGCGGTCATGGAGGCCGTCGAGGCCCAGGGCGGCCGGGTCGAGGTCGAGAGCGAGGCGGGCCAGGGCACGACCTTCCGCTTCCGCTTCCCGGCCAAGCAAATGGCCCCGCGCCCCGAAGCGCTGCTGCTCGCGGCCTGAGCGGAGGAGGCGCTCAGGGGTGGGCTCGATTATGGGGAGCCCCTCGGCGCTGCCCCTGAGCGCCTCCTCCGCTCAGGTGGAGGGCGTGGCGAGGGGCGGAGGGCGCGGCGGCCGCGGCGCTCGCTTCCCTGGCTCGTCTTATGGGGGCGTGGCGAGGGGCGGAGGGTGCGGCGACCACGGCGCTCGCTTCCCTGGCTCGTCTTGTGTGGGCGTGGCGGTGGTGGAGGGCGCTGCGTCCGCAGCGCTGGCGTCCTGAGCGTAGGATTCGAGGCGTGAGCGAGCCGATCCTGCTCTCCCGCCCCGGCCGCAGCTGGAGCAGCTACCTGATCGTGGCCCAAGACCTGCGGGTGGCCCAGCTCGAGGCCGCCGCCGCCCAGGCCCTGGGCGCGCTCCCGACGGTCGCCCAGGTGCTCGCCGCCGAGGGCGCGCAGGTCGAGCTGCTCGAGCCGGAGCGGATCCAGCTCGCCCGCGTCCGCGCGGGAGGCGGGTTCGAGCTGCGCTGGCGCGCCGACGACGAGCTGACCCGCCTGCGGGTCCAGGGCAGCGACGACGACGCGCGCGCCGCCCTGGAGCGGATCGCCGAGCTAGCGCCCGAGCTCGAGCGCGACGAGGTCCGCGAACGCGCGCTAGCCCCCCTCGGCGCCTGCGCAGGAGCCCTGCTCCTGGCGCTCGCGCTCGCGGCTTTGGGCAACTTCCCCGAGCTGCCAAGTCAGGTCTACCGGCGACACGCCCTGACGAAGGCCGTGCTGGGCTTCCTGATCGCGACCCTCGGCCCGTCCGGCTGCCACCTGGTCGCCGGCCTCCTCGTCGCGGGTGCCCTGGTCTACCTGGCCTGGTGGCTGAAGCACCCGGGGCGCTTTCCCCGCCTGCGCCGCGTCCACCGCGTGGAGCTGGGCGAGTCCTCGACCCTGCTCCGGGAAGCCCGCGAGCGCGGCTGGAAGCCGGAGTAGGCGCAAGGCTAGAACTCCTCCAGATAGCTACCGGGCGGAAAGATCCGATCGAACTCGGCCAGGTAGTCGTGGCGAGAGCGCTGGGCGAGCTGGACGAAGGAACTCCGCGCCCAAGCCACGCTCCAACCCTCAGGCCTGAACATGGCAATCGGCAGGTTGTGGAAGGCGTCTGCGATCTGCGCAATCTCCTCCGGGACTCCCTCGCCCGCGAGCGCACGGATCCTGCAGAACCCCTCAGCGATCAGCTCGCCAAGCGCCACCCGCTGGGCGTCACTGGGCGGCGGGTCGAACTCCAGCACCTACCCCTCCGGGTCGGCGCCGTCGCCGCTGACGCCGCGCAGCTGGGCCTCGACCAGGGCCGTGCCGTCGACCTTGCCGGTCAGCGGGTCGTTGGGCGCGCTCTTGAGGTGGCGCGGGACCCAGAGGGTGAAGGTCGTGCCGCCGGACTCGCTCGTCAGCTCGAGGCGGCCGCCGAGGTGCTCGCTCAGCGACTGGCAGATCGCGAGCCCGAGGCCCGTGCCGCGGCCGACGGGTTTGGTCGTGTAGAAAGGGTCGAACACGCGGGCCTGGACCTCGGGCGGGATCCCGCGGCCGCTGTCGCGGACGGCGAGGCCGACCTCGCCGCCGCGCTCGAAGAGCGTGACCTCGACGCGCTTGGGCGCCTCGCCCTGCTCGGCGGCGTCGATCGCGTTCTCGACCAGGTTCAGGACGACCTGCTGGAGCGAGCTCTCGTCGCTGGTCAGCTCGAGGCCCTCGTCGGGGAGCTCGCAGACGAGCGCCACCCCGCGCTTGCGGGCGCCGTGCTCGCTGAGGGCCACCGTGCGGCGCACGGCCTCGCTGAAGGAGAAGCGGGCCGGCTCGGCGCCTTCGCTGCGAGCCAGGCCGAGCAGGCGCTTGAGGATGTCCTTGCAGCGGAAGGCCTGCTCCTCGATCGTCCGGAGCGAGTCGCTCAGCTCGTGGTCGTCGCCGAGCTCGTCCCGCAGCTCTTCGGCGTAACCCGCGATCGAGGCCAAGGGGTTGTTGATCTCGTGGGCCACGTTGGCGGCCAGGCGGCCGACGGCGGCCAGCTTCTCGCTGCTGTGCAGGCTCTCGCGGGCGCGCAGCAGCGCGCGGGTCTTGTCCTGGACGAGCTGCTCCAGCTCGCGGCCCCACTGGGCCAGCTCCTCGCGCTGGCGCTGGAGCTCGGCGTTCTTGCGCTCGCGCTCGGCCTGAGCCTGGAGCAGGCTCTGGAACAGGTGGTTGCGGCTGCGAATGATCTCGCCCACCTCGTCGTCGGGCGTGTCCACCTCGTCGATCAGGGCCTGCTCGATGTCCAGGCGCCGCGCCGCGTTGTCGGCGCGAATGATCCGCGCCAGGGGCACGAGCAGCGTGCGACGCAGGTAGCCGAGTGTGATCAGGGCCGTGACCAGGAGCGCGACCGCGCCGGTCGCGAAGGCCACCAGCGCGATGCTCGCGACCTCCTGCTGGACGTCGACCAGGGAAGTCTCGAGGTAGAGCACGCCGCCCAGCCGCTGACCCTGGTCGCTCGGGGGCAGGGGCTCGATCCGCACGATCCGGTCCAGCTCGATCCGGTCCGCGGTCACGAGCGGGTCGCCGGCCAGGGCGGCCGTGACGCCCGCGGGGACCTCGCCCCGCCAGGCGACCTCGCCCGCGCCCAGCAGGCGCCCGTCGCGGGTGAAGCGGCGCGGCTCGGCCTCGGGCAGGAACACCCACACCACCACGTCCGCCCCGGCGGGCGGCGTGAAGGGGGCGTAGAGGGGCGCGTCCGGCGAGGGGCTGCCGCGCTGGCGCAGGAGGGCGTCCACGCTCGCGTCGAGGGAGTCCTCGCTCTCGCTCTGGACCGGGGCCGCCAGGGCGCGGCGCACGGGCTCCTGGACCGAAGCCGCCCAGCGCGAGAGGTGGGCCTCGCGCTCGCCGCGCAGGGACCACCAGAGGAAGGAGGTGAACACAGCCAGCACGACCAGCTCGACCACGAAGAAGGCCAAGCCGAGGACCGTGATCAGGCGGCTGAGGAGGGAGCGACGCTCGCGGCGCCGGGGCTGGGGGCCCGACGCGCTCGCTGGGGCTGCGTCCTCAGCTGCCGGAGGCATGCTCGGGGAGCGCCGCGCGCACTTGCTCGCGGCGCGGGTCGCTGGGGTCCGCCAGGTCCAGGAACTTGCGCAGGTTGGTGCGAGCCTCGATCGTGCGCTCCTCACCGGCGAGCAGGTAGCCGCGCTGAATGTGCAGCTCGGGCTCGTCCGGCGAGGCCTCGAGCGCCTTGTCGAGCAGCTCGAGCGCCTTCTTGGTCTTGCCCGTCTCGGCGTAGATCTTGGCCATGTTGGCGGCGGCCGACCAGGCGCGCGGCTCGAGGTGGAACGCGATCTCGTAGTGGCGCAGGGCCACGTCGAACTTGCCGAAGCGCTCGGCCAGCAAGGCGTAGTTGAAGCGGCTGCGCCAGTCCTCGGGGTCGAGCTTGATCGCGCGCTCGTAGGCCTGCTTGGCCTTGGTCAGCTGGCTGCGGTCCTTCTCGCCCAGGCGCGCGTAGACCACGCCCAGGGCCTGCCAGGTCGAGACCCGCTCAGGGCGGGCGTCGGCCGCGGCCTCGAGCTGCTCGCGCGCCGGCTCGAGCTGACCCGTCTCGATCAGGGCGATCCCGAGGTTCGCGCGGAAGCCGGGGTCGTCCCGCCCCGCCAGGGCGCGCTGGTGGAACGCGACCGCCATGTGCGGGTCGCCCGCCCGGCGCGCCAGGCGCCCGAGCCCGTCCAGGGCCGCGGGGGCGAGGGGGCCGTTGTAGGCGACCAGGCGCTCGTAGTCGCTGGTGGCGCCGCTCGAGTCGCCGAGGCGCTCGCGGGCCTGGGCGCGGCCGAGGCGAGCCGGCTCGTGGTTGGGGTCCTTCGCGAGCGCCTTGGTGTAGAGCGCGTGGCTCTGGGCCGGGCGCCGCGAGACGTCGAGGTTGGCCAGGTTGGTCAGGACGTTGGGGTCCTCGGGGGCGACGCGCAGGCCCTGCTGGAGGGTCCGGCGGGCCTCGTCGCGCTGGCCCTCGGCCAGATGCAGCAGGGCCAGGTTGTTCCAAGGGCGCGGGTCCTGCGGCGTCAGCTCGGTGGCGCGCTCGTAGCTCGCGCGGGCGGCGCCGCCGTCCCCCGCCGCGCTGTGCGCGCGGCCGAGCAGGAAGTGCACGTGGCCGTCCTCGGGCAGCTCCTGGGCCAGGGCCGCGAGCACGCGCAGGGCCGAGGCCGGGTCGCCGGCCTCGAGGTGGGACTCGGCCTCCTCGCGCAGGTCGCGCAGGCGCTCGAGCAGCCCCGGCTCGTCCTCCTCGCTGCCGACGCCGCCGCCGATCTCGGTCGCGGCCGCCAGCTTGCGCAGCTCCTCGAGGCGAGCCTGCTCCTCCGCCTCGCGCTGGGCTTCGAGCTCGGCCGGGTCGGGGCTGGGGGTCACCTCGGGGGTCGCCTCGGGCTCGACGCTGGCCTCGGGCTCGGGGCTCGCCTCGGGCTGGGGCTCGACGCTGGCCTCGGGCTCGGGCGTCGCCTCGGGGCTGGCCTCGGGGGTCGCCTCCGGTTGGGGCTCGACGCTGACCTCGGGCTCGGGCGTCGCCTCGGGCTGCTGCTCGACGCTGGCTGCGGGGGTCGGGCTCTCCGCGGGCGCGGTGCCGATATCGAGCGGGACCCGGCTGGAGGTGGAGGTCGGGGTCGGCGAGGTGGCCGTCGCGATCTGCTTGGCCTGCTGGAAGGGCAGGCGATCGGTCAGGTAGAGCAGCAGCAGCCCCAGGCCGAGGGGCAGGAGCAGCAGCCACACCAGGTACTTCGCAGCCTCGAAGAAGCTCGAAGGCGAGTCGAGCTCGGTGTCGAACTCGCCCTGGAGCGGAGGCCCGACGAGGGCCGGCGCCGGGTCGGACTCGGCCGAGGCGGGCCGCGGTGGGATCGGCGCCTCGGCGGCGGCGCTCAGGGCGGCCAGGTCGTCGGCGCGGGACTCGTCGAGCGCCGCCGTGCGGGCCGCCAGGTTGGCGGTCGCGGCGGCGGTGTCGAGCGGGCCGACCGTGGGCTCGTCTGCGGGCGCCACCTCGACCGGAGGTGGCTCGGGCTCGGGCTCGGGCTCGGGATGAGCGGCGCTGGCCGCCGCGGCGGCGGCGGCGGCGGCGACGTCGGCCGCGGCGATCTCACCGGGCTTGGCGGTCGGCGCCTCCTCGTCGACCTCCGGCTCGCCCGCGCGGGGCTCGGCCAGCGCCGGCGCGGCGGCGGCGGCGACCCGAGTGGGAGTCGCCGGCTCGAGGTAGGTCACCCGCCCGCGGGCGTCCACCTCGACCCGCGGGCCCACCGCGCCCGCGGGCGCGTCGAGGGCCTTCAGGTCGACGCTGCCCCGGGGGACGACGTCCGCTTCGATGATGATCTCGAGCTCGCTCATACCGATCGCCTAGACGTTGGCCTCCACGCTGGCCGGTCCCTCGCTCGGCTTGGCCGCCGGAGCGGGCTTGGCCGCGGGCTTGGGGGCCTCGGCCTTGGGCGCAGCGCCCTCGGCCTTCTGCTTCTTCTTCTCCATGGAGACCGCCGCGACCAGCGCCCCCTTGGCGACGGTCCGCAGCGGGTCCTTGCCCATGCGCACGCTGCCGATCGGGATCGGGCTGCCCTCGTCCTCGAGCACGGCCTTGAACTTCTCGATGAAGCCCGGCACCGAGCTGGTGCCGCCGGCGATCACGACCTCCATGGGGTTGGTGAAGGTGGTCTGGGTCGACTTGAAGTGCTCGTTGAACTCCTTGAGCACGTGGCGGATCAGCTCCTCGTAGTAGATCTCGAGGCCCAGCTGGAGCGCGTTGCGCGGGTCGACGTTGCCGAGGTCGAGGTTGCGCTCCTTCTCGTGGGTGACCTTGCCGACGGGCACGTTGCGGACCTTGCTCACGCTCTGGTCGATCCAGTCGCCGCCGCGGGCGACCGAGATCTCGAACAGCTTCTTGGCCCGCCAGGCGACGACGAGGTTGGTCATGCCCGCGCCGAAGCTGATCCCGACGCCCGAGAAGGGCGCGGTGGTGCCGTTCTCTTCGGTCACGACCGGGTTCTCGGCGTAGATGATCGCGAGCGCCTCGTTGAGGATCCGCACGTCGTAGCCGAGGTTCTTGAGGAAGCGCTCGAGCACGATCTTGTGGAAGGTGACGTCGATGTTGGTGTCGAGGGGCGCCGCGGGGATCGTGGCCGCGACGACCTCGCCCTTGAAGGCCGGCTTGCCGATGATCCCCTCCACGAGGAGCTCGATCAGCGGGATCGCCTCCTCCTCGCCCGGGTTGAGCACGCCCTGGGACATGGGACGCCGATAGGCCTCCTGCTTGCCCGTGATCATGCAGTACTTCAGCGCGTCCTCGCCGACGACGAAGATCTGGTTGCCGCGGATCAGGTACTTGGCGCCCGCGTCGTCGAGCATCTCCTCGGCGAAGTCCTCGCGCTCCATCGAGAAGAAGGCGTCCCGCTCGGCGGTGAAGATCTCCTTGCCGTCCTTGATCTGGGCGCCCACGATGAACGAGGTCCCGATATCGACTGCTTTGGCCATGTTTGGTTGCTCCTGAGGGGGCTCTAGAGGTTCGACAGCAGGTCGGCCATGTCCATGACGTCGCCGTCATCGTCCGACTCGACCTGGCGCCCCACGGTCTCGAAATTCTTGAGCAGCTCGCGCTCCTGTTCCTCCAGGAAGGCGAGCCGCGCCTTGACCTCGGCCTGCGAGAGGCTCGAGTCTTCCTTGATCCGCCCCTTCACCGAGGCGAAGCGCTCGCGGACGAGCTTCAGCTCGCCGACCAGCTCTTGCATGTCTTGACTGATCGCGGCCCGCACGGCCTCGAGGTCGGTCGAGCCCGACTGGCTCTGCTGCTCCTCGCTCAGGCGGGCGCGCAGCTCGTCCAGGAGCTGCGCGCGGAAGCTCTCGAGCCCCTGGGCGAACTCCTCCTTGGAGACGCCGGGCTGCACGAGGGCCGCCACCGCGGCGGGCGAGGCGAGCTTGCCGCCGGGGGCCGCGGGGGCCTCCTTGTGGACGTTCTCGAGGTAGCCCTCCTCGAAGGCGACCACGATCTGGTCGCTGGCCTCGGCCTTGCCGCGGCCGGGGACGACGTCGAGGTCATGGCTCTCGCCGGCCTTGATCGCGAGGTCGAGGCCGCGGAAGGAGAGCGTCGCGCGCAGGGTGTTCTTGACGATCCAGCTCATGGGGTCCTCAGCGGGCCGGGGCCGGGGCGGGCTCGGGCCACTCGTTCTCGAGGCGCTCGCGCTGCTGCTTGGGCGCCGGGAGCTTCTCCTGCAGCTTCTTGTCGTCGCTCGGCTTGGCAGGCGCCGGCGGGGCGGCGGGGCTCTCCTTGGGCTCGTCGGGCTTGGGCCGCGCCACGGGACTGGCCAGCACGAAGGTCAAGGGGCCGCTCTTGTCGGCGGTGGGCACCGCGCGCAGCTTGTGGGGGAAGCCGAGGGACTTGAGCACGTTGGTGACCGCCGCCGAGATCGAGTCCTTGCCCGTGTACTCGAAGCCCAACGAGGGATAGGGGCCGCCCTCGTCCGGAGTCAGGGCCTTGACCCCCGGGTGGACCTGAAGCGCGCTGCGCAGCTTGACGACCTGCTCGTCCTCGAAGTCGCGCAGGAGGAGGCGGACCTCCTGGCCCGCGGCCTGGGCGGGCGCCGGCGGCGCCTTGCCGCGCCGGTCGAGCTGGTCGAGGAAGTAGCGCGCGAAGGCGTCGTTGGGGTCGAGCTTCTGCAGGTAGCGGAACAGGTCGCGGCAGCGCCGCTCCTCGCCGCGCACCGTGTAGAGCACGTAGCCGAGCACCGTCAGGCCGGCGGGGTCGCGCGGGCTGTAGGTCACGTAGCGCTTGAGGTCGCGCAGGGCCTGCTGGAAGCGGCGACGCGAGGGGAAGAGCGCGGCGACCTCGGGCGCGAGGGTCTGGGTCGGGTCCAGCTCGGCCACGCCCTTGCGCAGCGCGTAGCTGGCGTAGCCGTACTGGCCGGTCGCGAAGAGCGAGTGGCCGAAGGCCAGCTTCTTCCAGGGGCTGGTCGGGTCTTCGAGCAGGGCCAACCGGTAGTTGTCCGCCGCGCGGAAGTAGTAGCCGGCCTTGAAGAAGTAGTCGCCCTGGTCGGAGAGCTCGTCGGCGCGGGTCTTGTCCTGCGCGAAGGCGGGGCTGCCAGCGCAGCAGGCGAGGAGCAGGATGGGCGCGGCGAAGCGCAGACACGCAAAGAAGCGCTGTGTCATGGGGTCTCCTCGGGGGCGATCGGGAACGAAATCGAGCGGCTGGTCGCGATTTGGCGACGATGGAAGGTACTCCAGCGCCACACGCGCGACAAGACGAGCGCCTCGGTTAGTGCACGAGGCCAGAGTTGGTTTCGGGGCGCGCTCAAGGCTTGCTCCAGGCGAAGGCGCGCCCGTCCTTGAGGCGGATGGTCTTGACCGCGAAGTGGAAGGTGTCACCGCGTCGGCCGATCCGGCCCTCGCAGAGGGAGACCGTAGAGGGATCGAGGCCGGCCTCGCGGCAGGTCTCATAGGAGCGCCAGCGCAGGTAGGCCATCAGCTTGCGCGGGACGGCCAGGCGCAGCTGGAGGTCGTTGCGCGGGATCTTGAACTTCTGGCTGATCGCGCCCGCGGCGCTGCGCAGCATGGGGCTGTGGCCCACGTCGCGGTGGATCCGCATGAAGTTGCGCGCGTAGCGCTGGCCCAGGTAGTCGAAGTTGGTCGAGATCACGAAGTCGCGTCGGTCGAAGTCGATCGTGATGTAGCCCTTGCCCGGGTCGCTCTGGCGATAGGCGAAGGGGAGGATGTCGAAGAAGCCGATCAGGTCGACCAGCTCGGCTTCGGTCCAGTCCTTGATCGCGACGTTGGGGATCGCGTCCTCGTCCGGCTTGCGGCTGCTGCGAAAGGTCCGGTAGTCCTCGAGCAGCGCCAGGGACTGGTCCAGTCGCTGATTGCGCTGAGCGAGGGTCTCGGTGAAGTGCTCGGGCGGAGTCGGCCGCGCGATCCGCCGTTGCGGCTCCTGCTGGGGAGCCGGAGCAGGCGGAGGCGGCTGCGGCTCGGGCTCCGGCTCCGGCTCCGGCTCCGGCTCCGGCGGGGGAGGCGGAGGAAGCTCGGGCTCGGGCTCGGGCTCCGGCGGGGGAGGCGGAGGAAGCTCGGGCTCGGGCTCCGGCTCCGGCTCCGGCTCCGGCTCCGGCGGGGGAGGCGGAGGAAGCTCGGGCTCCGGCTCCGGCTCGGG